>JAEEGK010011317.1_pt1 | contig 20408 bp, 13 predicted proteins | sample 8958771 | NCBI WGS metagenome assembly JAEEGK01 (sample SAMN16246547, study PRJNA631951) | gut metagenome | biome: gut microbiome; feature: rumen; material: SC-attached | host: Bos | place: Iran: Karaj | collected 2018-10
GGAGAGATGGAGACCAGCGTTTGGTTGTCCTTGATGATGTAGGAGGGAATGGTTTCGTCGTTTTTCCTATGGCCGCCGTCGATGAGCGAAGGCTCGTGGTCGGGGTGGAGGAACGACTGTACTTTGAGTGTTATCCCCTTGTTTTGCAACGGTTTGATGGTTTTTGGGTGGATGATGGTAGCACCGTAGAAGGCCAATTCGATGGCTTCGGAGTAGGGGATATGTGGCAGCTGGACTGTTTCGGTGAAGCGTTTCGGGTCGGCATTGAGAAGGCCGTCCACGTCCTTCCAGATGGTGACCTCCTCGGCATCGAGGCAGTTGGCGAAGATGGCCGCGGTGAAGTCGGAGCCCTCGCGCCCTAAGGTGACGCTGTGTTTGCCGTCGGCAGTGCCACCAATGAAGCCTTGCGTCAGGCATACGATACCTCGAATATGCTCATCGTTCAACTTGTTGATTCTGAGTCTTGTTTCATCCCAATCAGGGTTGGCGGCGCGGTAGTGGGTCTCATCTTCGGCGATGACATATTTTCGCGCGTCGAGCCAGCGTGTCGGGATGTCGCATTTGCTGAGGTATTCGTGGATAATGCTGGTCGAGATAAGCTCGCCGTAGCACACGGTTTGGTCGTATTGGTAGTCGTAGGGCGTGTCGGTCTTTTGCAATTTTTCCCAAAGCTCGATGAAGAGTCCAGCGATGTTTTCATCAAAACGCGTGTCGGTGTTGCCATCGAATAGGCCTTGGATGATGCCGTCGTGGTAGGCTATGACCTCGTGAAGGGCATCCATGCCGAGTTGGCCGTCGTGTTCACGGAAGTCGGCCAATGCTTTTTCGAGGGCATTGGTCGTCTTGCCCATGGCAGAGACCACCAACATGATGTCCTCGTCCTTGTGCTGACTGACAATTTGTGCCAAATTGCGCACGGCATCGGCATCTTTTACCGACGCTCCACCGAATTTATAGATTTTTTTGATCATTAGATTCTCGCTTTGAAAGTGCAAAAGTAAAAAAATAAACCCAGTTTTTGATTTCCGTTTGAAAATTGGCTACCTTTGCCCTCATCAAACCCATAAAAACACGACAATATGAGAAAAAAACGTTTACTATTGCTGATGCTGAGCGCGATAGCCTTGGCATCCATGGCGCAGCAGCCACCCATCTCACATCTCGAGACCAACAATGTGTTCCCCACCATCCTTGGTGACGGTACTTGCTTCCTTCCACAAAGTGAACTACATTATGGTGATGAATGGGGTGATACCTATTATAACTGCACTACTTGGGAAGTCCCAATAGGCAGTGGCAAGCAGACCATCTTCCAACATGCGCTTTGGTTCGGCGGTTTGGATGCTGCCGACAGCCTGCATCTGGCAGCTTATAGGTTTGGACAAGTCGGTCAAGACTATTGGTCAGGACCTCTAAAGATTTCGGACGGTTCCATCGACTGGATGACCTCGGTCAAGTATCATCATATTTGGAACCTTACTCGTGCTGAGATTGACCAATTTGTCGCCAACCATGGCAATGCGGGATATAAAGTTCCAGAAGACATCTTGACTTGGCCTGCCCATGGCGATGCAGGTTATGCATCCAATTTGGCTCCTTTCGTGGATGTAAACGGTGATGGCCGTTACAATCCTGCCGATGGCGACTATCCTGACATCAAGGGCGACCAATGCCTGTTCTTTATTTTCAATGACAGTTTCAAGGAGCATTCTGAATCAAGAGGTGGAAAGATTGGGCTTGAAGTTCATGCCATGGTATATGCCTTTGATACCCCAAATGATGAGGCTTTGAACAACACCGTATTTGTGAACTACAAGCTCTATAACCGTTCTTCCAATGACTACCACAACACCTATCTTGGCCTTTGGACTGATTGGGATATTGGCTATACTAATGATGATTATGTAGGTTGCGATGTGCGACGCAATTCTTGTTTCGCCTATAATGGAACCCCTGTGGATGGCGATGGGCAACCTTGGGCTTATGGTGACAACCCACCTGTGCAGGTGCTCAGCGTGCTGAACGGCCCCGACGGATTGGGTATGACGGGATTCATGTATCATGCTAATCATAGCGGTGATAATGGCGACCCGGAAGTTGCTCCTACATATTATAATTATCTCCAAGGCATTTGGAAGAACGGCCAACATATGCAATATGGAGGTGATGCCTTTGGTAGTGGAATTGTAGGTCCCGAATGCAATTATATGTTCCCTGGTGATTCCGATCCCGACAACATCGGTACAGGAGGCGTGGCTCCTAATGGCGGATACAACACCAACGGCAAGTATTGGACAGAGGAGGAGTGCCAAAATCCACCATACGACCGCCGTGGTCTTGCCATGGTTGGCCCGTTTAGTTTCAGAGCTGGCGGTGTGAAAGAGTTGGACTACGCCATGATTACAGTATGGAAAAACAACAGCCAGACCGCTATGGAGCGCAAAGGCGAGTTCATCGACCATGTCAGAGCTTTGTTCGACAACGGATTTGCGAAATAATACAATGAGTAACCCTTTAATAATGAACGATATGAAAAAGATATATATCATGATGATGCTCGTATTGACGGGCACAATGGCCTTGGCCCAAACCAGCGTTTGGCACGGCGGCAGAGCCGTTTGGACGCGTGGCTCTGGAACAGAAAACGACCCTTTTCTAATCGAATCAGCCGACAATTTGGCCTATTTGGCGTATGTGGTCAACAAATACTATGATACTGAGGGCCTGTATTTCCGTCTGACTACCGACATTGACTTGAATGGCAGCGAGGACTTGCAATGGATACCTATTGGAGTGGGAGATAAGCGGTTCAATTTCAGCGAAGATGGTTGTGAAAGAGGGTGGCCATCTTACGGCAATTTCTATGATGGTGCTTACCCCATCTTCCGTGGCCATTTTGATGGTGGCGAACACAGTATTTCCAATATATACATCAATGATGAAAACCGATCATATCTTGGCCTGTTTGGAAACGTTCGTGGTGGAAACGAAGAGAAGACCGCTGTCATTGAGAACGTGTTTGTCATTAGTGGCTATATTAGAGGAAATGGAAGTTGCGGAGGTATTGTTGGAACAACGGCAGATTCTGTCTTAGTCTCTCGTTGTTGGAGTGGAGTAGTATTGGAATGTGGTGGAGGCATGCGAAATGGTGTTGGTGGCATCGTTGGTCAAAATCAAAACCCGTCTCGTACACTCCACATACAAAACTGCTACAATATTGGAAGTGTGAGTGCTTACGTTGCAGGTGGTATCCTTGGTGGTGGTGGCGCCGAGATTGAGGAATGTTACAACAAAGGCGATATCACTGGAACTTTTGCGGGAGGTGTTTTTGGAGGAGACTCACAGGCTCGAATAATCATTAACAACTGCTATAATACAGGCAATGTAGACGCCGATGGTGTGGTGCCAGGTTCTTATCCAGCAGGTCCAGCAGCTGGTGGCATAGCTGGAGCTGCACTTATGGGTAATCAGACTGTAATCATGACAAATTGTTACAATGTTGGAAATGTTTCCAGTACAAAAAACATTGGATGTATCATGGCCTATGCTCGTGATGGGGTATTTGAGAACAACTATTACATCAACACCTGCGATGCTGGTGGCGAAGGCACGCCTCAAACGGAAGACTATATGCGCACTCAGGCATTTGTGGATTGTCTGAATGGGGGTAACCGTGAGCCAATATGGGCTATGGATGTAAACCATACCAATGATGGCTTTCCTATTCTTACATCAATTGATCTCACTGTTCCTGAAATCACGGATGCATCATTCAATGTCTATCCCAATCCCGCCCAAGGCCGCTTCACAGTGGAAGGCACGGGTCGGATGACGGTAAGCAATCTGCTCGGTCAGGTCGTGCTGGTCAAGGAAATAGATGGCCAGACGACCGTAGCATTGCCGCAAGGCATGTATTTCGTGAAATTGGGCAATGAAACACGGAAAATCGTGGTGGAATAACCACGACAGCCTTACAAATCCTTCTGCTGGAATGGTTTCAGCAGAAGGATTTTCTATATCCAAACTGCAATAAATTTATTAAATAGGAGTTATTAACCCAAATATCCGCTAAATTTGCACAATTTTTGACGGAGGGTTCAGGTCCCTGAGCCTGTCGAAGGGCCGATTACTGTATGGACGGCGTTTCGACAGGCTCAACGACCTGCTCTTGACAGGCTCAGCAGCCTGCAACAACATGGCAAAGAACAACTAAACAACTGACAAAATGATAGAAACTGACATTCGTGAACTGAACGAAAAAATCCAAAGAGAGAGTCAATTCCTCGACCTCATCAACCTTGAAATGAACAAGGTCATCGTCGGACAGAAACAGATGACTGAACGTCTGCTCATCGGTCTACTGGCCAACGGCCACATCCTTCTTGAAGGTGTGCCTGGCCTAGCCAAGACCTTGGCCATCAAGTCAATGGCCAGCGCCATCGATGCCGACTTCGCCCGTATCCAATTCACTCCCGACTTGTTGCCTGCCGACCTCATCGGTACGCTGATTTATAGTCAGAAGAAGGAGGAGTTTGTGGTGCGTCGCGGCCCCATCTTCGCCAACTTCGTGCTGGCAGATGAAATCAACCGTTCTCCCGCCAAGGTGCAGAGTGCTTTGCTCGAAGCCATGCAGGAGCATCAGGTGACCATCGGTGATGAGACTTTCAAACTGCCGGATCCTTTCCTCGTGATGGCCACGCAGAACCCCATCGAACAAGAAGGCACCTATCCGCTGCCTGAAGCTCAGGTTGACCGTTTTATGCTAAAGGTGGTCATCAACTACCCCAAGAAAGAAGAGGAGAAACTGATTCTGCGTCAGAATATTGCCACCGCAGGAGCAAAGATTAACGCTGTGGTGAAACCCGAAGACATCATCCGCGCCCGTGAGGTGTGCCGCGAGATCTATCTTGATGAGAAGATTGAGAACTACATCACTGACATTGTCTTCGCTTCACGTTTCCCGAGCGACTACAAGCTAAAGAAGTTCGCCAATATGATTAGCTACGGTGGTTCGCCGCGTGCCACCATCAATCTAGCACTGGCTGCCAAAGCCTTTGCTTTCATCAAGCACCGTGGCTATGTCATCCCCGAGGACATTCGTGCCGTGGCTCCCGATGTGTTGCGCCACCGTATCGGTCTGACCTACGAGGCTGAGGCTGAGAATATTACTACCGAAGAAATCATCAACGAAATTTTGAATACCATCGAGGTGCCGTAATTTAGTTGAGAGTTTAGTGTTGAGAGTTTAGAGTTGTAGGGCTGTCACACCGTGGCAGCCGCACATTCGAGATAACCAATGGAATCAACAGAAATATTCAAAAAGGTCCGAAAAATCGAAATCAAGACGCGAGGCCTCTCGAACCACATCTTCTCGGGGCAGTACCACAGCGCCTTCAAGGGTCGTGGTATGACCTTTAGCGAGGTGCGCGAGTATGAGTACGGCGACGACATCCGTAACATCGATTGGAACGTCACCGCCCGTTTCAACAAGCCTTTCGTGAAGATTTTTGAGGAAGAGCGTGAAATGACGGTGATGCTGCTCATCGATGTGTCGGGTTCCAACGATTTCGGTTCGCAGAGTCAGTCGAAACGTGACCTGACTGCCGAATTGGCAGCCGTTTTGGCGTTTTCTGCCATCCAGAACAACGACAAGGTGGGCGTCATCTTCTTCAGCAGCAAGATTGAGAAGTTCATCCCACCAAAGAAAGGCAGCTCGCATATCCTGCGCATCATCCGCGAGATCGTCGACTTCAAGCCGACGGAACGCGGCACCGACATTGGCGAAGGCCTGCGTTTCCTGACTTCGGCCATCAAGCGCCGTACCACAGCCTTCCTTATTTCCGACTTCATGACGGATAAGAGCTTCGAGAAAGAGATGCAGATTTGTGCCAACAAGCACGATCTCGTCGCTTTGCGCATCACCGACCGCCGCGAAATGGACATTCCCAAGGTAGGTCTGGTGAAGTTCCGCGACTCGGAGACAGGCAAGGAACGCTGGGTCGACACCTCGAGTCGAGCTTGGCACAACGCATACCAACAAATGATACAGTACAAATCGGCGGAACTGAACCGTGAGTTTACCAAACACGGTATCGACAACTCGCTGATTTATACTGATGAAGACTATGTGAGACCTTTGATGCAACTCTTTAAGAAAAGGGAGGCAAGAAGATGAAGAAATATGTTTTGTTTTTGATGGTGACGTTCGCCCTGTTTGGTGGCCTAAAGGCGCAACAGGTGGAGGTGGAAGGTAAGGTCGAAAGCACTGACGTGCAAGTCGGCAAGCCTTTCACGCTTGATTTGAGCCTCAAGGTGCCCTATGGCTGGTTTGTGGAATGGAACGACTTTGCCATCGATACGCTGTCTGAGCAGCTCGATATCATCAAACGCAGCGAGGTGGAGCGCACCGCCGATGCCGACAGCAATGTCATCGTGAAGCAACAGCTGACGCTGATGACCTTCGACACAGGTCAAGTCCAAGTGCCACCTGTTGGCCTGACCTACGCTCGCTCATTTGATGACCCGAACCGCCTGAAGGCCTATACGGATCCTATCAACCTCTATTCGACCACGATGACGGTCGACACCACTATGGCTTACAAGCCTATCGTGGAACCCATCGACGCACCAGTAAAGTTTAAAGAAGTGTTCCCTTGGATTCTCGGTGCATTGCTGCTGGTCATATTGGTCATCGGCATTTGGTATTGGAGGAAGCATCGTAAGCCCAAGGTTGATGTCGATGGCAATATTGTGCGTGGACCTGTTATCCCGCCTTATGACAAGGCCGTTGGCGACTTGAAGAAGTTGCGTGAAGAAAAGATTTGGCAATCGGGTAAGGTGAAGGAGTATTTCTCCTCGCTTACAGATATCGCCCGCGAGTACATCGAAGGTCAGTTTGGTGTGAATGCCATCGAAATGACTACCGATGATATCTTGGAGGAAGTCAAGCCATTGCATTTCCCGAAGGAAACCTTTGACAAGCTGAAAGATACTATGGAGATTGCCGACTTAGTGAAGTTCGCCAAATATTCGGCTTCGACTCTCGAGAGCGATACCGCCTTGAATAGTATGACGGACTTTGTCAACGAGAGTCATGCACAATACATGCAGCGTAAAGCAGAGGAGGAAGTGAGACTTGCCGAGATGAAGAAGCTGAAACAAGAAGAACCCACAGGAAAGGAGGACGTGAAAGATGTTTGAAAACATTGAATTTGCGAATCCTAAGCTACTGTGGCTCTTGCTCTTGGTGCCGCTGGCAATCATTTGGTATATCCTGCGTCACAAGAAACAAGAAGCTTCGGTGACTTTCTCCGATTTGAAAGGGATGGTCAAGTTGCCGAGGACATGGAAGGCATGGTTCCGTCATTTGCTCTTTGGTTTGAAAATGGCGGCTTTGGCTATGCTTATCGTGGCCTTGGCACGTCCGCAGAGCTCATCGACCAATTCGACCTCGAACATCGAAGGCATCGACATCGTGATGGCTATGGACGTCTCAGGTTCTATGCTGGCCCGTGACCTCAAACCTGACCGCTTGACCGCCGCCAAGGAAGTTGCCTCCGACTTTGTGAAAGACCGCCCCGGCGACCGTATGGGACTGGTCATCTTCTCGGGCGAGACATTCACCCAAGTGCCGCTGACCACCGACCATGGCGTGATGCTCAACATGTTGGCCGAGATGAAAAACGGCCTCATTGAAGACGGCACCGCCATCGGCGACGGATTGGCCACTGCCATCAGCCGACTGAAAGACAGTGAAGCCATTTCCAAGGTCATCATCCTGCTGACTGACGGTATGAACAATGCCGGTTCTGTTGACCCGTATACGGCTGCTGAAATTGCCAAGCTTTATGGCATCCGTGTCTACACCATTGGCGTGGGCACTTACGGTATGGCACCTTATCCTGCAAAGACCCCTTTCGGCACAACCGTTATGCAGCAGATTAAGGTCGAAATCGATGAGAAGCTGCTGACCACCATAGCCAACTCGACGGGTGGTAAGTACTTCCGCGCCAACAATAACAAGAAGTTGGATGAAATCTATCAGGAAATCGACAAGTTGGAGCGATCCAAGATTGAGGTGACAGAGTTCCGCCGCCTACACGAGGAGTTTTATCCTTTGGTGGCTTGGGCTTTGGCACTGCTTTTGCTCGAGTTCCTCTTGCGCAAAACCATTTTCAGGACTTTAACGGACTAAGACTATGGAAAACGTATTGCGATTCGAACATCCCGAGTACCTTTACTGGTTGTTGATCATTCCAGTATTGGTCATCATCTATATCCTGTTCCGTCTCGGGCAGAAGCGCCGTTTCGAGCGTTTCGCCCATATCGAGATGCGTGGACAGCTGGTTCCGAGTTATTCTTCACGTCGTTCCACCTTCAAGTTTGTCATTTTCCTTCTTGTCATTGCCTGCTCCATTTTGTCCTTGGCCAACTTGCAGAGCGGCAGCAAGATGGAGGAGGTGAAGCGCGAGGGCATCGACCTTTACATCGCCGTCGATGTGTCCAACTCAATGAATGCGGAGGACATCGTCCCGAGCAGAATGGAACGCTCTAAACAGGCCATCAACAAGCTCATCAGCGAGATGCGCGGCGACCGTCTCGGCATTATTGTGTTCGCCGACAAGGCATACGTGCAGTTGCCCATCACCACCGACTATTCAGCAGCGAGGATGTTCCTCTCGACCGTCAACACAAGTCTTGTGGCATCACAGGGTACGGCCATCGCCGAGGCTATTAACTTGGCGCTGAAGTCATTTCCCGATGAGGCGCACAGTCGTGCCATTATCATCATTTCCGATGGAGAAGACCACGAGAACGACGCGGCACTGAAGGCCGCACAAGAGGCAGCCAAGCAAGGCGTACACATCTATACCATCGGTATGGGTCTCGCTGAAGGTGCTCCTATCCCGCTGTATAATCAATATGGCCATCAAACTGGGTATCGGAAAGATAATCAGGGTAACACTATTATCACCCGCCTTGATGAACAGATGCTGCAAAAGATTGCCTCGGCAGGCAATGGCCTTTATGTGCGTGCCAGCAATTCAAATGTGGGTTTGGAGAAGATTTACGATGACATTAGTAAGTTGGACAAAACGGAGATTGATGCCAAGGTCTTCACCGACTATGAGGACCAGTTCCAATGGTTTGTGGCAGCTGCCATCATCCTTTTGCTGATTGAGATTTTCATTTCATCGGGCAAGAAAGCCTGGGAGAAGAAGTTGAACATTTTTGAGAAGAAAGATGAATAAGCTTGTTAAATATCTGACAATCATAATTTTACTATCTTCAGCTTTGGCGGTTTCGGCGCAGAACGATGAGAAGGCTATTCGTAAGGGCAACCGACAATACAAGAAGGCGAATTATGCAGAAGCCATCGCCAAATACAAGGAGGTTATTGAGTCGAGCCCAAACAATACCAAGGCTCATTTCAACCTTGGTGATGCCTATTACGGTCTGCAGCTGTACGATAGTGCTTACGCCGCATTCGAAAAGGTGGTGGAGATGTCGCCTGATGCCAAGCTGAAGTCGGATGCAGTGTTCAATATGGGCAACTGCCTTTTGGCCCAAAACAAGTATTACGATGCCTTTAATATATATAAGGTGTCGCTGAAGTTGAATCCTGAGAACGAAAACGCCTTGTACAACCTAGAGTATTGCCGTGCCCATTTGGTGAAGAGCAAGATTTGGGTGGTGCAGCCCGAACACGGACTGGTTGAAGTCAAAGAGAAAGAGGCTTTCAATGGCCAGCGCATCACAATGACATCGAAACCTGATGCGGATTACGCCTTGTCGCAGTACTATGTGGTGCGGGCCGACAATCAGCAGGTTACAGTGGATGTGAGCGGCAGCAGTTTTGTCATGCCCAAGTTTGATGTGCTGGTCTCAGCTGAGTTCAAACAGGCCCATAAGATTGAGATCGATAAAAACATCAAGAACGGTACGGTGAAGGCTGACCGCAATAAGGCCGTCGAAGGCCAGCAGGTAACCCTTGAGGCACAAGGCGAAAACGACTTTGTGCTCGACAAGTTTATCGTGTATCGTACGGGCAACCGTAACGACACGGTGCCAGTCAATAAGACTACCTTCCAAATGCCCAATTTTGATGTCACGGTGACCGCTACCTTCCGCAATGCATTGAAAGTCAGTGTTGATAGCGTGGCCAATGGCAACATTCAGGTGACTGACAGCTTGGTCAAACCTGGACAGAATGTGGGCATTATCGTGAAACCTGACAAGGGCTACCAGTTGGGCGACCTGCGGGTGGTCAGCGACCGTGATGCCAGCGAATCGGCCCCTGTATCCGACGACAATATGTTCCAGATGCTTGACACCGATGTGACGGTGAAGGCCGATTTCGTGGAAGCTACTGATTACTACAAGGTGGAGGCTGATTCTGCCATCGAAGGTGGTCATGTGCTCCTTGACCAGACTGAGGCCACGCGCCGCGAGACAGTGAAGTTGGATAATGCCCCTGAACCAGGCTACCAATTCAAGGAATATGTCATCCATCAGGTGGGTGATACCGCCGTGAAGGTGCAGCCATTGGGCAACTTCTTCACCATGCCCGACTTCGATGTAGAGGTTTCTGCTGTCTTCCAGAAGAGCGAAGGGGAGAACCAAGACCAGCAACAACAGCAACAGGACCAGCAGCAAGACCAACAAGACCAAGAGCAACAGCAGGATCAGCAGAACCAAGACCAGCAACAACAGCAACAAAACCAACAGCAGCAAAATCAGCAAATGTCGAAGGAAGATGCCCAGCGCATGCTTGATGCTCTTGAAAACCAAGAAAAGAAGACCATGGAGAAGGTCAACGAACAAAAAGTCCGTCAACAACCTAAGAAGAAAAGCGATAAAGATTGGTAATTATGAATAAACGAATCATTTTGTTATTGATGCTATGCCCCTTGTGGCTTTGGGCGCAAGACACACCCACTTTGACTGTCTCAGCCAAGAAACAGGTCTTCGTGGGTGAGCGTTTCCAAGTGGTGTTTGAGTCCAATGCGGAGGGACGGAATTTTCAGGCGCCCTCGTTTGAAGGCTTCAACGTGGTGGGTGGCCCGTTCACTTCAACTAGTTCAAGCATTCAGGTGGTCAATGGCTCGATATCACGTACTACCCGCAACTCCTATACATTTGCTTTGCAGGCTATTCAGGAAGGCACTTTCCGTATCGGTTCTGCCTCGCTGACTGTCAGCGGCGATAAGGTCAACAGCGAGCCTTTCGAAATCAAAGTGTTGCCCGATGATGGCAGTCATGCTTATTCGGGTGGTGGTGGCTCATCATCCAATCAGGGTCAGTCGCAGCAAAACACCAATGACCCGCAAGTCAGCGGTAAGGATTTGTTCCTTAGGTGTATCCCGTCCAAAAAGTCGGTGTATGTCGGAGAACAGGTTGTTTTGACCTACAAGCTCTACACCAAGGTACCGGTTTCGTCCGTCTCCCTCTCCAAGGTGCCTTCTTATGCAGGCTTTTGGACCAAGGATATCTCCGATAACAGTGGGATGTTGAAACAGTCGAGCGAATATGTCAATGGCATTGAGTATACGACCGCTGAAATCCAGAAGATGATTATCGTGCCGCAGCGTTCGGGAAAGTTCACCATTGACCCAATGACGATGGAATGTGTCGCCCAAATCCGTACCCAACGCAACAACAGCCGCAGTATGGACCCCTTCGAGGCTTTCTTCAACGATCCCTTCTTCAACCGCAATATCACCAATGTGCAGAAGGAGCTTTCATCCCAATCCTTCAGTATTGAGGCGAAGAAGCTTCCTGAAGATGCCAAGCCTGCCTCGTTTGCTGGTGCTGTGGGTAACTATAAGTTTACCTCTTCGATTGATAAAACGGAACTGAGTACCAATGAAGCCGTTACCCTCACGTTGACCGTTTCGGGATCAGGCAACATTGAGTTGCTGCAAATGCCAGAGCCTGTGTTTCCGCCCGATTTTGAGGTTTATGACGCGAAAATCACGATCTCGACGGATGTCAACTCACAAGGCATGACCGGAACGAAGAAGGCGGAGTATTTAGCCATTCCACGTCGGGCTGGCAGTTTCTCCATCCCACCTGTCGAGTTCTCTTTCTTCAATTCAAGTTCGGAGTCCTACCAAACCTTAATCTCTGAGCCATACGAGCTTTCTGTAGTGAAGGGCAAGGAAACGGAAGGAGATGGCGGTGTATATGCCTCCAATCAAGAAGACATCAAGTATTTGGGTAGCGATGTGCGTCACATCATGAATGACGGTGCGCGTCTGAAGCCCAAACATACCACCTTCTTTGCTTCGCCTACCTATTTTTCCATCCTGTTGGGTCTGTTGGTGGTATTCGTTGTCTTGCTCTTCGTTTTGAAGAAACGAGCTGAGATGGCCAAGGACACGGCGGCCAATCGCAATCGTAAAGCTGACAAGGTGGCACGTGGCCGTTTGAAGAACGCCTATCAACACTTGAAAGCCAAAGATCAGGATAAGTTCTATGTGGAGATGTCACAGGCTTTGTGGGGCTATATTGCAGACAAATTGGGCATCGAGCGCTCCAAGCTGTCGATGGATACCGTGAGCGAGACAATGAAGGACAAGAAAGTGCCTGATGAACTGACGCAGCAATTTGTCGACACGCTCAATAGTTGTGAGTTTGCCCGCTTCGCCCCTGGCAGCGCTGAGGAGAAGATGGACGACCTCTATCAGCGCGGCATCGATGTCATCTCGAAAGCGGAAAAAGTCTTGTAATCAATGAAAGGAGAAACAACAATGAAAAGATACACCTTATTAATATATATGCTTGCCATCATGGGCTGGGCATTTGGCCAAAACGCCGCAGATGAATGGTTCAATCAGGCTAATGCAGCTTATAATTCAGGCAATTACGAAACAGCGGTGGAACTCTACGATAAGATTCTTGCCACGGATATGGAGTCGGTTCCGGTGTATTACAACATGGGCAATGCCTACTATAAGATACGTGAATATCCCATGGCCATTTATTCGTACGAGAAGGCCTTGAAGCTCGACCCGTCAAACGAAGAGGTGCGTACCAACCTTGAAATTGCCAACCTTGCCATTGTGGACAAGATAGAACCTGTTCCCCAGTCGTTCATCGAACGCTGGTGGCGCAGTTTGAGGGCGATGTGCTCAAGCGATCGTTGGGCCTGGTGGTCGGTGGCGGCATTTGCATTGCTGCTAGTTTGCTTGTTCGTGTTTCTGCGTTCGCGACGCGTCGGGATGCGCAAATTGGGATTCTTTATGGGCGTCATTTTCCTAATCGTTTTTGCTTTTTCGGTGGTCTTTGCAGCCCAACTCAAGCACGCTGCCAACACCCAAGACCAAGCCATTGTCATGACTCCTACTGTGACCGTGAAGAGTTCGCCAAGCGATGACGGTGTCGACCTCTTTGTTTTGCACGAAGGAGCTAAAGTGTCCATTTTGGAGTCCTCAAACGGCTGGAATAAGATCCGAATCGCCAATGGCAGTGTTGGATGGCTTGAAGTGGATAAAATGCTTTCTTTCTGACCTTTTCAGGGCATAAAATGAATTTTTTTGAGAAAAAAATGAATTTTTTTTCCTCAAAATGTATTTTCTTTGAAAGAATGTCCTATATTTGCAGACCATATTTATAGTGAAAAAGTGTCAAAACACATGTAAAAGAAAGAATTAATTAAAATTTCGTGATATGAAAAAGAGATTTTTACCTTTCAGTTTACTTTTGGTAATCATGATCTTAGGTCAGTCAGTGATCGCTGACCAAGGAGGGCACTATGTCCCGCGCAAGCAAATCAACAATGCGGAAAGCTATATGGGCAGTCTCCGCGCTAACCAAAAGACGGGTTTGATCGACCCTGCAGACATGCTAAGGGCAATGCAGGCTCCTGCAACGAGGGATGCCTCCGATGATCCGCTCTATTGGATTAACATGGGTCCTGACAACATGGGTGGTCAGACCACTGCAATCGTGTACGACAATCGTGGTACAGGTGTTGTTTATATTGGCTCCAAAGGTGGTGGCGTGTACAAGTCATTCAACTACGGCCACACCTGGCACCATGTTGGTGGCCTCAATTTGATGGTCAGTTGTATGGTTCAGGATGCCAATGGCGTCATTTATGTTGGTACAGGTGATGGCGACGATGCCGCCACGCACAATGGCCTTGACCAGCAAGACTATGAAAACAGCTTTGTAGGCACGGGCCTTTATACCCTTGTTAACGACGTGTTGGAACAGGTCGTGGCTCCCACTGAGGACTCTTGGCTGTTCGTCAACGACCTTGCTATCGCTGATGGTAAGGTGTTAGCCGCTACTAACGAAGGCCTGATGTACTCAAGCGATGGTGGCCGTAATTGGACTGCTGCTGTTGAAGGCCAAGCTGTTTCCGTGAAAGTCGGTAGCGACAATACTATCGTTGCCGCCGTTGACGGTCATGTCTATGTTGGTCGCGATGTGAATCATCTTGAGGACCATTCTGGTACATCCACATCTCTTCAGGGCGACACTCTTCTGCCTGCAGGCGTGGATGGTGGTCTGGTTGACCTCGCCATTGCTCCTTCAGATGTAAATGTCATCTATGCCAGCTTTATTGGTACAAATGGTAATCACAGTGGCATTTACGTCTCCTCCGACAAGGGTAAGACTTGGCATGTGGTTCTTCCTGCTGTGACTGCTAATCAAGGCCATAATGTTTATGAAGGCTTTGGCCTCTACAATCATGGTATCGTTGTCGATCCTGAGAATGCCGACGTCGTCTATGTGCTCGGTTACAACCTTTGGTCATTGAGAGCTTCCGAGGGTAGTGGCTATTATCTGGCCAATCAATTGACGGGCCAATCATACTATTATCTGCCTAATTACATCCATGTTGGTCTCCATGCCTTGGTCTTCAACCCCAAGAATTCGCAAGAATGCTATGTGGGTACTGATGGCGGTATCTATAAGGCTACCGGAAGATTCAGCTTCAGCAACTGCAACCGCAACTATGTGACCACACGTATGTTCAGCGTGGCATATTCTGGTAAGGATACCCGAGTCTTGGCTGGTGGTCTCGATCATGGTACGGTGTATATCCCTGGCGATCCCACTACTAATACCTTGGAAACTGGTTTCTGGGTTAATCCTTTAGGAGACAATATGGGTATGTTCTCAGAAGGTTCGAATGCTGGTTCTTGTGCTATCTCTGGCATCAATCCCAACACGATTTTCGTATCATACTATTATTCTGATGCAGGTAGTAAGAAGCCTGGTTTTGCACGTTCCCAAACTCTTGGCGAAGACTGGGTTTCGACCAATTTCACTTCCGCTTTCTCTTCCAATTCAAATCTTTTCCCCAGCTCCTCGTCGTTCCGCATTCCTTTCTTGCTCCATGAAAACTACAATAACCAGCTGAACCCCGAAACTGCTTGGTATTTCAATGAGACAGGACATCATCAGGATGCTGGCACAGTCGTTCAAGTCTTGAGTAACAACGATTATCCGTTTAATTATACGTTGACAGCTCCTCTTGCTGCGGGCGACTCCATTGAAGTACACGATCCCATCACCTCCTATTTCTTCGTCGCTTCTACCGAGACTTTCCTTATGACCCGTACTCCTTTGCAATTTGACAAGGATGCTGTGTGGTTTAAGTTGGCAGATAAGACTAATAATGGTGGCGCTTTCAAGGGCGATCCTCTTTCTATGGATATCACTGCTGATGGTGATAATATGTTCGTTGGCTTCAAGGATGGTAAACTCTTCCGTATCTCAGGTTTGAATAGCGTTGTCGATTCCCATACGGGTACCATCGGAGACTCGCTGTTTGCTGCTACCGTCACTAAAATCACGCTGCCTATCGATGGCCAATGCGTGACTTCGGTCGCTGTTGACCCGCGCGACAACAATAAGGTCTTCATCACCTGCGGTAACTATGGCAACGATGCTTACGTGTTCTACAGCACTAATGCTATGGCTGAAGAACCTACCTTTGTCTCCAAGCAAGGCAACCTGCCTAAGATGCCTGTCTACTCTTCAGTCATTGACATGACCACAGGCGATGTCATCATTGGTACTGAACGTGGTATCTACAGAACGAAGGACCTCACCACTTGGACTCCTGACAGCGAGGCTTTGGGTTCGATCCCGGTTATGGAACTCAAGCAACAGCGTGCTTATAGAGAAGATGCCATCACTGTGAACCATACCGATGAAGGTGACTTCGTGACAGAATATCCTGGTGTTCACAACACAGGTATCATCTATGCCGCCACCTACGGCAGAGGCGTCTTCCGCTGCGAGAACTATAAGAGGACTTCTACTGGCGTCCATGAGGATCCGATTGCCGACAACGTCAATGTGAACATGTATCCCAACCCGGTCAGCAGCCAAGCCACCCTCAGCTTCGACCTCAAGGAAAGCTGCAATGTCAGCTACCAAGTGTTCGACATGACGGGTCGCATGGTGATGAACCAGAACATGGGTCGTATGAGCGAAGGCGAACAGCAAATCAGCATCAATGCCGAGAACCTCAGCTCAGGTTCCTACATCCTGCGTCTCAACCAGGGTGCCAAGAACAACAGCGTGAAGTTCATGGTGTACTAATGTTGTTAGTAGAGACGTTGCGCGCAACGTCTTTTCAAACAATCACAAAAAAGAAAGACAATCTGTAAAGGTTGTCTTTCTTTTTGTATTTTTGCGCTATCATTTTGATTTCTATGAACAGCAAAAGAATCAATAAGGTGTTAGTTGCCAATCGTGGCGAAATTGCAGTGCGTGTAATTAAGACGTTGCGGAAACTGCATATTACCTCTGTCGCGATTTTTGCCGACAATGATACAAATGCCTTGTATAGACGCATGGCTGACGAGGCTTATCCTTTGGGCAATGGAACGCTGAAGGACACCTATCTCAATGTCCGCAAAATCATTGATGCGGCTTTGGATTCGGGTGCCGATGCCATTCATCCTGGATATGGTTTCCTCTCCGAAAGCCCAGAACTAGCCGAAGCCTGCGAAGCCAACAACTTGATTTTTATAGGCCCTGACGCTAATTCAATGCGTTTGATGGGCAACAAGATTGAAGCCCGAAAGATTGCCGTCAAGCATGGCATTCCTGTCACTTTTGGCATGATGGGCAGCCATGAAGAGATTCTTCAGATGGCCGATACTTTGACTTATCCTGTTCTTATCAAGGCGGCGGCTGGTGGTGGTGGCAAAGGCATGCACATTGTTTGGGAAAAGCAAGATTTGAAATCCGAGTTGGAACGTGCCTCGCGTGAGGCCGAGAAGTATTTTGGCGACGGCACAGTCTTCATTGAGCAGTATATCGAAAACCCTCGTCATATCGAAGTGCAGGTTTTGGCCGATCATTTCGGTAATGTGATTCATTTGTATGAACGCGAATGCACCATACAACGCCGCTACCAGAAAATCATTGAGGAATCACCGTCGCCCACGCTGACAGAGGAAAAACGCCAGCAGATTTGTGAGACCGCAGTCAAGCTTTGCAAGGCGATTGGTTACCATAATGCGGGTACGGTTGAGTTTTTAGTGGACAAGGACTTGAATTTCTATTTCTTGGAGATGAATACCCGCATCCAAGTGGAGCATCCTGTCACTGAAATGCGTACGGGCATCGACATCGTTGAAGAGCAAATCCGCATCGCGAGGGGGAAAGAAATGGGCTGGACGCAAGAAGCCATCCAGCCTCAAGGCCATGCCATTGAATTGCGTATCTATGCTGAAGACCCAGCTAATGGTTTTCTGCCTACGCCAGGCAAGGTGACAGCCTACCATGAACCACAAGTTCGTGGTGCTCGCGTCGACAGTAGCATCGACTGGCCTTGCGCGATATCAGAAGCCTATGACCCGATGATTGCCAAGTTGACTTGTCATGCGAAAGACCGTCAGAGTGCCATCGAAACCGCTCGTCGTGCCTTGAAGGAATTCATCATCCAAGGTCTGACCACCAACAAGGCCTATCTTTGGGAAGTGATAAAAAGCGAGGATTTTATTGAAAATAAGATAGATACATCGTTTTGTGCCACGCATCAGGATGGCTTGATCAAAGCATTGGAGGATAGCCGAAACGCCCAAAATGTGAATGACATCGTGGCCGCTTTCTTGATGTATGATTTCTGCAAAAAGCATGTCGAACATTATCCTGAAAATGTTTGGGAGGAAATCGGCTATTGGCGTTACCACATGCAACTTATCGTAGATGTGGAAGGTAAAAAGATACCAGTCAATATTAGCGCCGCCGAAGCGGGCAAAATTAATGGAACGGTAGGGGAGACACCTTTCGCGGTAGAGTTTATCCAGTATGAAAACCGACAGCTCAAGGTTATGCTCAATGGGCGCACCGAGACCGTGTATTGTTCGGTGAACAATGAACAGAAGACCATCATCAATTTCCATGGCCTCAATTTCACTTGCTATCGTACCGACCAACTGAACGACACCTTGGACTATGCTTGCAAGGAGTCGGTGAACGACAAATCGAAGTTGGTGTCGCCAATGCCTGGCAAGGTTGTGAAAATCAATGTTAAGGAAGGCGATGAGGTGAAGGAAGGAACGATAATGATGGTGGTGGAAGCGATGAAGATGGAAAACAATATCGTTGCCGCTGGAAAGGCCAAGGTGAAGCGGATTTTTGTTCATGAAGGCCAGATGGTGGATAATAAAATGCAACTTTTAGAGTTGGAATCTTGAATCTTAAATTTTGAATAATAAATGAACTTCGACCTCACAAAAGAACAGGAAGCCCTCCGCCAGCGTGTGCGCGACTTCGCCGAACAGGAAGTGAAACCCGTCGCCCGCGAAAACGACGAAGACCAGCATTTCGATGTTGGCTTGACCCTTAAGATGGCCGAACAAGGCCTCTTGGGTATGACCGTCCCAAAGGAATACGGTGGTCAAGGGCTTGACAATCTGAGTTATATCATCGCTGTGGAGGAACTTGCCCGCGTGGACGGCTCTACCGCAGCCACCATTGCTGCCGACAATTCTTTGGGTATCGGTCCTATTAAAGACTACGGCACAGAGGAACAGAAACGCAAGTATTTGCCTCAGCTCTGCAAGGATCGCCTATGGGGATTTGGTCTGACTGAGGAAGACGCAGGCAGCGACTCAAGAGGCACCAAGACGACCGTCAAGTTTGACGGCACGTTTTGGCATCTCAATGGTTCCAAGATTTTTATCACCAACAGTGCGACACCCATCAGCCTAGGTACTACTGTGCAGGCTGTTTCGGGAGAAAAAGATGGCAAACCGGAGTTTACGGCTTTGTTGGTCGAAAACAAACGGGAAGGCTTCTCCCAGACGCCTATGCACGACAAAATGATGTGGCGTGCCTCCAACACGGGCAAGCTGATCTTTAATGATGTGAAATTGCCTGAGGATTGCATTTTGGGCCAACCTGGCGAAGGCTCCCATATCATGCTTGCCACCCTCGATTCAGGACGTCTTTCCATTGCCGCCATGGGATTGGGTTGCGCACAAGGTGCTTACGAGATGGCCTTGGCTTATTCCAAGAAGCGTGTGCAGTTTGGTAAGCCTGTATGCAAGTTCCAAGCAGTGAGTTTCAAGTTGGCCGACATGGCCATGAAGATTGAAGCTGCACGAGGACTGCTTTATCATGCCTGCTGGCTCAAAGACCAGCACCGTCCTTTCGGCAAGGAGGCAGCGATGGCGAAGCTGTATTGCTCCGAAGTGGCCGCTGAGGTCTGCGACAAAGCCGTTCAGGTGATGGGCGGTCACGGATTGCTGAAGGAGTTCGACATGGAGCGCTTCTACCGCGACCAGCGCATCCTTCAAATCGGTGAAGGCACTTCCGAGATCCTCCGCTTGGTGATTTCGAGGGCGATTGGATGTTAGTAAGTGCTAGCCTTCCATGTCATTCCAACATGGGAATGTGCGTTGGAAGGGAATCTATGGAAGGCGGCACAAGTTCACCCATCGCTGGGATGCCATGGCTTCAAGAGCCTGCAACAATCTCGTTAGGTAACATACCTTCCGTGACTTGCACTACCGGAAATTGAAATAGACATTGACTTCATTCCCTAAAGGAATCCCAAATAGAAGAATTAGTAGTTTAATTTAAATAATACATTATGAAAATCAAGTACTTTGCATTAGTCGCTATGGTAGCCGTTGCATTTACCGCTTGCGACAACAAGAAACCAGAACCGGTTCAAGAGCCTGTTCAAGAACAAACCCACCTGTCAGACAAGTACGCCGAGTACACCCTGACAACCGACATCAGCCATCTCAGCGACAACGAGCGTGAGATGCTGCGACTGCTCTTCGAAGCCGCCGACATCATGGACGGCCTCTTCTGGAACGAGAACTATGGTGATAAGGACGAGCTGATGGCTAAGATCGGTGACAATGCCGACATCAAAAAACTGGCCACCATCGCCTATGGCCCTTGGGATGGCCTTGATG
>JAEEGK010011320.1_pt1 | contig 20406 bp, 8 predicted proteins | sample 8958771 | NCBI WGS metagenome assembly JAEEGK01 (sample SAMN16246547, study PRJNA631951) | gut metagenome | biome: gut microbiome; feature: rumen; material: SC-attached | host: Bos | place: Iran: Karaj | collected 2018-10
ACATTATTATTTTTTTTCCCATTTTTTTTCTCAATTTTAATATTTAAATTCCTTTTATCTGAATCATTATTTTTATTATTATCATTTCTTTCAGAAATTAAATTATTTTCACTATTAACTTGGCTTTCCCCATCTCCTTCAGTACTTTTCCCATTTAAACTTGCTGAACTTTCACTTCTAATTCCTCTGATGAAATTAATATGATCTTTAGAATCTTCAGTAATTTTTTCATTTTTTCTAATTTCTTCTAATTCCTTTTCTTTTTTTTTCATTTTTTCTTGATTTTCTCTGGCAGTAACAACACTTTTATATAATTTGACCATTCTAATTAATCTAACAATTCTAATAACTCTTAAAACTCTAGTAGCTCTACTAGCAGAACTAACTTTACTCATAGCTTTAGCAGCTTGAACTGAGCTTTTATAGCTTTTTTGTCTTGCACTTCCATAACCTAAAACAGGATTCATAACCCAATCAATATCTTGAATAAGTGAAATAGTAGCAATTAAATCTAACCAAAAAAAAAAAGACAATATATAATCAACTTTAGCTATAATATTTAATACCCATTCTAAAGTAAATATCCCTACTAAAATACATTGAATAATATTGAATGCATAATCTACTTCTATTCTTAAAAATGCTGATTGTATATCTGATGAAAATAATGCATATATTGTTAATATTGACATAAATATTAATACAGGAGCTGAATCTAAAAATTTTGCAATTTTTTTTTTCCAAAGAGGACGATGAGTGTGAGATGATAAATAATGAGAGTGACTTAATCCTTGTGATGACAGGAATTTTGATTTTGAAAAAGATAATGGTATTTCATTTCCAGTTTGTGATATTGAGTTGTCATCTTTTTCAGGGTTTTGATTCATTTTTTTTTATTTAATTATTTATTTTGATACTTGAAAATATTTTATTTAATATTTTGATTTTTTATGTTTCTTTTTTAATTATAATTTTTGTTATTTATATTTTTTTAATTATAAGTCTATTATTTGGGTTTAAAGGTTTATTTAAGTTTTGTTTATTTATTTTTTCATTCGACGTTTTATTTCCTAAATTTATTGAAGAAAATAATGTAGAACAAGAAGTTCCTATAGAAAGTTTTGAACCAAATGAATTTGATGTTTGAATTAAAGAATTTGAATTATCATTTGAAAAAGTATAATCTAAATTACATATTTTTTCATTCATTTCATTAACAAATTTTTTTGCTAATGCTGTTAATTTATTTTTATGCTTTAATGAAATTGATAAAAAAATTTCTATTAATTTATTCTTTCTAATATTAAATAAATTTTCTTTTATAATACAATCATTGGCAATATTTTTCCAAAGATTAACTTCTTGAATGAGTAAATTAGGTTGATTCTTTTTATTAAATTCATTAAAGAACTTTTTATTGATATTATTACTTATTTCATTAAATTTATTTTTTCTATTTCTCTTTTTTAGCTTATCATACTTTTTATATAAATCTAAATAATTTCGAGAAAAAGAAATAAAAGCACTCTTATAATTATTATAATTTTTTAAAATAGCTTTTTTCTGAATATTAAAAGTATTAAATAAATCAAAAATTTTTTCTAACATAATTTGTGTTTCTAATTGTAATAGATCATTATCAATATTTAATATAAATTCTTTTGAGTAATAATTAAAAAATGCTTTCTTTTTAATTTCATAATCCTCAACATTAAAATAATGAGAAGTTAGATTATTATCAAAAAAATAATTAGTATCAGTTAAAGAAGAAAAACTAAATATATTAGTTAATTTTCTTTTTCCAATTATATCTGAATCTTGTTTTATCGTATTTTTATAACTTTGACTAATAATATTATCTTCTAATTTACTTAAATCTTTTTCAATTTGTTCTTTTGAAAAATTTCTAAATTTTTGTAAAAAATAAGATTCTAAATTACTTTGACTATTATGTAAAGTTCTTTTTTCATTTTTTTTCTTTTTTTCTTTTGATTCAAGAATTAATGATTTTGTTAATTTTTTCTTTCTACTTGAATAAGTTTTATGAAAAGATGACTGACTACTTAAGGTTTTATTTGATGATTTATTTCCTTCTGTTTCCATAATTTTAAGATTTGTTTCTGAATTTTTTTTTATTTTTTTAACTGATATTTCTTTAATATTTGTTCTTGAAGTAAACTGTTTAAATTCATCCGTTTTTTGTTTTCTTTCTCTTGATGTTATTTTTGTTTTTTTTGAAAAATAAGGAAATATGTTATTTTCTTTTGGTAAACTTAATTCATTTATGTCACAATTTAAATTTATTTTTATTATTGTATTCAATTTTTTTATATTATTATTTTTAACTATATTCACCCATTTAATGTCATTAACTAATTTAAAATTTGCTGTTCCAATTATAGTATTCATATTTCTAATTAAATTTAGTTTTACATTAATAGAGGAATATTGATTTGAAAATATTTTAAAGCAAATCTTTTCTTTTTTTTGAATGGATTTTTCAAGATTTTGAATGTTAATTTGAGTATTGTCATAAAATAAATTTATAGATATTATATCTGAATTATCTTCCCTTAATTCATTTATACTTGGGATAATTCCTAAAAGGATGATTTTAACTTCCATTTTTTAAAAATTAATCCCAAAAATTAATTTTAAATGCATATTATATTAAAAATTAAAATTTAAAATTAAAATTTTTATTGTCAATTTTATTTAAAATTTTTTGTCCTAAAAATAGTTTAAGGCATCAAATTAACTTCTTAATAAATTATAAAAAATGTCTTTTTATTGTAACCCATTTTCTTTGATATCAAAATTTTAAATTTGAAAAAATTTTTAAATTATTTAATAATATAATAATTAAATAAAAAATAATAAATCTAATTATTAAAATCCACAAATTATTAAACATTAAATTAAAAAAAAATATTACATTTTTATTCAGGAATAATAACAAATTCATCTTTGTCACTTTTACTAAATATATGATTTTCAATTTTAATTAATCTATTTTCTTCACAATCAGCCATTAAATTATCATAAAATTTAGAAAAAATATTTCCACTATTTCCAAGATCAAGACAAATATAAGGTCTAGTAATATCACTTAAATCATTAATATATTTTAAATTAGCACTGTGTACAGAAGTAAAAGGATTTTTAAATTTAGCAAAATTAGTTTTGGCAACTTTAATAGTGTTTCTATTTCCTTCAGTTGGATTATCTCTTGAAAAAATCCATTTTAAAATTTTATTTTGTTCTAAATAATGAGGATAATGATGAATTATAACATCACCCCATTTTTTTGGTAATTCTATATTTTTTCCATCATATTTTATTATTTCTATTAAATTATCTTCTTTTAAATAAATTTTTATTCTATTAAATACTTCAACAATATATTCTTCACAATTATGATTTTTATTAAAAAATTTACAATGACTAAAATCTTTTAATTTATTAATTTTTTGACTTGATTCAATTATATTTGAAAGAGAATAAAAGAAAGTATGGAAAAATAAAAGTGATTTAACATCATTTCTATTTTTAAATCCTTTAACATTATTTTTATCATTTTTAACTAATAAATTTCTAATTAATTGATATTCAAATTCAGCATATAAAGTAGCAACTCTTGAAGTTTTATTAAAATTACAATCAAATGTATATAACATTAAGAAATATTCATAAACATCACTTGAAGGTGAAATATATTTATTTAATATTTTATATAATATAGGTTTATCATATTCACAAAGAGAATCATGAGTATCACTTAAAATATTAATAGAATCCTCAATGGTAAATTTCTTCTTATTAATAGTTTCATTTATTAATTGATTAATTTTATGGTATCTATAAGGATACCCATGATGAGAAGTTTGATAAATATAATTTAAAGGATTAGGAAGATTATTTGCAGTAGCAATATATCCTTTTTTAGGATTTATTAAAACTGGAGTTTCATTTCTTGGTATTAATTTTATTTTATTTATATCATATAATGAAGAATTATAACCTTTTGAAAATATTTGAGATATATTATTTTTTATCATAAAACTACCTATTGGAGTAAAACCTATTTCTCCATTTATATTTGCCCAAGAAAAAGAAAATGAAGGACCTGCATAATTATCTAAATTATTTAAAAAATCTTCTTTTGATTTACCAAACATAATATTATAAAAAAAAGTAATATCTAAAACTAAATTAAATGAATATAAATGTAAACTTAAAGCATTAGATATATTTTTATTAGATGAATTATATATATAATCATAACCAATTTTATTTAATTCTTTGTTAAATTTTTCTAAGATTGGACCATTTCTAGTTAATTTAATATCATAATCAACATTTTCACTTCCTTTAACTTTAATATTTTCATGTAAAACAATAAGAGGAATTTTTTCATTATCAACATAATAATATTTTGCTTTTGAAATATTCTCATTATCTAATTTTTCTTCTACAAAATCACTTTTATCTCTATTGTCAGTAGTAAAACCAAAACTAAAATATTTATTATTTCCAATAATTAAAAAAGGAGAACCTGGAATAAAAGTACCAACATATATATCATCTTCATTTTTATCATTTTCAATATATAATTTAGCTATATAATGAATTCCTGGAATACTATTTCCTAAATGAGGATCATTTGTAAAAATTGGCTTTGAAGTATTAGTATAATTGCCATGTATTACCCATGAATTTGAAGCATGTTCATCTAATTTTTCAAAAGTTAATTCTTCACTTTCTTCAATTTGAGATACTTTATAATTAATTTTAGGAATTTTATAATAATTAAAAGCATTTTCATTACTATCATTATAATTTTTATTATTCAATTTCATTTCTTCAATTTCTTCTTTTGAAATAATAGTATCATTAAAATAAGGGAAATCAAATAAAGTAGATTTATATAATAAATTATAAAAATCTTCTCCTAAAATATCATGGACTAAATGATTTAAAAGTTCATTAGAATGATCACAAATCATAAAATAATCCATATATCTAAAAATAACAAAACTATCAATAACAGTCCAATTTTCAAATTTAAAGTTTAATAAATAATATTCAATAGGTAATTTATTTGTATTAGCCCAATAATTAATACCTTCAGCATATACGGACATTAAATTATTAATATCAGTATGATTAGGATTAAATATATTACCAAAAACATCTTTTTCAGCAATTCTTCTAAAACCTATAGTTCTCATTAATTTATCTACTTCCAAAGTTTTCTTTCCAAAAATTTCACTTAATTTTCCACTTCCAAATCTACGTAACATATCCATTTGAAATAATCTATCTCTTGCATGAGATATTCCAATACCGAAAAAAGCATCTTTTTTATTTTTTGCTTTTATATGAGTAAAACCATTATTATCTGTATATATATATATTGGATTTGATAAAAATTGATTTTTAATTTTTAATATCCCTTTAAATATATTTTGTGTTGTTGAATAATAATATATTATTGAGATTATTAATATGCAAATTGAAGATGTTAGAATGAAAAGTTTTCCTATTATAGTATTGGAAATATAAAACATTTTTTTTTAAATAATTGTTAATTTAATAATATTTCAATTATAAAAAATATAAGTTATTATTATTATCTTTTATTTTTTGTGTATTTATTTTTTTAGTTAAGTCTATTTATTTAATTTGAATTTTATTATTTTTGTAATTTTATATATTTTTCTCTGAGGTTTACTGGATTTATTACTTTCTTTTTTTATTTTCTTTTTTGTTAATTTTATCTTTTTAGAAACAAATAATTTATTTCTTTTTTACAGAATTTCATTTTTAAGTTTTTATTTTTAAAAGTTTCATTAAACTATAAATTTAAATAATTTTAATTTTCTACTATATTTGAATTTCTTGAAGAATTAAACTTTTCTTTACATTTAATATATATTTTGTATTATGTTTCTATTATATTATCTTTCTATTTTAATTTTATGCTCCACCTTTGAAATATTAAAAACAATTTTTATTAATTTTTGATGACTTTAAATTTTTTTTAATTTATTGAATGTTTAATAATTATTCTTAATATATTTAATATATTTAGTTTTTCTTTTTTAATTGATTGACGTTTTCTAAAATAGAATAATATATTTTGAATATTCACAAACAATATCAAATATATTTTTTAAATTATATTAGTTTAATAGATAATTTAGTTTTAGAGATTTTAGGTTAGCTATTTATTTGAACTTATTTAATAATATATTTAAAAATTCATAATTAGTATAATAATTTCAATAATAATAGGTTAATATGTTTTGGTTTGAATGATAAAAAAGAAGCAATAAACACAAAATAAATTAATTTTTTTTCAAAATATAAAATTGTGAATAAAAAATAGGAAAATGATTTTTTATTTTTTATTCTGAAAGAAATAAAGGTTCATCTTTATCTTGGTCTATTATTTTCTGCCATTCATTTTTACCTTCATCAATGCTTAAATGCATTTTATTCTTTTTAGAATCAACTTCATCAAATTCAGAAATTTCATTTTTTTTAAGCATAACAATTTCATAAATATCAGATATATTATTTTGAACAGCATCTAATCCAATATAATCTATATTTTGAATATATAAATCTGGTTGTTTAATATAATTATAAACTTCTTGTTTATATTCTTTTAATATATCTTCTCTTAATTTTGTTATTTGTTTAAAATAATACATTGCTTCATTTATTTTATTAATATTATTTTGAGAGAGATTCCCTTTTTTTTCAAAAGCAATATATAATAATTCTGCAGAATCTTTATCTATTTTTTTCAATATAGTTTTATAACCATTTAATTCAACAATAAAGTCAAATAATTCTGATAAAATAGATTTTGTATATTTAGTATAAATTCCTAAATTTGTTTGTAAATAAGGAGGATCTTCCATATAAACAATATTTGCCTTTTGAAAGCCATTAAAATCAGCAGAAATTTTATAAAAAATACATTTTAAACATAAAATTATTGTTGGTTGAAGGAATAAACAAGATCCACTTCTATAAATCAATCTATGATATTTATATATTATTCTATTTCTTATATTTGTTATTAAAGATATAATGTTTTGAACTCTATTTAATTCTGTATTATCATCATCAAAATCTAATTTAATATTTTTTTGATGTAAATATTTTTTTTCATTTAAAATTTTAGATGAACCACATCCCATAATTTAATAATTATACTAAACAATTTAAAAATTTTTTTATTCTTTATGTTTAAAAAATAATTATTTAATAAAATAAATATTCAATTTAATAAATTAAATGGAAAAAGTGAAATGTAAAATATGTAATAATATATTTTCAAATTTACATATTCCATATTTTCTTCCATGTGGACATACATTATGTTTTCAATGTATTGAAAGAATAAAAAGTGAATGTTTAAATGAAGACAATGAATCATTTTTATCCAAAAGTAAATGTAGTTATTTTGATAAATTAAATATAAAAATATTTAGACCAGAATTTGATATTGATATTTTATTAAGTGATGATGAAGAAAATGTTAAAAAAAAAACAAATTTAAATTTCTCAGATTCATCAGATACAATAATTCAAAATTCATGTCAAGATAATAAAATAATAAGTGAAAAGAATTTAAGTCATAATCAAAGTTTTGAATTTTTTAATTGTTCATTAGATAATTTGGATAATTTTAATTCTGATAATATATTAGATAATAAAATTAATAATAATTTAAATGAAGAAAATAATGAAGAAGAAGAAGATGATAATAATTTAGATCTTGATAATAATAATGAAAATGAAGAAAAATCATCTTCTTCAAGTGATAATAATGACGATAGTGAAGTAAATGATGATAATTTTAATTATATATTAAATGATAATGATAATATTAAAGAAGAAAAATCTTTCAAATTTAAATGTCCTTTTTGTGAAATTAAAGTTAAATTAAAAAATAGTGATATTAAAATTAATAACTCTTTATTAGAATATAATATGAGTTTTATAAATCGTAATGAAATTAAAAAATTTTTTTGCCAAAAATGTAAAAAAATTATTTTAAATGATAAAGAACATTTAGAAAAAAATCATGATAATTTTACTTTGGAATTAAGTAATAAACATTTTAAATTAATCAAAAATCGCTTTCATTGTTATAAAAAAGAAATGGATAATAATTATAGTAAGTTAATTGAATATTTAAAAATTTTTTTTGAAAATTCTTTTGAAACAAATAATTATGAAAATATAAGAAATCTTTTATTTAATAATATAAAATATTATTCTAACTATTCAAATATTAAAATCCAAGTCAATGAGAAAATTCAATTTTTAAATAATGAAATTAAAAAAAAAAAAAATATAGTTGAAAAAACCTCATTTTTAAATTCTTTAAAAACTTTATTTTCAAATTATTTAGTTCAAAATCATAAATTAAAAACAGTAATAAATGATTTAAAAAAAGAAGAACAATATATTTTATTATTAGTTAAAAAAATTTTTGAAAATTCATTAATAAATTATTTAAGTCAAGGTTATTTTTATTCAATATTAAATAAAACATTTTACCACCAAAAAAAATATATAATCATAAAAGATAAATTCAAAAATAAATGTATATATGATACAAATTTAAAAAAAATTTTCAATTTCCAAAAATTAAATGAATTAACATCAAAGACTTTTATATCAGATAGAAACGGAGAATATATATATTGTTTTGGAGAAGAAAAGAAAATAAGTTCTCATTTTAAAAGATTAAATATATTTACAAATGAAATAGAACATTTACCAAATATAACATTGCCGTTAATAGAATTTGATACAATCTTACATAAAAATTATATATATTTAATAGGAGGTAAATTTCTGAAGAATGAATATTCAAAATTATGTTTTAAATATGATATTCAATTTCAACGTTGGGATGATTTTCCTGAATTAAATGAACAATTAATTTCAAAAAAAATGGCAATTCTTAATGATGATAAATTAATTGTTTTTAATAATGGAGGAAAAAATTTAGATTATTCAGCTGAGTATATAACAATAAATCATGAAAAAAATTTTTATTGGGAAAAATGTTATATTAGTGAATATAATAATTTTTTAAATAATTTTAATTTGATTCCTTATAATGAATTTATAATTTTTTTGATTGATGTTTCTGAAAATATTGGTTATATTATAAATCTTCATAAATCAAATGTAATTAGTACTTTTAAAATAAATAAAAAAATTTATATGAATAAATATTTTTCTTCAAAACTTTCTAAAAAGGTTTATAAGAAAAATTTATTAAATATATATCAAAATATTTATTGGAAACAATTGATCAATATTCCATTAACCTTATCTAAATCAAAATATAACAACGATTAATACTTATATTATTTAAATTAATTTAATAAAAAATTTAAATTCAATAATTTATTTTATTCTTATAAAATTTTATAATAATTAAAGACCATCATCTGTATTATATTTATTTACTTTATTTTTTTTCTTTTGTAATTTAAGATTTTTTTCAATAGTAAAATTATCAATATAAATTAAATTTACATTTGTAAGGAACATTTCGTATTTTTCATAAAATGATAATTCAAATTTTTTGCCTTTATCTTTAATTGTCATTTTTAAATTAGTAAAATTATTTTTAACTTCTTCAATATCAGCATAAAAGATTTTATCAAGAATTTTATATATATTTTTCTCTGCTACTTTAACATTAGAACCATAAAAATCAATATTAATTTTTTTCCTAATTTCTTTATCTTCAGATATTAAATATACACAATAATCAGAAAAATATATAATATAATCATTACTTGTCAAAATAATATTTTCATTAATAAACCAATTTTTATAAAAGCTTTTATATATATTTTCTTCTAATGCATTAGTTATTCTAACATTAACTTTAGAATATTTTTTTAATTCTTCAATCATAATTTTTTGAGCATTTTGAATAATTTGAGTATCTGTCATAATATTATTTGCTATTTTATTAGATATAAATTGACTTATTCTATTATCTAAATTTTCTACTTCAGTAATTAAATCTTTCAAATAATCACTTTTAATTATTTTTATTTCTCCATTTAATATTTTAATATGTTTTAAAAATGAAATAGTATATATATTAGAAGGAAATAAAATTGAAAAATAAGTCCCATTCTCTCTTTTAATATATAATTTATTACTATAATCATATACAAATATTGTATTTATTAATTTAATATCTAAAGTAAATGAAGTATTTTTTGTATTATATTCTTTTTCACTATCATTGTTATTTTTGGTTTCTTCACTTTTATGTTTATGTGGTTCATCATTAAAATCTAATTTTTTTATTGTTATTTTTTCTCCACTTGAATCTGTTGTTTCTACTGATATTATTTTAATTAAAAAAATCATATCTTTTGTTAAAGCTAAAATAAAATCTTCAGGAATTTTTCCTTCTAATTTTTCATGTGTTATTATTTCACTACAAATACATTTATAAGCTTCTATAATATAAATTTCTTCTTTAGGTAAATATTTTTGTATAATTTCTTTTTTAAAATGAATTAATTCCATAATATTATTAGTTAAATTTATATTCATTTCAGTAATTGTTTTTACTAATTTTTCATCATATAATATTTTTTCAAAATTAGAATATAGTATTTCTTGATTCAAAGAAATTCTTTTTATCAATTTTACTTTTTTTAATTTTTCAATAGTACTTGGAGTAATTGAATTATCATCTTTTCCAAGAAGAATCTTTTCAATATTAAATTTTTCTGATTTTAAATCAAGTAAAATATATAAAATCATTATATCAACATTTTCATCAATATCTCTAAATAAACATAATAATTCATAAATTTTTTTGATTTCAAATTCATTTTTTCCAAGATATAAAAGATAATTTCTTTTTCTTTCTTTCATAAATTTATTAACCTCTTCAATTTCTCCTATTCCAATATTATATAAAACTCTTTCTTGCATTTCATAATAATTATGCATATACTTTTTTAATAAATTAAAACAAAAAATTGAATATCTTTTTAATTGATTAATTGCTTTAAATAAAATGTGAAAAGTTTCCATTTTTGAAATTTTTTTTATTATATTATTATATCTAAATTCATAATTAATATATTGGAAATTTATTTGCCAATAGGAATTGATAAAAGAATTCATAGCTCTTTCAAAATTTAATAAAAATAATAAATCATTTAATCCTGTTCTTTTATTTTTATTAATTTCCCTTTCTAAATAAAGTGCTGTGATATAATATTTATGAAATAAATTTAATTCAGCATTTAATTTAAGTTCAGAATTTTCACATTTTTCTTCTGCGAAAAAAATAATTTCATTAAATTTCTTAATTTTATTAATTTTTGGATTTTCTTTATCAATAGTAAAAGAACAAGCTTTTTTAACAATATGTAAATTATCAATATTAAACAATTTTTCAATAATCATAAACATATTATAATTCATATACATTTTTTGAGTTCCAGCAAATAAAAGTAAATATTTATATTTATCATCAAAAAAAATATTAATAACAAAATCATTTCTCATTTTAATAGAAGGAGAAATTAGTATAGCATAAACTCCTCTAAAAAAACAAGATATAATTAAACTTCTTAAATGTGGATTATTAACATTTTCATCAATTTCTCTTCTTTTACTTCCTTCTTTAACTCCATATAATTCATATGAAGTTAAATCATTTTTAAATAAGAAATTATTTATTTTTTCATCTTTTTGATTTTCTAATTCAAATACTAATTGATTTGAACTTTTCATATAAGATTCTAAGTCTTTATTTTTTAATTTTCTCATTGATATTTTACTTAAATAAGAAGAAAAAGGAATTTCACTTGAATAATGTTTTATATCTCCTATTATTGTTTTTATATTACCATAATTTTTATAATTTATGAATTCATCAAAAATTTTTTCACTTTCTAAAATAGGAATATAGAATTTTCTTTTTAATTCATTTTGAATTGTGTCATCTTTTAAATTTGAATTTTCACCTAATAAATAATAAAATAAATTCTGAAAATAAACTAAATAATTAACTTGCTCATTTAATAATTCTTTAATAGATAATTTTGGGAAAAAAGCTTCATTCATATAAGTTTTAATTCTTTTATCTTCAAATTCATCTAAAATTAAACTTTCTAAATTTTTATCAACTTTATTACTATTATCTTTTTCATCGAAAGACTTAAAATTCATATTTTTTTTTTTAGGCTTTTCCTTTTTTTCAATATGTCCATATTCAAAATCATTATCTTCTTCTAAAAAATTAATTAATTCAGGATTTTTAATTTCTTCGAATTTATTTGCACAAGAAGTATAAAAATGATACCAATTTTGAGTTTCATTTCTAACTTTAATAAAAAATCTATCTTTAGATATTTGTAATACTTTTCTAAATAATATATCCATATCATTGTTTTGAGAAAAATTAGGATATGAAGCATCATCACAGTAACCTATTATATCAGATATTTTCATTAATATTCTTAGAAAAGGATATGAATAAGGAGGAATTGAATCATTACTTTCCATTGTATTAAATAAAACAAATAAATAATTACCTAAATATGTTCTCTCTATTTCAATTGGATAATATGTAGATTCATTAAAGAAAAAATAATCATTACTTAATATTTTTTTTAAATATGAAAATTTTTCACTTTTATCATTAAATAATTCACTATAAATTTCTGGAATTCTACTTGCTGAAGATAAAAATACAATAATACATGATGAAAGTGAATTTTTTTGATTTTCTTCTTTTGATTCATTTACTTGTCTATGTGAATTAATATCTAAAAAATTAATTCCTAAAGAAACAGCTTGTTTAAAAGTATCATAACCTTCTTCCTCTTTATTTGAAATAGCATATAATAATTTATTTGTTAAAGTTAAATATGATAAACTTAAAACAAATTCAGTTTGTCCTTCTGTTACACTATCTTTATAATTTTTTAATATATCTAATATTAATTTTATTATTTCATAACTTATATATTTTGGTTCTGAATGAAATAAAGTTTCTATTGCTTTTGTACGTATTTCATCATTATGTAGCATTTTTAAACAATTTCCTAATACATTAAATAAATAAGATGGTTTTAATGCTATTATCAAATCTTCTAATTTTCTAATTATTTTATAATCTGTTAATGAATTTAATTTACTTAATGTTAAAAATATATCAATTATTGATAAAAAGAATTCAAATATTTCTTTTGAATTTATCGATTCAAATTCTAATCCTTTTGATTTTATTTTTACTTTAACTTTATTATCATATTTTTTATCTTTTTTTTCTTTCCTTTCTTCAATTAATTTCTCAGATTCTATTTTTTCAATTGCTATCACATATTGTTTTTTATTTCTATCAATAAAATTTAATAAATTTTCAAAATTATGTGAATTAACTAAAACTTTTGCAAAAGTTAATTCATTATTATAAAAATGATGACATTTTAAAATATTATTCATTAATTTGCAAGTTCCAATAAGAATAAAAGGATCAGCTTGTTCTTGTTTTAAAACATAATAATATTTATCTAAAATATTAGAATCAATTTTTGATTTAAATTCTCTTTCTTTTAAAAAAGCTAATAAAGTTCCTATACAATCTAAAATTTTAGGTAAATCTTGAAAAAACATTTGACTTTTATCAATAAATCTTGAATCTTTTGTTTGATAAACTGATTTTAATATTATTTTATCATATGGAACTCCATCTGATTTTTCTTCTATTATTTCTTTAACAAAATTATCTAAAATTTCAATAATTTTCTCTACATCACATTCAATTAATAAAGAATTATATTTATATTGTTCTACATTAAATGTGGAAATTAAAGTATTTAATAATTCAATTTCTTTGAAAAATTTTTTATGATATAATTTATATTCTTCTTCTTCTTTTTCCATAATAGAAGGAAAATATATTTTACAATCTTTAATGTTATTATATGTTTCTCTTAGAATATTAAGAAAAATATAAATAAAAGTAATATCTTTAAATTGATTTTTTTTTTGATTAGAACATATTTTAATATCAACTAATTGATGTTTATTTGCAATTTCTTCAAATAAAGGTCTTCCAAATATATTTCCTTTTTCTCCAATAGTATATTCACTATTTAATTTATATTCAAAATTTTCATAAATATCTAAAATTTTTAATATTTTTTCATTTGAATCATTTCCAATTTGTAATTCAAAATTACCTAAATTTTTCTCTCCTATAATATAACTATTTATTGTAGCTTCATCTGTTTTATCTATATTTCCATCTTCTGAAATAACTGATTTTTTATCATCATTATTGTCATTATTCTCAATATTTTGATTAAATATTTCTTCATTTAATTGAGATTTTTTTTCTTTATATATTTCATTTTCACTTTTTAAATATTCTATTATAAAATCCAATAAATCTACATATCCTTTTAAATTTGATTCTTTTCTTATTTTTCCTATATATTGTCCATTTCTTTCTCTTCTTCTTTTCTCTATTTTATCAATTTCTTCATTTTTTTTTGCTAAATTTTTAATTATATTTAATATTAAATTTTGATATAAGAGAAAACTTGAAATTTCAGTCTCTTTAAAAAAACTAACTAATTTATTATTCATATCATAATCAATCTCAGATTTTAATTGTAAACCCGAAACAACAATATTTTCAATTATATCTTTAACAACTAATTTTTTATCTTCATTTGTATAAACATAAGACTTTAAAAATTCAAGAGTTGTTTGACAAAAATTTAAATAAGGAATTAAAGAAAATTGAGCTAATAATTTTAATATTTGATCTTCATATTTTGGATTTAAACATAATAATTCATTACAATTCATTAAAAAAGAATTATATAAATTTTTAATAGTTTCAGCTTCTCTTTTATTTAATTTTTCTTTAAATTGTATAGCATCATTTACTTCATTTAATAATTTAAAATATAAATTTTGATTTTCTCCATTATACATTACTAATTGATTTATAATTTTATTTATTTTCATAAACTTTAATACAGTTTCAGAAAAGGCAACAGCATTTTCAGATTGATTTTCAGATGCATTAACTGAAGGTTTAGATTCTCTTAAATTTTCTTTTTCTTCAACATTATTTTTTCTTAATAACATAGTATCTTTTACATTAATTTTAATTTCTTCATCATCTGATAAATTTTTTTTATTTCTATTTTGAAAATCTTGTTCTAATAACATTTGTTTAGTTACTTCATCTTGATTTACAATTAATTGTTCTGTTGAAGATACAGCTTCTCCATTTAGCAATAATAATTTTTTAAAATTAAGTTTTAAAAATGTTTTATATGAATTTTTAAGAGCATCATTTTGTTCATTAAATAAATTACCTTGGATTGAAAATTCTAATAAATCAAAAAATTTTAAACCATCAACAATTGAAATAAATTCATTTGCAGAATCAAAATTTATTTTATTATATGAAAGATCTAATTTAATTAAAGTATTTTTTAAAATTTTAACATCTTCTAATTTTATTGTTGATATTAAATTCTTTGATAAATTTAATTCTCTTAATTGTGGAGTTTTAGTAAAATCTGGAATTGATTTAATTAAATTAGAGTTTAAATCTAATATTCTTAATTGTGGTATATTTAAATGTACTTCTTGAATCATATTTTTTGATGCTATTAAAGTCTTTAATGATGGAAAATTTTTTAAAATAATTTTTGATAAATAATTCCCTGAAACATCAATTTTTTGGATATGTTTTAATTCTTTTGATCTTTCATTTAAATCATCTATTGATTTTAATTTAAATTTTTCTTTTGATGTTAAGAGTAATTCTGTTATTGATAATAAATCTTTTTGCTCATCATTTTTTTGATTCTCTTTTTTTGGATATTTTTCTGAAAATGATTTTTTATAATCATCTTTCATTATATTTGAATTATATATATAATTTATATTTATTAGTAAAAAATATATTGAATAATTAATATTAACATTTATTTTTCATTATATTAATTTTCTTAAAATAATATTGAATTTTTTATATAAATTTTTTTTTATAATAAAATAATAATTTATTATTTATAATATTAATTATAATTTTGATTTATAAAATCATTAATTTCTTTTAATAAATATGTAATATAAGATATAGGTCTATTTAGTTTTTTAATATCTTTATTTGAGATGATTTTTGGATTTTTGATTATTATATTTCTGATTTTTTCAATTTTTGTTTTATTTAAATTTAAATTTTTATGAAGATTAAAGTAATTTATCAACAAATTTTTTAATTCTCTACTCTTATATTTAGGAAGAATAAATTTTACTAAATTTTCTATTAATTTGTTAATTCCTTCTCCATTATAGTTCTCATCAATTATTATATATATTAATTTAAATATCACAGTTATTTCTAAAGGAATTAAATTACTTTTTACCAAAGATAGGATTTCTTCTTTTGTTATAAATATTAAACTGTTTAAAGCTGTTTTTGAAGGAAGAAAATTTTTTTTTTCTATTAATTCTTTATTATTAATATCTCTTATTTTTTCAAGATTATTTTTTTCAATTTTATATAATTCTTTATTTGAAATTAATAATTTAGCTTTTTCTTTATCAGTTAAAAAATTATTTTTAATACATAAATATAAACCAGATAAAATTTTTGAATTAATCAGAGAATTTGGAATTGGATATATAAAACTAGGTTTATCTATTTTTTCTTTTGTTTTTAAATGAATTTTAACATTTTGAATATTATTATTTAATTTTTGTTTTGTTAAAATATTGTTTTCTTCTTTTACATTATCATTATTTTCAAGAATAATACTTTTTTCATTTTTTTTTTGTGAATTATTTTTTTTATTTTTTTTTAAATTTAAATCTTTCTTAGAATCTTTTATAAGATATATTGGAGTTTTAGGTCTTTCTCTTTGAGAATTTGGAGGAGTATTGTTATTCAATTTATAATTATTAAAATTAGTAATATGTTTAATAAAAATATGATTTTTTCCTTTTGTATTTTGATCCTTTTTTTTAATATCATTTTTATTATCTATTATATGATCAAAGGATTTATTTAAAATATGTAGATTTTTCTTTGTATTTTCTTTCACATGATTTATATTATTTTTTTCTTGGTTTTTTAAACTTTCCCTTTTTGTATTTGGTTTATTTTTTATTTCTATTAATTTTTCTTCTAACAATGAATATTCTTTAATGCAATTATCATAAAAATCATATTTAATTTCCTCTATTTTATTTATATCATTTTCAAATTTACTAAATAATTTATTAAAATTTGAATTAAAGAAAGAAGTTATTTTTTCTTTTAATAAATTTTCCTCATTCTTTGGCATTTAAAAATAATATAATTTTTAACTATAAATATAATAAACTTATTATTATTTATTATATTTTCAAATAGAAAACAAAATCGTACCAAAATTAATATTATAATTTTAACATTATTAAAACTTTATTTTTAGAAAATTCAAATCAATCTCTATTTTCATTAATCTGAATATTTTCTTTTGCCATAATTAACAAATAAATAAATTTTATAAAGAAAGATTTAAGGTGTTTTTCAATTAAATTCAATGAAAAAAAATTTTTTCAAAATTCAATATAAAGTCAAACTTATTATTTATTTTGGTTTTAATTTTTTTTTGGAATTTAAGAAATATAAAAGATTTTTAAGAAAATATATTTTTTAATTAATAATTTAATTTAAGCTTTTGATTTTTCAAAAAAATTTCAATTTAAATTATATATTTCACTTAATTTATTTTATAATATATTATTCAAATCATTTAAACAATAAGAAAATTAAAAAAAAAATAATTTCATTAAAATATTAAATAATTAAAATATAAATTCTACAAAAATTTATAATTTAAAAAAAATTTTATATTTAATTTTCAAAATTATAAACAAATATCATTATTATTTTCACATCTTTTATCCATTTTTTTTTGAATATCAGGAATATAAACTCTAACATCATCAGGATGATAATTATATAATTGAATTAAATCTTCTTTTAAATAATCTAATTCTTCATCATTTTCATCACCCTCAAAATCTTTAATTTTTAAACCATTTTTAGGTTGTAAACCAAAATTCGATGAATTATTATCAATAATAATAACTTTTTTTAAATCTCTTCCTAATTTACTTAAATCTTTAAAATTAATATCTCCAACTTTAATAGTATGATTTCTATATAATCTAGCAATTATTTTTTTATTAGGATCAATACTATCAATAACAATATCAGCATAATTTTTTAAAGCAGCAGTAAAAATAACTATTTCATAATAATTAGATAAATCTAAAATAAAATCTTCAGTTCCAGGTCTTACTTGTATATATGCTGATTCTTCATCTTCTACATAATGAACTAAAGTTTCATCTAAATCTAAAACTAAAGTATATTTATATTTTTCATTTATTTTTTTTAAATATGGTGGAGTTGGTTTTTCTTCTTTATTTTCTTCATTTTCATTCTCTGTATTATTCTTATTTAAATAAGATTGATCTATTGTATTTTCTAATAATTCTTTTATATTTTGATTTTGGAATATTTCATTTATTGTTTCTTTTATTTTTAATTTTTTTAAAGATTTTATGTGTGCATTCAATAAATTTATATTACTTTCTATAAAAGGATATTTTTCTTTTAAGTTTTCATTATTATTGTAATAATCCTTTATTGTATTTAATATATTTTTCATTATTTGTTTTGAGATTTTATTATTGTTTGAGATTATTTTTTTACAATTTAAGTTATTTAACCATGTTTTATTTTCTTCTAATTTTTTTATTATTTTATTATAATTTTCATCATTTTTTTTTTCTTCAGTTAATTGACTTTTATTTAAACATATTAAAACAAAAGATAAATAATTTTGAGAATAATAAAAAGCACAATTTTTAATTCCAGATAAATAAATTTCTTTATTTTCTTCAAATATAATAATAATAATAAAAATAAACAAATATATATATTGTAGTAAAATAAATTCTTTCACACATTTTTGAATAATATTATTATCAGAATAATTTTCAAAAACTTGAAATAACTCAATAATATTTTTATTATTAAAAACTTCAAAAAAATCCTTTAAAATCGATAATTTATTTTGAATAATTTCCATTTTATTAATTTCTAAATCTTTTTTTAAATCCATATATAAATTATCAATGAAAACAAAATTTTCAAAATTTAATAAATTAGAATCAATTTTAAAATCATATTCTTCTAAATTAATATTACTTTCTTTTAAATTAAAATTAATAGATTCTTTTGATAAAGTTTGATTTGTTGTTCTTGTAATTTGAGTATCATTTTTACTTTTATATTGAATACAATTTTCACTTGTACTTTCTTCTTCACTTTCACTTTCATTATTATTATCTAAAATTTTCGGTTGAATTTTATAAGAAAATTTTACTGTTGATCTAGGCTCTGCATATTTAATTAAATCTTTATTTAATTGTATATTTGATTTTTTTTTTATATTATTTTTATTTGAAAAATAATTATTATTATTAGTATTAATAATATTATTTTTCTTTTGATTACTTTCATATTTTTCTAAAGCAATTTTAAACACTTTTTCATCGTTTGAATTTGAAAAATATTTTTGTTTTTTTTTATTATTATAACTTGTTTCATGAGGAGCTTCAGATAATATTATTTTTTTATTTAAATTTCTTTTTTTAATATAAGTTTGTGTATTATGAATAAAAGGAATTTTATCATTAATTTCATTAAAATCATCTTCTATACTTTCTCTTTCTTCCATTTAATTTATTTGATATTAAGTATTATAGGAAATTTATTTTATAAAAAATTATTATTTAATTTTTTATCTTTTTATTTTTATTATTTTTCAAATCAATTTTTACCTCATTTAAATATCTTTGTGAATTATACCCACTTGTAGAAATTGAATAATTTTTTTTATGCTTAAAAGCTGGAGCCCTATTTGATATTAAATTATTATTTTCATTTTCATTATTATACATTTTCATATTTAATGATTTTTTTCTCACATATGTAATACTATTTTCTCGAGTTAAAGGTATAATATTGCTTTTTTTGGTGTAACAATCTAAACAATTTACACTTTTAGTCTGGAAATCATTTTTATAATTTGATTCATTATAAGTTGTTTGATTTATGTCTCCTTTTTCATTTATATTTTCTTCATTTTTTCCTTTTTTGAATTCATTATATGTTTGTATTAAAATATTTTTATTATTTTTATTTTTGTTTTTATATTTTGCTTTGTTATTATTAATGATTTTTATTTTTTTTTTTGATTTTGTTTTATTTTTTTTGTTTTATTT
>JAEEGK010011324.1_pt1 | contig 20401 bp, 15 predicted proteins | sample 8958771 | NCBI WGS metagenome assembly JAEEGK01 (sample SAMN16246547, study PRJNA631951) | gut metagenome | biome: gut microbiome; feature: rumen; material: SC-attached | host: Bos | place: Iran: Karaj | collected 2018-10
CTTCTTCTCTGGGTGATCAAAAGAAAACTCAAGCCCGTCATGTATAAAGCCGGCAAGGATAATCAGGATTATTACAGCGGACTTTTCAAATGGATATCGCAGAGCGTTCTGGGCATCAAGGAAGTTAAGATATTCGGACGTGAAAAATATTTCGTTGACAGCTATAACGAATGCGGCAACGGATATGTAAATGCTGTACAGAAATATTCGCTCTACAACAGCATTCCCAAGCTCCTTATCGAAGCTGTGTGTGTTGCCGTGATGATGATCTACATGATCGTAATGATCGCCATCGGAAAAGACCCCGAATCGCTGATGACGGATTTTGCAACACTTGCTGCGGCGGCACTTGTACTTCTTCCCGCGGTAAACCGCATCAACAACCAGATAAATGCAATGGCTTATTTTGAGCCTTTCCTGATGAATGTAAGCGACAATCTTCAGGAGACAATAGATGATAAGAATACGGATATGACCTTTGCGGAAGATGCAGAGAAGCTGGCCATATCAAAGAACATAACCTTCGAAGGAATCACTTATTCCTATCCGAATTCCGATGTAAAGATACTTGATAAGGCGGACTTCGAGATTCCCATCGGATCCAGCATCGGTATCGTAGGAACAACAGGCGCAGGTAAGAGTACACTTGTTGATATCCTCCTGGGACTCCTTAAACCCTCCGAAGGAATCATCAAGGCAGACGGAACAGACATTAAGGATAACTATAGAGGATTCCTTAAGAACGTGGGATACATTCCCCAGATGATCTTCATGCTGGACGATACCATCAGAAATAACGTAGCATTCGGTATCCCTGCGGAAGAACAGAGCGAAGAAAGAATCTGGGAAGCACTCAAAGAAGCTGCTCTCGATGAATTCGTTAAAGGACTTCCCGAAGGACTTGATACGGGAATAGGAGAGCGCGGCATCAGGATCTCCGGAGGACAGCGTCAGAGAATCGGAATCGCAAGAGCCCTCTATTCGGACCCCGAGGTTCTTATCCTTGATGAAGCTACCTCAGCTCTCGATAACGAAACCGAGAATCTGATAATGGAATCTATTAACAGATTCATGGGAAGAAAGACTCTCGTAATAATAGCCCACAGACTCCAGACCATTGAAAAGTGCGACATGGTATTCAGAGTCGGTGACGGACATATAGTAAGAGAAAGATGAAAAAAGATACCATCGCCAAAATCATATACGGGATCTGTGCGGTTGCCTTCGAGGTGATGATGGTCCTTCTCGAAATATGGGCTGATAAAAGAGGCACTGTAAGTGCAGAAGCAACAAGCATCGCAATCTTCGGTGACAGTGTGATGGCCTATGCTCAGGATGACTATTGTGTGGCGGACAGGCTGGAAGATTATACCGGATTAAAAGTGACAGATCTGTCATTTGGCGGAACGACGATGGCATATACGGTCGAAGATTCAACTCTGGCTTCCGACAGGAATTTCCTCAGCATGGCGTCCATAGCACTTGCCTATGCCGCAGATGATTTTGCACTTCCGAGAAATTACGACACAAAGGCTCCCGCTACCGAATATTTCGAAGAAAGGGAGCGGGAGCTTGAAGCTCTTGACCTTAAGAAAACCGATATCGTGATAATCGAGCATTGTTTGAATGATTATCACTGCGGTGTGCCAATAGGGGATCTGAATTCCGATTCGGTATATACATATCTTGGCGCGCTCAGGACTTCTGTTGAAAAGATACGAAGCATCAATCCGAATATTCGGATCATCATCGTATCCCCCACCTCCAAGTGGACTCCCGACGGAACAAGCGGAAGTGAGTACGACTACGGCGGAGGCGTTCTGGATGATTATGTGAGAGCCCAGAGGGAAGCCGCGGAAGAGCTGGGTGTCGAATACATATATCTGTACGATATATACGACATTGCAGGTACGGATTACGAAGGAAATGAGATAAGCGGCGCGGGATATACCGTGGACGGGACTCATCCGAATATTTACGGCAGAGACCTTATCGCAAAGACAATAGCGGAATATTTAAACGCCGGCTGAGAGAAGATTATGACAGTAAACGAATGCCTTAAGAAAATTTCAGATAAGATCAGCGCATCCGACAGGATCGCTTTTGTATCCGCATTTATCTGCGGACTTTTGATACACATGCCCGCAATGCTGATGGATGTTCCCAATCATGACGGATTATCCAGCATGTATTTCTCCCAGAATATGATCACATCGGGAAGATGGTTCCTTGCGGCCGCATGCGCTGTTTCATCATTTTATACCGTGCCCTGGATCATAGGGCTTATCGGGCTGTTCGAACTTGCACTCACTGCAGTTTTATTAAAGAGGATCTTTGAGATTGAAAACGGAATAACGATCTTTGTAATCTCCGCACTTCTGGTAGCATTTCCGTCCCTTGCATCGACCTTTGCATATGTCTTTACTCTGGACGGATATATGGCGGGGCTTTTCCTGTCGGTACTTGCCGTATACCTTGCTAAGAAAGATCACTTCATCCTCGGCGGTATCGCACTTGCATTCAGCTTGGGAACATATCAGGCGTATCTTCCCTTTGCGATGCTCCTTTCCGTCTATCTTGTATGGGAGAAGATGGCATCAGGTGAAAAGAATGGCATCAGGAAATGCCTTGAATATGTTTATATGGGAATGACAGGAGCCGTGCTTTATCTTGTGCTTCTTAAGATTCTCCTTGCGATAGAAGGTAAGGTTCTCGATACATATCAGGGTATCGACAATCTGGAGAATGCCGGACTTTCCGGCAGGATCTCATCTCTTCCGCATCTCTATAAAGATTTTGTAAGCTTTACTTTTTCAAAGGGATTTCTTACGGGAAATGCTTGTGCCGTAGCAGGCGGAGTGCTTGCTGTATGCGCTGCGGTCAGCGCACTTTACCTTATCGTTAAGAATGCGCTGTATAAGAAAGCGTGGTTTTATTTTGTGGCACTTATCACAGCGGTACTTGTTCCCTTCTCTGCGAATGTGGTCCTTATGATCACACCGGATGTCAAGTATCATCTGATCATGAGATATCAGTATGTACTCTTCATGATAGTGTGCATAGTTCTTTGTGACAAATGTGTCGGAAAACTTGATAAAGAAAAAAGCAGGACGCTTCTTTCCTGGATAGGAACTTTTTCTGCGATTGTCGTCATCATCGCTTATGCCGTGACCGACAATATCGGCTATACCAATCTTCAGAGAAAATATGAGAAGACTTATGCATATGCATTAAGACTTCTTGACCGCATAGAGCAGACCCCCGGATATTATCAGGGAGTTCCCGTTGCAATAATGGGAGTCATAGGTGACGATGAATATCCCCGTACCGACATCACAGCTCCCGTCACCGACGAAATGATAGGCCTTGGCGGAGAATACGAGTATCTCATCTACTCTGCGGATAATTACGAAGCATTCATAAAATACTATATGGGTGCAACTCTTAATTTTGTATCCGAGGAAAAAGAAGCCGAGATTTATTATTCCGACGAATACATCGAAATGGAAAGCTTTCCCGGCGAGACAAGTGTCCGGATGGTTGACGGTATCATCTACGTTAAAACAGAGGATGCCTTAAGAGATTAACAGTGCGAAGAAAGGAATACCATGATATCCGTAGTACTTCCCGCATACAATGAAAAAGATAATATAATCCCCGCGATCACCGAAATATCCAAGGTGATCGAAACCGCAGGCGAAGATTATGAACTGCTTTTTATAAGCGACGGATCTTCTGACGGAACATATGATGTGATCAGGGAGCAGTCTGCGAAGGATACTCATGTAAAGGGTGCGGAATTTTCCAGAAATTTCGGTAAAGAAGCAGCAATCTTTGCAGGACTATCCATGGCTTCCGGTGATGCGGTGATCGTAATGGACTGTGACCTTCAGCATCCCGTAAGCGCTATCCCTGAAATGATCGCAAAGTGGAAGGGCGGAGCTGAAGTCGTAGAGGGCATCAAAAACAGCAGAGGCAAGGAAGGATTCTTCCATAAGATCTGCGCAGGGGTGTTCTACGGAATAATGAGCAGTCTTATCAAGATCGATATGTCATCATCATCCGACTTCAAGCTCCTGGACAGAAAAGCCGTGGATGCACTTTTGGAACTTCCCGAGAGTAATACATTCTTCAGAGCACTTTCTTTCTGGATCGGATTTAAATCGGAGAAGGTTTATTACGATGTTGAGGAAAGAAGAAGCGGAAAGAGCAAGTGGTCTCTCGGCGGACTTATAAGATACGCCATCAGAAATGCAACATCCTTCTCAACACTTCCCTTAAAGCTTGTTACCTGGATGGGATGGATATTCATTCTTTTCGCAGTGGTGCTTGGAATCCAAACCTTGTTCAGATTCTTCACCGGAACTGCGGATAACGGATTTACTACGGTAATATTGTTACAGTTAATAGTCGGCGGATTCATGATGCTCAGCATCGGAATAGCCGGTCATTATATAGCAAGGATCTACGAAGAAGTTAAAGGAAGACCCAGGTTTATCATCAGAGATACTACGGGTGACCTTTTCGGAAATTTGAAAGGACAGTGGAAATAAATGAAGATCAATTTTAACGTTCCTCCCTATATCGATACCGCAATGGATTACATCGCAGAATGCGTCCGTAACCAGAAAATCTGCGGAGACGGACCCTATACCAAGAAGTGTAACGAATGGATCGAAAAAAAGACCGGTACCGCAAAGTGCCTTCTTGCAACAAGCTGCACTCATGCAACGGAGCTTGCTGCGATCCTTTGTGATATCAAACCCGGCGATGAAGTCATCATGCCTTCATACACCTTTGTATCAACCGCAAATGCATTTGTACTTCGAGGTGCGGTTCCGGTGTTTGTAGATATCAGACCCGATACCATGAACATCGATGAAAAGAAGATCGAAGATGCCATTACGGACAAGACCAGAGTCATAGCTCCCGTTCACTATGCAGGCGTTGGATGTGAGATGGATACCATCATGGACATCGCAAAGCGTCATAACCTTAAAGTGGTGGAGGATGCGGCACAGGGCGTTATGGCTACTTACAAAGGTAGAGCACTCGGCGCAATCGGAGACTTCGGTGCGTACTCTTTTCACGAGACTAAGAATTACTCATCAGGTGAAGGCGGTGCGATCCTTATAAAGAATCCCGAGGATGCTGAGCGTGCTGAGATCATCCGTGAGAAGGGAACCAACAGAGCAAAGTTTTTCCGCGGACAGATTGATAAGTACACATGGGTCGATATGGGATCTTCGTACCTTCCCAGTGACATGAATGCCGCATATCTGTATTCACAGCTGGAAGTTGCCGACAAGATCAACGAGGACAGAAGAGCAAGCTGGGATCATTACTACGAGAGACTGACAAAGCTTGCAAACGATGAGAAGATCTCTCTTCCCTATGTGCCCGAAGAGTGCACACATAATGCTCACATGTTCTACATCAAGTGTAAGGACATCGATGAGAGACAGGCACTCATCAAGCATCTTGCGGCTAACGACATCCTTGCCGTATTCCACTACATTCCTCTTCATTCGGCTCCTGCGGGAAAATCCCTCGGAAGATTCCACGGAACCGATGAGTTTACGACCAGGGAAAGCGAAAGACTTCTCAGACTGCCCATGTTCTACGGCTTAAAGCCCGAGCAGGTCGATCTGATATGCGATAAGATTACGGAGTTTTATGCTTAAAAGAGCAGGCGAAACATTAAACCGCATTTTTCGTATTGCGGTTTTGGTACTTGTTTCCGCACAGATCCTTACGGGAATGGTGTGGGGATTTCTTAACTGCGGCGTACTTCAGAATTTCCCGGGCACCGCAGAGCTTGTAGAACTGTCCGGGACTTTGAACCTGACAGGTGATACAGGCATTTTTTATCCCGCACTTTTGATCGTAGTCCGTGCACTTACGGTAAACGGTCCCTTAAAGTTCTACCATGTGATGTACCTGCTTCAGATCGTGCTTGCATTTGCTTCCTGGTTTGTTTTCGCGGGAAATGTTTTCTCACCTTTTTCGCGCAAAAAGAAAGCGTTCTTTGCGCTGGCTCTGATCACCAATCCGTATGCGATGCAGGTTCATCTGGCTGTATTGGAATATTCTTTTATATCTTCGTTCCTGGCGCTTCTGGTTTCGTTCCAGATAAGATTCATGCGTGAATGGAAGAATCCGGAAGAAACCCTCGGACTTGAAAGAGCTTTGAGAGATGTGAGCGTGACCTCACTTTTCTGGCTTCTTGCGGGTCTTACGAGAAAAGAATTCATTATTCTCGGTGCAATTCCCGTGATCGCACTTTTGATCACAATAGTGCGGCGTTTTGCGAAGACTAAGGCGAAAGTATCTCATATTGCGTGGCCCCTTATCGTTGCGCTGAGCTTTACCGGGATCATCTGCATGACGGATTCTCTTTTCAGAGATACTGAGAGATTATCTGCGGCAGATATGATAAAAAGAAATCTCTATTACAGAGTTGCGTGGAGTGAGAACTTCCGCGACAGGTATCACTGGCCCGAATATCTTACCGAGTTTGTTGACGACGGGATGATGACTCATTTCATGAACGACCCCGGACTTGTAAGGGAAGAGTTCACAGAGTATGTGACGGACATCTACGGAAGCAAGGAAACTTCCGATAAGTTCTACACCTGGGCAAAGCTTTCTTTTGCGGGGAATAAAAAACAGATCGTTAAAGATACTTTGTCGGATATCTTCGGATATATCTTCGCACCCTTTAAAACCGAGAGGGCACTTTCTGGACACGGTGACGGGGGATTTGCTGCGGGCAATTACGATGTGATGAAACAGCATGATCCGAAACTTACCAAAGTCTATTTAAGATATTTCAGCGTACTGTATATTGTCTTTGCAGTGCTGCTTGTACTTACTGAAGCGTTTACGAATGCTAAGAGATATAAGAAAGCACTTACTCTTATACTTCCGGCACTGCTCATAGTATTAATGTGCGCTGTGCATTACAGCTTTCTCGGCTGCAGCGTGTTTGACCACAGGAAAGCCCTGTTTACCACTTGTTTGTGGATGAGTCTTTGGGGACGGTTCTCATTGACTCACCCAAAGACTCAATGTCATCACGGTTACTTATGATATCAGGAATCCTCATCACAATCTGCATAGAATTGCTGCTTCCGGTATTAACCGGACTTGCGGTGACATTATCACTGGGCGAAGTAAGGTCAAAACTTGATCTTGCCGCGCAGTCTTTTGTGTACGGACAGATAATAATCTACGCACTGTTCCAGCCTGTATTCGTATTCTCGATACTGAAGGACTACAGATTCAGTAAGGCGGCAATGCTCTTTGGAATTCTTCTTGCGATCACTGTCATCTTACTTACGCTTATCGTCTTCACCAAATACAGAAAAGACCTGATCAAAAACTTTAAACTTAAGTCTGTCAATCCCGGTATATGGGGAATGCTTGCCCTCGCTCTTCTGGCTGTCCTTATCGTCATGAGTTTCGTAAGAGCCTATTACGACGGGGACGATTCTTATTACGTTGCCGCGGCGGCGGAGGGGATTAATTCCGATTCCATGTATAAGAAAGAGCCCTACACAGGAGATCCGATCCTGTCTCCCTACAGGTATCTTTTTGCGCCCTTTCCCATGTGGATCGCATTTATATCAAAGCTTTCAGGGATCAAGGTTGCTGCAGTGGCTCATTCTTTTATGCCCTGGTGCATGATCCTCTTTACGGCAGCCGTACTGTATATGCTCTCCGGCTCTATGTTCAAGGATGAATCCAAAAAGCGCGGAATGTTCATGTTCTTTGCTTTTGTGCTTATCATGTTCGGAGATTACTCCATCCATACACCGGAGAATTTCCTCCTTGCGAGATCAAGGCAGGGAAAAGCGGCACTTGCATCATTCATACTTCCCTTTATGTTCCTGCTCATATACGGAATCATAAGGGAATATAACGACAGAAAAAAAGTTCACCCCGTCAGACTCATCATGGTAATGCTCACCGGACTTGCGGGAGCGCTGTGCTCGACTCTCGGCGGAGTTTTGTGCGTAAGCCTGGTACTTACGGGAAGCCTTTGCATGCTCTTGACCTACAGGAAGTTTAAATACCCTTTTATCATGGCGGTGTGCAGCGTGCCCTGCCTGATCTTCCCGGTTCTTTATTTTGTAATGAGGTAAGAAATGCTCGAAACCATCATGTCTGACATAAAAAGCTATATGGGCAGCGGCTTTGTCACAGTGATCTTTTTGCTGTGCCTAGCTTACCTTGCGCTCACCGAGAAGGACCGCGTCAAGAGGTGCGTCTTTATATACATGCCTTTGGTGGTTATCTTAGTTTTCCTGTGTCCCCTTACATATCTTTTCTACGGAAAGGTTTCGGAGGCGGTGACATATTACAGGCTCCTCTGGCTGATCCCGGTAACTCCCGTGATCACGTATGCTTCGGTTTCATATCTTACTTCAATTAAATCAAGTAAAAAGAAAACAGCAGCCGCTTTAGTCCTTACTTTTTTCCTTGCGTTTGCGGGGAAACTGATGTACACAAGCGTTCATATGGTTAAGGCCGAGAATATCTATCACATGCCTCAGGTAGTTGTTGATATATGCGATACCATTCATGTGGAAGGCAGGGAGGTAAGGGCCGCCATGCCGGAAGAGCTCATGCAGTTTGTGAGACAGTATGACCCCTGCGTATGCCTTGCTTACGGAAGACAGTATCTCATGGGGATATATGCCGCGGAGAATGATTTCAGGGATGCCATGATCGCAAGGGATCCGGAACTTATAGGAACTCTCGGTACCGTCAGGGAAGTCCATTACATAATCGTAAGGCCCGGGGAGGAATTTGAAGAGATTCCCGTAAATTACGAGGAATATGCCATAATTGACGGCTTTACCATCTATAAAAATACCGTTGTGAGCACATCTGTGTAGGAGTTTTGTCAAATATGCCTCAAAAATTGCGGTTTTGTTGTGAAATGTGCGTAAAAGTGGTATAATTTTACAGATTATGGGTTTTATGTTCAAGAACAGAAATAAAAGACACAGGGCGGAGTCTGCCGACTCCGAATTTTCTGCGTTTAAAGATGAGCCCTACTCCGAAGAGTACTATGAGGAAGATGAGTACTACGAGGAGGAAGAGTATTACGAGGATGATTATTCGGAAGACGGTTTTTCCGAATATGATGACGACAGGGATTATTTTGATGCGGATGAGGATTATGATTCCGAATATAATACCGCATCCTTCGATACGGCTTCTCTCGAGACTTTAAGTCATGTGGATTATGACACTGCTTCCATAGATTACGAATCCGTCAGAGAGACGATTGAGGAGCAGGAGTATTACGACGAAGAAGAGCCGGGAGAGTATACCGAGGAGATAGGTCGATACACCGAAGAACTCGGACAGTATACCGAAGAAATAGGTGAGTACACCGAAAAAATCGGACAGTATACTGAAGAAATCGGTTATGATACCTCGGCCTTTGATACAAGGGATATAGAAGACGGTCTTGAATATGACCGCGACTACAGATCCGACTACGACTACGAAGACTCGTATGACGATGCGGAAAACGAATCGTACGAAGATTCCTGCGATGACTACTATGACGAGCCCGGCTTACGTGAAAAGAGCGACAAGCTTGAAGAAGACGAATACGTGGATCTGGATAAGTCCTATGACCGCGACTTTGATAAGCCCCGCAAGAAGGGAAATATCATAAAGATCGCCATCATCGCGGCGGCAGTACTTCTCCTTGCCGCGGTCGGGGTATTTGCCCTGAAAGATAAGCTCTTTAAGAATAATTCCGTAGCGGATGTGGAATACATCACGACACCGAGCGGTGTAACCCTTCCGTATTCCGAGCAGATGATCGGCTCCGGATCTGAGATAGCCGGGATCGAGATGATAGGACAGGGTGGTTTGAACTCGGCACTTAATGCGAGAAAGACACAGCTTGCGGATGCGGCACCTTCGCCGGCGCCTTCTGAGTCACACGATTACGGAGAGTCCGATATCATAACCCGCACCAGTGTTTCGATAGAACTGATCACCGTAAAGTCCGATCTTAAGATCAGATTTATCAATAACGAAACGGGTAAGCTGATACCCAATGTGGCATTCAAAGTTACCGTAACCGATCCCAGCGGCAAGGCTCTTTCATGGTCCGACGACGACAAGGACGGTATCATATATAAATCTTCGATCTCCGAGGGCAAGTACACGGTCCATGTGGAGCAGATCGAAGGAGATTCTTATCAGGGATTTTCATGGCCTTCGGATAAGAGTGTAACGGTCAAGAGTACCATCGAATATGCAGTCGTTGACGTACAGGGTGAAGTAAAAGAAGCAAACCAGGTCAACGAAAATGCCGAGGATACTGCAAGCCGCGGTAATACCGATCAGCAGAACATGACTGATACGACCGAAAACGTTGCATCGTCCGAATCCACGGATTACACGGAAATCGCCAAGGATACAATAGCGGATCCGGGTGTTACGGATGTGTCGGGTAACGGAAGCTCCGCGGATCCGAATGCACAGCTGAAGGATAAATCCGGTAACGATGTGTACGTCCTTGATAACAACGCTTACAGGAAAGCTACCAACGCGGATTATGCCAAGTTCGATAAGTTCTACATAGTAAGCGGGACGAAATACACCGGATGGCAGACAATAGGCGGGGCCACATATTACTACGATAAGGACGGAAAGCCCGTAACCGGAACCCAGGTCATCGGCGGAGTCACATACCAGTTCGCGGCGGACGGTAAACTGACATCTGCGTCGGGAGTTTTGGGAATAGATGTATCAAAGTGGAACGGCGTAGTTGACTGGAATGCGGTCAAGGCAGCAGGCGTCGAGTTTGTAATAATAAGAGTAGGATACAGAGGATCGAGCGCCGGAGCTCTTATAGACGATGCGATGTTTACCACAAACATCCAGGGAGCAAAGGCTGCGGGACTCAAAGTGGGAGTCTACTTCGTAACACAGGCCATAAATGATGTTGAAGCGGTTTACGAAGCATCAATGGTCCTCGACCGTATAAAAGGATATTCCCTCGATATGCCGGTCTTCCTCGATGTGGAGGCAAGCGGCGGACGAGGAGATATGATAGATAAAGCGACCAGAACGGCGGTTATTACCGCTTTCTGCGAGACCATAAGGAGTGCGGGATACACCGCAGGCATCTATGCCAATAAGACATGGCTCGGTACCAAGATGGATGCTTCTGCATTCGGCAATTACGTCATCTGGGTCGCACATTATTCATCGGTCTGCGGATACACCGGCAGATACACATGTTGGCAATACACTGACAAAGGAACGCTTCCCGGAGTAAACGGAAGTGTAGACCTGAACCTGTGGTATTCATGATTAAGGAGAAAAAAATGAAAACTTATCTTGTAACCGGAGGCGCCGGATTCATCGGCTCCAACTACATTCACTACATGTTTAAAAAGTACGGCGATGATATCCGTATCATCAACGTTGACGTACTTACCTATGCGGGAAACCTTGAGAACCTCAAGGACCTTGAAGGAAAGAGCAATTATACCTTCATCAGAGCCGATATCACCGATAAGGACGCCATCAAGAAGATCTTTGACGAGAACGATATCGACCGCGTTGTACACTTTGCTGCTGAGTCTCACGTAGACAGAAGCATCAAGGATCCCGAGACTTTCATCAGGACAAATGTTCTGGGAACCGGCATCATGCTCGCATGTGCAAGAGATGCATGGGAGAAGGAAGACGGAACCTATCCCGAGGGAAAGAAATTCCTTCACGTATCCACCGACGAAGTATACGGATCTCTTCCCGAGGATGAGAACGCATTCTTCTATGAGACCACTCCTTACAGCCCTCACAGCCCCTACTCCGCAAGTAAGGCAAGCTCTGACATGCTTGTAAGGGCATATATGGATACATATCATTTCCCCGCAAACATCACCAACTGCTCCAATAACTACGGCCCTTACCAGTTCCCCGAAAAGCTCATTCCTCTTATGATCAACAATGCTCTTAAGGGAAAGAAGCTTCCCGTATACGGTGACGGTAAGAACGTCCGTGACTGGCTCTATGTTGAAGATCACGCCAAGGCGATTGATATGGTTCAGGAAAAGGGAAGACTTTTCGAGACCTATAACATCGGCGGACATAACGAGAAGCAGAACATCGAGATCATCCACACCATCCTTGACGTTCTCAGAGAAGAACTTCCCGATTCCGATGAGAGAAAAGCACATATTAACGAAGACCTCATCACTTATGTAGAGGACAGAAAGGGACATGACAGAAGATATGCCATCGCTCCCGACAAGATCAAGGCTGAGGTAGGCTGGGAGCCCGAGACCATGTTCAAAGAAGGTATCAGAAAGACCATCAAGTGGTATTTCGAGAATCAGGACTGGATGGAGAATGTAACCAGCGGAGACTATCAGAAATATTACGAGAACATGTACGGATCAAGGAAGGAGATCTGATATGAAGGGAATTATCTTAGCGGGAGGAAGCGGCACCAGACTTTATCCTCTCACCAAAGCCATATCAAAACAGATCATGCCTGTTTACGACAAGCCCATGATCTATTACCCTCTTTCAACACTTATGCTTGCAGGGATAAGAGAAGTGCTCATCATCTCCACACCCAGAGATCTTCCCGTATTCGAGGAACTCTTCGGAACCGGTGAGCAGCTTGGAATGAATTTCTCATATGCTGTTCAGGAGACTCCCAGAGGACTTGCAGATGCATTTATCGTAGGAAAAGAGTTCATCGGAAACGATGCAGTTGCACTTGTGCTCGGAGACAACATCTTCTACGGACAGAGCTTCTCCAGGGTTCTTAAGGCTGCGGCAGAAAGAACCGAAGCAGAGCCCGGAGCAACCATCTTCGGATACTATGTAAGAGATCCAAGAGAGTACGGTGTTGTTGAATTTGATGCAAACGGAAAGGCTATCTCCATTGAGGAAAAGCCTGCAAATCCCAAGAGCAACTACGCAGTGCCCGGACTTTACTTTTATGACAATGATGTCGTTAATATCGCAGCTAATGTCAAGCCTTCAGCCAGAGGTGAGATTGAGATCACTTCCGTGAATAATGAATATTTAAGCAGAGGTAATCTCCATGTAGAGACTCTCGGAAGAGGATTTGCATGGCTCGATACAGGCAATCACGACAGTCTTCTTGATGCCGCCGATTTCGTGGCTGCATTCCAGAAGCGCCAGGGACTTTACATCTCCTGCATTGAGGAGATCGCATATAAGAGAGGCTTCATCGATAAAGAGCAGCTCCTTAAGCTCTCCGAGCCTCTTATCAAAACTGCTTACGGTAAATACTTAGTAGAGGTGGCAAATGGACTCTAGATCCCGGATACTTACAATCCTGGGAAGTATGGGAGCAGTACTTTTAATAGTACTGATAGTTCTTTTGTGCACTTATGACGGGTGGAATTCCGGTCCTGCCGCATCGCAGGGGCAGACAGCTTCCGTTCCGCAGCCGCAGGCGGCAGGCACTGATGCAAGGTCACCTCTTGAAGGACATCTGATCGGGGGAAATCCCCGCGGATTTTTAAATGATCCTTCCTTTTTTGATCCGGAGCCCAATGCCATTCTTGATGCGGCAATGGATACATCAGGTAACCTGTCCCTTATGGTCACCAGCATTGAGAAGGATTTAAGGGTTCTTATCTTAAACGATGCGGGGGAGCTTGTAACGGGAGTTCCGTTTAACATCAAACTCACCGACTCTTCGGATGTGACCACCAGATACAAGGATCTGGATCAGGACGGTATCATTTATGCGGGAACACTTGCCGCAGGTGATTATGATGTGACTCTCGATCCGATAGAAGGATACAGGGTTCCTCTTCATTCCACCAGAGTTACCGTCAAGGAAAAGATAGAATATATCCCGATACAGGACATCTCCGTCCTGATCAAGACAGAGGACGAGATCAATGCGTCCCTTGAAGATACTGCGGACAGAGAGGATGCCAGAGAGGATTCGGATAATTCCGAGATCATCACTCTTCAGCCCGGTGGTAACGACCACAAAGCCGGAATCGATGTGTCAAGCTGGCAGGGCGATATCGACTGGGATAAGGTCAGGGAATCGGGAATCGAATTTGTAATAGTAAGAGCCGGATACAGAGGTTCTGTAACCGGCGCCATAGTTAAGGATAAAAATTTTGATGCCAATGTTTCCGGTGCATTAAATGCCGGACTATCCGTCGGAGTATATTTTGTGACTCAGGCGGTAAATGAAACCGAAGCAGTTGAAGAGGCATCTGCTGTAATGGAGATGTGTGAAGGATACGATCTTGATCTTCCCATCTATCTGGATGTTGAAGGTTCAAACGGCGGAAGAGGCGATCAGATCGATGCAGAGACAAGAACTCTTGTGTGTGAAGCATTCTGCAGGACTCTCGAAAATGCGGGAGCGCAGGGCGGCGTATATGCATGCAGGTACTGGCTTAACAACAATATCGATGCGGCTCGTCTCGACAGATATAATATCTGGCTTGCTGAATACAGAAGCACACCGCTCTATAGTGGATATTATTCAATGTGGCAGTACACTTCCAGAGGCCGCATAGACGGCATCGAAGGAAATGTGGATTTTGATATTCTTTATTACTAAAGAGAGGTTTTGGAAATGGGAAAACTTACCGTTGAAAAATGTGACATAGAGGGACTCATCGTCCTTACTCCCGAAGTTCACGGCGACAATCGCGGATATTTCATGGAGACCTATCAGCAGAAGGATTTTACAGAAGCAGGAGTTGACGTAACTTTCGTACAGGACAATCAGTCAGCTTCAACCAAGGGCGTTTTAAGAGGACTACACTATCAGATAAATCATCCTCAGGACAAGCTTGTAAGAGTGATCAAGGGAGAGGTATTTGACGTAGCGGTAGATCTCAGAAAGGGTTCCAAAACTTTCGGCAAATGGTTCGGGGTTCTCCTTTCCGAAGAGAATAAAAAGCAGTTCTTTGTACCCAAGGGATTTGCTCACGGATTTGTAGTACTGTCCGATTATGCGGAGTTTTGCTATAAGGTAAGCGATTTCTATACTCCCGGAGACGAGGGCGGAATCATGTACAACGATCCCGATATCGCAGTCGAGTGGCCCATCCCCGATGATATGGAGCTGATCTTCTCGGAGCGCGATAAAGTATGGCCTCCCTTCAAAGAAACATTTCTGAATAAATAATATGCTTGAAGCTGTATTAAAAAAGAAAAAGATCATCATCACCGTGGTAGTGCTAATCCTTGCAGCACTTGCCGCGGTGGTTGTTCTACATACAAATCCGGAAGCGGAGAGACATTACGAGAACGTTAAGAAGTCCATATCTGTGGGAGTGATCGTCTGCGCCGCTATCTTTTTTGCACTTAAGTTCGACAAGATCGTAACATTACCTGTAGAGATCTGGCAGAACAGAAGGCTGATCATAAAGCTTGCGGGTAATGATTTCAAGAGACGCTATGCGGGTTCGTACATGGGCGCCATCTGGGCATTCATCCAGCCCCTCGTTACCATAGCACTTTATAATTTCGTATTCGGAACCATCATGAAGGGCGCAAGAAGCAGCGGCTCCGATGTTCCTTTCGTACTGTTCCTTACTTGCGGAATGGTTCCCTGGTTCTTCTTCAGCGAAGCGCTTTCGACAGGAACAAGTGCACTTCTCGAATACTCTTATCTCGTAAAGAAGGTCGTGTTCAAAATAAGTATTCTTCCCATCATCAAAGTGGTTGCAGCATTTATGACTCACGTCTTTTTCATCGTGCTCCTGATGGCAACCGCGATCATAAGCGGATATTACCCCAATATTTACTGGACCCAGATGATCTATTATACTTTCTGCACATTCGTGCTGGTACTGGCACTTTGCTATACCACCTGCAGCGTCATCGTTTTTATCAGAGACCTTGGTCAGCTCATTGCGGTGTTACTTCAGATACTTGTCTGGGCTACTCCCATCATGTGGAGTATCGACCAGCTTCAGAACCATCCCATGCTTGTATCGATCATGAAATTAAATCCCGTGATCTATATCGTAACGGGATACAGAGATGCGATTTACGGAAGAGTCTGGTTCTTCGAAAGATTCTTCTCAACAGTTTATTTCTGGGTTATAACTGCAATCCTTTTTGGATTTGGTGCAATAGTTTACAAGAGACTTAAACCGCACTTTGCGGATGTATTGTAGGAGCGTAAATGTCCGAAGAATTTGCCATCAGTGCTTCGAAAATCGAAAAAAAGTACAAGCTCTACGACCGTAACCGTGACCGCGTTCTCGACGCGTTCGGGCTTGCGGGTAAAAAGCAGCGCTTCAAATATCACTATGCCCTTAAGGGAGTAGATTTTGAAGTAAAGAAGGGCGAGACCGTCGGAATCATCGGAACAAACGGATCCGGCAAGTCCACGCTTCTTAAGATCCTTACGGGAGTACTTACTCCCACATCCGGAGAAGTATCCGTTAACGGAAGGATCTCTGCGCTTCTGGAGCTCGGTGCCGGCTTTAACATGGACTACAACGGTATCGAGAACATCTATCTCAACGGAACCATGATGGGATTTTCCAAAGAGGAGATAGATAAAAAGCTGGATGACATCCTTGCTTTTGCGGATATCGGAGATTACGTATATCAGCCCTGCAAGACCTATTCCAGCGGAATGTTCGTGCGTCTTGCTTTTGCTGTCTCCATCAACATCGATCCCGAGATCCTTATCGTTGATGAAGCGCTCAGCGTAGGAGATGTATTTTTCCAGGCAAAGTGCTACAGGAAATTCGAAGAGTTTAAGAAGAAGGGTAAGACCATTCTCTTCGTAAGCCATGACTTAAGTTCGATCTCCAGATACTGCGACAGAGTCTATCTCCTCAATCAGGGAGAGATGATCGGAAACGGTTCTCCCAAAGAGATGATCGATAAATATAAGCAGATACTTGCGGGCGGACGTGATGTTCATATTGTCGAAACAAGGGATAATGATGTTCTCGAGTACGGAAACGGCAAGGCAACCATAAGCGAGTATAGCGTAGTCGATAAAGACGGCCGGGTTACCAACGCGGTTGAAAAGGGAACAGAGTACAGTGTCCGTATGAAAGTAACTGTTAACGAAGACATCGATGCTCCCATTTTTGCATGCTCACTTAAGAACGTAAGAGGCGTGGAGATCACAGGAACCAATACTCTGGTGAGCAAGACCTTTGATGAGAGTGTTAAAAAGGGTGATGTCATCGAACTTGAATTTAAGCAGAAGATGATGCTTCAGGGCGGTGAATATCTGGTATCCCTCGGATGCACCGGATTTGAAAACGGTGAATTTACCGTATACCACAGACTCTACGATATCTTAAGCATCAATGTCATCTCGGACTCGGATACCGTAGGATTTTTCGACAGCGATTATAAGATCAGCGTAAGTAGAAAATAGAATTTAAAAGTTGTATCATGAAAACAGTTTTGAACTTAAGTGCTGATGAATGCACTTTAATAGATAGGAGGATAGCATGGGTTACAGAGAAGAATATGAAAAGTGGCTTGGAGATGCGTATTTCGACGAAGCCACCAAAGAGGAACTTCGTGCCATTGCAAATGATGAAAAAGAGATCGAGGATCGTTTCTACAGAGAACTCGAATTCGGTACCGGCGGTCTTCGCGGCGTAATAGGCGCAGGAAGCAACCGTATGAACGTATATACCGTAAGAAAGGCAACCCAGGGACTTGCCAATTACATCATTAAGGCAGGAACTCAGGCTAAAGGCGTTGCAATTTCATTCGACTGCAGACGTATGAGCCCTGAGTTTGCCGATGTTGCGGCTCTTTGCCTTGCTGCCAACGGAATCAAGGCTTATGTATTCGATGAACTCAGACCCACTCCCGAGCTTTCTTTTGCGCTCCGTGAACTGGGCTGCACCGCGGGAATAAACATCACCGCAAGCCACAATCCCCCCGAGTACAACGGATATAAGGTTTACTGGGAAGACGGCGCACAGGTAACCCCTCCTCACGACACAGGAATCATCGGCGAAGTATTCGCAATCAAGGAATATTCCGATTGCAAAACCATGGATAAGGATGAGGCCGTTAAGGCAGGTCTTTATGTCTCCATCGGAAAAGAGATCGATGACAAGTACATGGTCGAGCTTAAGAAGCAGAGTCTTCACCCCGAGATCATTAAGGAAGTTGCAGGCGATATCAAGATCGTCTATACACCTTTCTGCGGAACCGGTAACAAGCCCGTAAGAAGGATCCTTGAGGAACTCGGTTATAAGAATGTATATGTGGTTCCCGAGCAGGTAGGACCCGATCCCGAGTTCACTACCCTTGCGTATCCCAATCCCGAGGATCCCGCAGCTTTCGAGTATGCTCTTAAGCTGGCTAAGGAAAAGGATGCGGATATCGTTCTTGCAACGGATCCCGATGCCGATCGTCTCGGCGTTTATGCCAAGGATTCAAAGACCGGTGAGTATGTGGCATTTACCGGTAATATGTCGGGAATGCTCATTGCGGAGTATATCTTAAGAGAGCGCACCGCGATGAACACAATGCCTTCAAATCCTACTCTGGTAACCACCATCGTAACCACCAATATGACCTTCCCCATGACTAAGGCATACGGTGTTAAACTCATAGAGGTTCTTACCGGATTTAAGTATATCGGAGAGCAGATCAAGATCTTCGAGCAGAACGGAAACAAAGACAATAATTACGTATTCGGACTAGAGGAGTCTTACGGATGTCTGGTCGGAACCCATGCACGCGACAAGGACGCTATCGTAGCTGTCGAGATGCTCTGTGAGGTTGCTTCCTGGCTCAAAAAGCAGGGCAAGACTCTCTGGGACTTCATGATCGAAGTTTACGAAAAGTACGGATATTTCAAAGAGACTCAGTTTACCATTACCATGAAGGGTGCTGAGGGAGCCGAGCAGATCGCTGCTTTAATGGACAAGCTCAGGAACGATCCTCCCAAGGCATTCGGTGACTTTGAGGTTCTTAAATTCAGAGATTACAAGAAGGATGTTATCCTCGATATGAAGTCGGGAGAGAAGACCACAACCGGACTTCCTTCCTCAAATGTACTATATTTCGAGCTTCCCGATGACAACTGGTGCTGCGTAAGACCTTCCGGTACCGAGCCCAAGATCAAGTTCTACATGGGCGTAAAGGGCAAGAGCATCGAAGATGCGGAAAACCTGAGCAAGAAGCTCACGGAAGCGGTTAAAGCATTCGCATAAACATGATGTGAGTCGGGGAGAGATTTCTTCCCGGCTCACTTTGTAGTCATATCAGCGGGTCCTGCCGCTATATATAATTTGTCTCGCTTTCAGATGTCAGGCGGAAAAGCTTCCCAAAGCATGTTTTAGCTCATGACGCGTGGCCACTCACGAAAATGCCTTTCGAAAAAGCGAAACGCATCATCGTTCGGGCCGGGCGGCCGCTTTTTCTCGCAGACATCTGAGTCTCGACAAATTATATATTTGCGTCACCCGCACTTTTTTACTAAGAATGTGAGCCGGGAAGAAATCTCCCCCTGACTCACAAGAACAGATAACGGTATGGATATCACGTCGGTTGTTAAGAGAAGCCTTGGCTTCATGAAAAGGAACGGAATAAGGGCAGGTATCAACGAGATCTCCGAGAGCTTTTCCATCAGAAAGCTCAGGGGGTCTGATTATGTACTGCCTACGGAGCGTGATATCGAAGTTTTTAAAAAGCTGGCGGGTGACCTGAGTATCAGACCGAAAATTTCGGTAGTGGTTCCGGCATACAATACGGATCCTTTCGGATTCGAGGGGATGGTGGATTCCGTCCTCACCCAGGCTTACGACAGTCTTGAACTTATCATTGCGGATGCGTCGGATGATAAGGCAGTTCTCAGAGCAATCTGCGACTCGAAATCCGATAAGAGAATTAAATATCTGGAGTTATCTGAAAATAAAGGCATATCCGATAATACCAATGCAGCACTTAAAGAAGCTACAGGAGACTATATAGCTCTTCTGGATCATGACGACTTGCTGACTCCGGATGCATTCCTCAGGATCGTTGAAAATATCATAAGTTATAAAAAGAGATGCGCAAAAGAACCTGATGTTATTTATTCCGACGAGGATAAAACGGGATGGGACGGAAAGACCTTTACAGAGCGTAATTCCAAGCCTGATTTCGATCCTGAACTGTTACTGAATAATAATTACATATGTCATTTAACTGTAATGAAGGCGGAGCTGTTAAAGAAACTTGCCTTCAGGCCGGAGCTTGACGGAGCACAGGATTTTGATCTGCTATTAAGGGCGGTAAGAGAGGGAGCGACCTTCAGCCATGTTCCCCAGATCCTGTATCATTGGCGAACAAGTCCCGGATCTGCTGCATCAAATACCGAAGCTAAACTTTATGCATATGAAGCCGGGGGAAA
>JAEEGK010011325.1_pt1 | contig 20401 bp, 5 predicted proteins | sample 8958771 | NCBI WGS metagenome assembly JAEEGK01 (sample SAMN16246547, study PRJNA631951) | gut metagenome | biome: gut microbiome; feature: rumen; material: SC-attached | host: Bos | place: Iran: Karaj | collected 2018-10
TCAGAACAACCTCCACACCGGTAGATCATGCCAATGCAAGCTACTACTCGAACCAAGGCATGATATTCCTCTATACCACAGCTGCCGGTCAAGCCGGACAAGGTGGTGAAGGCGAAGAACCGGAAGGCGAGCCTGTCTCTGTGACCATCGGCGACCTGACTACCGCACAGGTTAGTGATTACCTGCCGGCTTGCACTATGACCAATTATGCTTATTCGCAGCAGATTTACATGGCGAACGAAATCGGCGGCGCAGGTAAGATCACTGCCATTACCTATTGGCTGATGAACAACTCCAACTATACTCGCAACTACGAAATCTACATGAAAGAGGTTAGCGAGAGTGCATTTGCATCGAATGACGCATGGGTACTTCTGTCAGAGAGCGACAAGGTGGCTTCCTACGCGTTGGCTAACGACACCGACGAGCCCGTAGCAAAGACCATCACCCTCAATGCTCCATTCGAGTACAGCGGCAACGGCAACCTTATGATTGCCATCCGGGATATCACCGGACAATGGAGCGATGGTGCAAAAGGACTTGTGAATGATGTGAACGGAAACAAGACGCTTTATTCCTTCCGTGACAGCAAGGCTTACGATGTAGCCGACCCTGCCGGAACGGGTCTTCTGTATGCCAAGAGAAACGTTGTGAAGATTGACATGATCGCTGCTCCGTCCACCTTACCGGAAGGCATCGTGGATAACGGCGACGGCACGTACACCGTAGATTGGGGCACCGAGCTGACATTCGTAGCGCAACCGGCTGAGGGCTTTATGCTCGAGAGCTGGAGCAACGGTGCTGCGGTAACCGGCGACACACTCAAACTCACCATGACGGAGGAGCTGAGCCTCACGGCTAACTTCAAACATATCCCGGCAACTATCACGCTGCCGGAAGGCGTTTCGATCGTAGAGCCGATGCCTGCAGGAATCACCTCCAAAGGCGAAGGCGTTTACGAGGTAGAGTACGGAACAGAGTTCCAAATCTCGGCTGACGGAGCACCGGAGCATTACCACTTCGACCACTGGGCAGACCTCGATTCTACCAATACGGAGTACTATGCTAACCCGCGTACTGTGGTAGCGGATACGAACTTCACCGCTGATCCGTTCTACACGATCGATACCTATACCCTCACCCTCGCATCCAACGATACGACGATGGGTAAACTGACGATCGAACCGGCAGAAGGCATTGTAGCTAACGGCGATGGAACATACACCGTTGATTGGGGCACGGAGGTTACGTTTGTAGCGGTTCCGGCTGAGGATTATCACCTCTTGAGTTGGAGCAACGGCGCTGCCGTAACTGCCGACAACAAGCAGACCCTCACCATCACCGATCAGTTAAGCCTCTCTGCATTCTTTAAGCACGATACCTATATCCTCACCGTAGAAGGTGCAGAGGTGGAAGTGGCTAAGTTCTATGACGGAACAAACACGGCTGTGGTAACCTACCCGGGTACACTCATCGGCGTACAAGAGGGTGACAGCGTCAAACTGACGACCACAGCTACCTTCAGCTCTGCCGACATAGCCGACAACCTCGACATCACCCTCCATTATGCAATCGAGGTGATCGACGGAGGTATCTATGACAACGAGTACGCATTGGCGGTTACCGATACCTTGTTCAACAAGAAGGGCTTCATCATTGAATCGATGATACCGGACACTACCGCCGCTCCGGAAGAGGAAGAGGCAGAAGTGAAAGAGGGTATTGAGGTTTACGGATACGGTTATTGCGCCGATGGTAATATGACCGGTATGCGCTATCACCTCAAACATGGTAACCCGAACCAGTACAAAGTTGAGTTCGAGGACGCCCGCTTCGATAACGTAGATTGGACAGACCTCGACGAAAAGGGACCGGATGGCGTGATCTATGTAACCGTTCCGGTAGATGTTCCGACCGGAGACTATAAGATGACCGTCACCTTCCGTGACCACACCGAGTTCTACTCACTCGAGTCTGCTCCTATCACCATCACCTTCCATGTCAACCTGCCCGAGACCTACGTAGTCGCTCTGTTCGACGACGTGATGGCGGTAGTGGATACTTGCGAGTGCCTGACCGACATCCAATGGTACTGGCGTGCTAACAGCACGGATCAGTGGACAGCTATCGAAGGCGCTACCGGCTACTACTACAAGCAGGCAGGCGGACTCTCGGGTGAATACTTCATCAAGGCGAAGATGAACGGTATTGATACCTACACCTGCCCGCAGGATGACATGAGCCTCTATGGTGATAACAAACAGGCTAAGGTAAGAGCGTACCCGAACCCCGTTCAGAGCACCACGACAGTGACTATCGAGAACTCCTACCGCTTCGAGCACGACATGCGCATCGTCAACCTCATGGGTAACGAGGTGCTGAACACAACGTTCGAAGGTAACACCACCACCGTAGAGATGGATGCCTTCCCGCATGGAAGCTACATTATCTCTGTGGATGGAGTAGTTGTTAACGTAATGAAACAATAATGTGGAACATGGAAAATCTTAGAAAGAATATGAAAACGAATCGTATTATAGCATTGTTAGCTGCTGCGGCACTGACCCTCTCGGTCAGCGCCCAGCAGGCTGCACACGACAACTACGTAGGTGTATCGTTCGGCGGTGGACTCAATACCATGCTCTACAAGACTGCCAATGGTCAGCAGAATATTGGCGGCGGTATCGATGCAGGATTGTTCTACGGACATTTCTTCAACCAAACCGTAGGACTTGGTGTCGGACTCCAATATACCTGGGCGAATGCGCGTGCTACGTATAATTATAGCGAGGTCAGCACCGGGCTCACGCACCCGAATAACCCCAACACGCTATACAACCTCTCAACCACCTATACCGATTGGCGTGAGCGTCAAACGGTAGGGGTGCTCAGTATCCCTGTTGAGGTTCTCTTCCGTAAGGCACTGAGCGAACGCTGGGCATTCATCGGTGGAGTAGGCTTCTCGCTTGACTTCCCTGTACACGGATCATACGCTCCTCTGGGAGGCACCTATGCTACCACAGGTATTTTTCCCAAGTTAGGTAACTACACTGTCAGCAACCTCCCCGAGCACGGCTTTGACACCTATACCACCACGCAAGGCGGTAAGATGGACAACCTGGCAAAAGTAGGTGCTTCGGCAATTGCCGACCTCGGTTTCCGTGTCGCATTCAACGATAACTGGGGAATGTATATCGGTGCTTACTTCGGATACGGCTTCACCAATCTGCTTGCGCAAGCCAAATCAGATCCGCTCGTGATCATCAACGACCAGCAGAAGATCGACTACTCCGGCACCTTCGCTTCTGACGAGACTGCCAAAGCGAATCTCCTGCGCTGCGGCTTGAAGATCGCTTTCGATTTCGGATGGCCTGCAGACAACAAGAAGCAACTGGAAGCAGAGCGTCTGGCTCGTGAAGCCTTCGTTGCCGACAGCATCACCAATGCCGAGCGTATGGCTAAAGAGAGGGCGGAACGTCACGAACGCTTCGAGCAATACAAACGCGAGCAGCAAGCCGTTTGCGGCAACATGGCTGAGCCCGATGACTCCGACGAAGCCAAGGCACTCATCGCCAAAGCACAGAGCGACATCGCTGCCCTGCAGTACGACGATAACCTGAGCGAGGAGCAGAACCGCGCACGCGTGGATGCTATCGTTGAGCAACTCCGCCGTGACCTTGCTGCACAGCGCGAACGCGATAAGCAGAAAGCTGCAGAGCAGGAGGCTAAGGCTGAGCAGGAACATGTCGAGGAACTCAAGCACGAGGTTTCGGAGATCAACTTCTACTACGAGACAGAAAAGACCGATGTCAATATATCCGAATCCGAGCAGAAAGCCTTCGACGAGCTCTGCGAACGCATGAAGAACGACAGCAGCCTCAAGATCGTCATCACCGGTCACACCGACAACTACGGCGATCCTGAGCAGAACTTGCGCTTCTACGGCATGAAGCGTGCCGAGAGCCTCAAGGCGTTGATGGTAAGCAAAGGCGTTCCCGCCGAGCAGATTCGCTGCGAGAGCAAGGGACAAACAGAACCCATCGCCCCGAACGACACACGCGCCAACCGCGCCAAGAACCGCCGTGCAAATATCCGGTTCGAGTAACGCGTTCGGCAAGTTCACACTCGATTGAACAGTTTGAGATGGCTCTTTCCGAAAGCGGACATGCCAATTCAGAAAAAAAGTGCTCTTTTGGCACTTTTTTTCTGTAAATTAGGTCTATGGGTCAAAATTTTTGACATTAGCAAGGGCTGGGTGCATTTTTATTGCTTGAAGGTACAAAAAAGTGAAAAATGCATTCCTCGAGCGAGAAATTTTTGCTCGCTTTACATATCCTGCATCGACAAGCCAAGGTGGGAGATAGAGTATTTCTTAAGCTGACGTGTTGCTATCAAAAATTCATTCACATGTGTTTCTAATGCAGTAGGTACAAGTTCCTTTGGCTGCCGTTTGACTTCGTAGAATACAGCTTGTTTGGTTCCAAAGACTGCTTTTGAATAGCTTGAAGCGATGCTGTTTCTCTTGTTCTGTCAACGAATTTCATAAGCCGTAAAATTTGCAATCGCCATTTCCGAAATGGCCATTACTTTTTAAATTCGCTGCAAAGATACAAAAAATTTATGATATTTGCAAGAGGCGGATGCATTTTTTATCGAAAAATGTCAAAAATCGTCAAAATGTTTGCTTTTCATACAAAAAAATCCACTTTTTTACAAAAAAATACATAATATTTATACAAAATCCCAAAATTGTGAATTTTTTTGACTTTTTGGGCCATTTTGGGGTATTTTTGACCTAAATAGACCCATCTTTGATGCTTGTTGCACGCTAAAATAGCCCAATTCAAGCCATCTATTAAACTGATTACCAAACAAGATCGCAATTATGCCAACTACACCTCGCAACTATGTTAAAGAATGTTAACGAATCTTAACAAACGCCCTATTTTCCCAGCCAAAAACGATCAAAATACCCTCTGAAGGCTAACACCCTGTGACTACTATATAGAGGGGCATGTGTTTTTTAAGCACCCTGAATATTGTCACCCTGTGTAAGTATTATAGAGGGGCATCGTTTTAATGATTGATGAATTGATGAATTGATACATTGTAATTTTATTTATGTTGCTTTTGAGTGTTTTGTTCCAAGAGTGGTGATAATTGATGATAAAAACTATCTGGAAGCTCGCTTTCGAGGAGTTTTTAGCAGTAATTAGCACAAGAAACGCAAGTTTCAAAACACTCAAAAGGGTTTATCTGGGTTTATTTTTCTTTTTTATGGGACACTAATGATAAGAAATATAAAATCTAAATTTCATTTAGACACGAAAAAAGACGATTTTTGATAACAAAAAGGCGCAAATTGATAGCATTTTTTTGGCAAAATATTTGCAAATATCAAAAAAAAGCAGTAACTTTGTAGCGTTTTTTTGAAAAAGCAACAAATTAACTAATATTTCTTAACTAAAATTATTTATGAAGGTTCGTGCAAGTCGAGTGTAAGCTTGCTTACCCGACTCGACGAAGCCGAAGCTCCAGAATTTTAATTCATTAAAATTATGAAAAAACTATTTACATTTCTCTTTGCCGCGCTCATGAGCGCAGCGAGTATGTGGGCACAGACGGAAACGCTGCTGACCACGATTACGGCAACTGGCATAGAACAGGCAAACTACAGCACAGAGGGCGTTGCAACCGTTTCATTCAGTTATACTGCAGGAGGATCCTCAGCATACATCGCTCTCTGGGGCTGGTGGGGATACGGTTGGTCGGCAACCGTCAATGCTGCCGAAGGATATACCATCACCAAATGCGTATTCTATGACGACGCCAATCGTACAGCTACAGACAGCGAAGCTCCCTTTGTAGTAGAAACCACAGAAGAGGATAAGACACCGAAAGTAAATGGCACACCCATTATGGCAGACATGTCTAAAGGTATAAAAAAGATTGATGTGTATGGCTATGAGAATCCCACCACCGTTGCTGTTACCGGCGTAAAGCTTAACCAAAACGAAGCACAAATGACCGTTGGCGGCGAGACGCTGACGCTGACCGCAACCGTCAATCCTAACAATGCTACGGATAAGAGTGTGTCATGGTCAACCAGCGATGCCAATGTTGCTACAGTTGAAAACGGCGTTGTTACCGCAGTTGCAGCAGGAAATGCTACTATTACCGTCACCACTACCGACGGCTTTTTCACCGCTACTTGCGCTGTTACTGTTACCGCTCCCGAACCGGCAGCAGAAGTAACGGTGGTATTTGCCGCTAACAGTAACACCAAAGAGGTGTCGGTAGAACTGCCCCATACCTTCTGGTGCGATTTGGGTACTGAGAATGGCGAATTGGACCTTATCATTCAAGAACTCTATGCATTACCTCTAGGTGGTTACTGTGACGCTTGGAATGGGCCGGTAGCAACAGGTAATCCGGCTGTGACCGCAGGTGCAGACCTTGAAGATAATGACTTCATCACCATCAGCGAAGCCTTCGAAGGTACGGCTACCGTAAGCGGAAAGTATAATAAGTATACTGAGATGGACGAAGAGGAATTCTACTACACCCTGACTATCTCGACTAAGAATGGTGTTGCAACCGCGATCAGCAACACCGCTGTTGATACGAAGGCTGTTAAGCGTATAGTGAACGGTCAACTGCTCATCGTTCGTGACGGCAAACTGTTCAACCTCCAAGGTGCGCAGGTACGTTAAACCTATTATAGTTCGGCGGGATTGGCTTCCCGCCGAATTGCTATGCCATTGCTGTCCCATTAAAATAAGAATATTTGCTTACAAAGCATTGTGTTTAAGTATTTTGTACTACGTTGCTAAACGAACGAGTTTATTTTCTTTTTATGGGACACTTGTGACCAATTTTGTCAAAACATAAAAAAAATGGTCTGAAAATTTGCAAATGTCAATAAATTTTTGTACCTTTGCAGTCGATTTCTGAAAATCACAAATCAATCAACCATATTGTTTAACTAAAAATCTAAAAATCATGCAGAAAATTTTCACATTTCTTTTTGCTGCGCTGCTGAGCGTAAGCATGTTCGGTAAGACCGTTACCGAGGACATCTCTATCAATGCCGAGAACTGGAGCTGGGGTTACAACAGTCAGGTCGTTAACGACGGTGACTTGTTGAAGGTTACCCTTACCGGCGAATGGGGCGCTGTATCTACTGGTTGGGATCCCTCGTTCGACCTCTCGGGGTGGGACAAGATCGTTGTTGTCGTTGAGAACATGAGCGGCTGCGCCGGCGAGTGGTTCAAACTCAAAGCCTATCTGCGTGACAACACAGAGAGCGAACCTAACCAGATGGAAGGTCAGCTCGGCTTGGATGCAGAGGACAACCAGCAACACTATCTGGTTATCGACCTGCATCAGGACAAAGCATGCGACCTGACCAAGGCGCGCATCCTTGCTGTTCAGTGCCAGCCGAACGGTGCGATATTCAAGATTAGCAAAGTGTACCTCGAGAAAGAGGAAGAGGAAGGCGGAGAAGAAGTGCCTACTATTCCTACCACTGCTCCTGAGGTTCCGACCCGTGCAGAGGCTGATGTAATGGGTATCTATTGCAACCACTACGCAACCAACAACGCTAACTTCGGTATCTCAGGTTGGGCTGGTGGTTATCAGACCCTCGACCTTGACGGAACGAAGGCTGCTTACTGGGAAAAGATGACATGGGAGTGCATTATCGATCCCGCTCATACCGATGACGCGCACGATTTCAGTGCTTATCAGTATGTCCATGTTGATATGTGGGCTCCAAAGGCTGCCCAGATTAAATTCACTGCTGAGGCTATTGCCGGTGGTAATTACAAAGACGGTGTTGTTCTTCCCCTCGCTCAAGGTTGGAATTACTATGACATCGAGATTGCCGAATGGCCGGGTCAATATGACTTCAAAAATCTGAAGTGCTTAGTATTGGAGCAGTATCAGACTCCGGAAGGCGAGAGCTTTGAGCAGAACCCGTTCGCAATCGCTAACATCTACTTCTGGAAGAAAGGTGCCGCTGTTGACAACGTAACAGCTGACACCAAAGCCATGAAGGTTATCCGCGACGGCCAGGTTATGTTCATCAAGAACGGCAAGACCTACAATGCTCTGGGTGCTGAAATTCGATAAGCTTCGCGTTTGAGCTTCGCGTTTGATGTCGTTTGATGCTACGCGTTTGATGTTGTTTGAAGCTTCGCGTTAAATAAAACTCATGCAAATGAGTGATTAAATCTTTTTCATGAACTCCCGTGACTGTGAAGCCACGGGAGTTTTTTGTCGTGACGAACAAAATTGCAGAAATTTTGCAGATTTGTTGAGAAAAATTTGCATATATCAAATATTTTTTGTACCTTTGCGGCGGAAACTCGCCCGAAAAAGTGTGATGTGACAGATGAAAGTCACCCGAAAAAGTGTTATGTGGCAGGTAAAACTCGCCCGAAAAAGTGTTAATTGGTTTAAAATAAACGACATATGTTCAAGCGTAAGATAGAAGAAGAGCTGAAGGCGTGGAAGAAAAGTGCCAAACGTAAGCCGTTGGTGATAAAAGGCGTACGGCAATGCGGCAAGACCAGTTCAGTGAAGCAGTTTGCATATGCGAACTATGAGCACGTGGTATATATGGACTTTCGTGAAGAGCCATCGTTGATATCGCTGTTTAATAATTCGCTGAAAGTGGACTACCTGACGATGACGATATCGGCAGCAATACCTGATGCAGAGTTTGTGCCGGGGAAGACGTGTCTGATACTGGATGAAATACAGGATTGTCCGAGAGCACGTGGAGCGCTTAAGTTCTTATGCCTGGACGGACGGTATGATGTGATATGCACGGGTTCGTTGTTGGGCGTGAACGGATATAAGACCAAAGAGCAAGAGGAGCAGGAGCAGCAAGCATCGATACCGGTGGGTTTTGAGACGATTGTGGAGATGTATCCGATGGATTTTGAGGAATGGCTGTGGGCGAACGGGATCAAGCCGGAAGTGGATGCGTACCTGCGTGAGTGCCTGGAGAAAGAAGAGCCGGTAGGTGACGGGATGCACGCTCGGATGCGTGAGTTGTGGTTGGAATATACGATAGTAGGAGGCATGCCGGAAGCGGTGGAGACATTTCTGACGACGCATGATGTGAATCAGTTGCGGCGCGTACAACGAGCAATAGTGGATGAGTATAAGAGCGACATGATGAAATACGCACGGACAGAAGACAAGCCGCGGATACGCGAGTGCTTTGAGTCGATACCGCGTCAGTTGAGTAAGGAGAATAAGAAATTTCAGTACTCGGTGGTACGGCCGGGGGGACGGAGCAAGGATTATCTGGGATGCTTGCAGTGGATTGAGGATGCGGGGATCATCCATCGGTGTTATAACTTGCAGATTACAGAGCTGCCGTTGGACGGGAATGCGATAGACGAGCAATTCAAGGTGTATATGACGGATACGGGATTGTTTGTGAGTATGTTGGGCGAGGAGACTCAATCGGATATCCTGCGAGGTAATCTGCTGAGTTACAAGGGTGCGATATATGAGAACCTGATGGCAGACATGCTGTGTAAGAAAGGGAAGCGATTGTACTATTACCATAAGCCGGACAGCATTGAGTTGGATTTTGTAATGCGATACAAAGACGCGTGTACGATTGTGGAATGTAAAGCGCGGACGGGTAATGCGAAGTCGATGCAGACAGTGCTGAAGCATCCGGAGAAATATCATGTGTATTCGGCGCTGAAGTTCGGAGATTATAATGTGGGGCGGAACGGTGCGCTGCTGACGCTGCCGTTCTATATGTGGTATTTGTTGTGGTAGTTTGAAACTTTGCGTTTGAAGTGGTTTGAGATCGTTAAACTTTCAAACCACGTCAAACCACATCAAAACCTCAAACTTTAAAAAGCGTCCTTCGGGGCGCTTTTTTTATACCAATCTTGTCGGAAAAAACAACCAATTTTGTCAAAAATTGCAGATTTTTATATAAAATCTTGCAAATGTCATTTTTTTTTTGTAATTTTGTAGGCGCGTTTTGGTGTGTAGGAAGATATCAGAAATCAGAAGTCAGAAATATTTAACATTAAAGAACATGAAACGATCGTTGTATTTGATAGTTGCTCTGTTGTTGTCGGTGGTGACGATGCAGGCGAATGACTATTTGGAGCAAGACCGCCACTATTCGACCCGCACGGGCGGTGCGGACTGTATCCATTTCACTATTCCGGTTTGGGCGGCAGGCGCCTATGACTACTATGCCGTAGACGAGAGTTATGTGTATTTCAAGCTGACCGGCTCGGACGAGAAAGTGGTGATCAGTCACTATAAGTCTGAGGAATACGGCGAGAACGACAAAGAGAACGGCCGAGGCTCCGCGTGGATGAAGCTGGAGAACGACAAAGGCGAGATCGTCGTGACGTCGATGGCTTCGGGCGTGAACCAGCACATACCGTCGGGCGATTGGACGGAAAAACTGATAGTGAAGCAACGTCCGGATGACGGCTACGACTATGTGACGTTCCTCGAGTTTGACTGGTATCCGCATCAGGACCTGAGCGATACCACGTTTGTCGTAGGTGTCCACTCCGTATTCGAACGCAGTTATACGCATGGCAACAGAATGGAGAAGAACTTCGATTTGGGTCAATACAAAGGCGCCGGCAACGATATGATGCCTCAGCTGTTCACCCCCTATCTCTACCAGGTGAACCAGTCGGGTATGACCGGTTACGGCTACGCCGCTATTCCATACTCGACGTTCTATTCGACGATTGGCTACACCATGTCTATTCAGGACACGACGTTCCATAAGAACACCAGCCGTTCGGACAATATCTTCATCATGACCGCCGACAGCGTGCAGAGCGGATTCTATGTGGACTTCCTCGAGTACCGCAACGAGGAATTGGGCACAACGATGACGCAGCGCTCGAACAAGATAGACATCCCTGCTTATCACCGCATCTATGAGTTCGGCGGAACAGAAGAGACCGACTCGACGCTCACCTATACCGGCAATATCGAGTTGCACTGGAATGTGAAAAACCCGGATGCGACAGACCTGCTTGAAGATGACTATTTCGAGGTGCAGCGTGCGCTGAAGAGCGACTTTAGCGATGCACAGACGATCAAGTTGGTAGCGTTGACCAAGGGAGCGGACAAAGGCCGCTACTCTTTCCTCGACGACAGCCATGATACATGGACGGGCAATGTAGATACTTCCGGACAAGACACGCTGCAAGCGAATGCTTGCACCAAACTCAACGACTTTGAGTTGCGCGATGAGAACGATCAGCTGATGGCTACGCTTGACCTGACGCTGACCGCCAACAAGCTGTATTCGCCGGGCATAGAACTCTATTACCGTGTGCGCCGTGCTTCGTCGTCTGTCTGGGGTTGGGATCATGAGTTTGCCGAGACGATGCAGATAGGTCGTCATAACTACCTTGCACCGCTTGCCGAACAGCAGGCTCCTTACACCAAGGATGACGACTTCGATATGAACCACCAAGTACATTTCTCGTTCGTGCTCGAGAACCGCGAGGTACAACTTGAACTGCCGGAACCGGATGACTGCACACTCAGCTATGTGGTTAAAAAAGAAAAAGCCGAAAATATAGCATTGGAGTTTGCGGCTATTCCCTTGGACGGAGATAAACTTCGCACCAAGGTCTATTGCACGCTCTACGACGAGGAAAACAACAAAGTCAGAGACGAATGGAAAGTAGAAAAGAGCCAGACAGTCGAGGCCAGACGCGGCGGCAAACTGCAACTGCGCTATCAGAACCACCTCGCCGATAAGGACACTACATGGATCAATGATTTCCTCAGCCTTGACAGGTCATGCAAAGTGACCCTCAAGGAGTCGTACTTCAATCCGATGCTTTACGGCTACGAATACTACTCGCTCGAGTGCAAGCAGGAAGCCACTTCCGGTTACACTAACGACATTGACAAACGCGTAGAGGCGCTCAGCGATTCGCTCAAACAGATGTTGATTGCGAAGATGCAAGGCGAGGTACATGACCTACTGGGCAGATGTATGTGGGATCGCACCGCACGGCTTGTGCTCGTCCGTTCGTCGGAAGGGGAAACCGATAGCAAGATCGAGATGATCATTCCGCAAGACAGTATCATCCGTCAGTCCGACGGCTCGTGGTTGGCGTCGTTCTCCGACGTAGCTGATCGTCCGTGTACCAACTACACGTATGCCGTACGCATCGACCAGTCGTCCGCCGACTTGCATGTACAGGATTCCGCGCAACTGCAGCCTATCGCCTTGACAGGTCCGTCGCTGTACTACGACGACGCAGCAGCAATCAAGTCGTTTACGGCTACGCAGGGCTTGACAAGCACCGAGTACAAACGGGGCGTGATGCTCGTATGGACACCGTCCTCCAACGCCGTGGATGACTACGTGCTCACACGGCGGACGGACAGTGCCGCCGTAGCGGACACGCTCTACAACGGTGTGGAAGCGATGTTCTTCGACCAGACGGCTGTGCCTAACGTCATCTATCAATATACCGTCACGGCACGCTACTCCTGCAACGGCCAATACAGCGAGAACAGCAAGACCGTTGAAGGCTGGCGTACGCCTTACGGCGAGATCAGCGGACATGTGATTATGCCGGACAACAGCGGCATGCCGGGCGTGAAAGTAGAATTGTTAGATCTATCCGACAGCACCGTTGTCAAGAGTGTGACCACCAACGCTATCGGCTACTACCGTTTCGACAGCCTTGACTACGGCTATTTGGCGCCGGTGAAGATGACCCTTGAGTACCAACAAGGCGAAGGATGCGATGACCCGCAGGAGCATGTAGAGATGCGTGTGGAAAACTCCAAAGGCGAACTGATACAAGACTGGACGCATCTCGATGCCGGAGAGTATACGTTCCCCGTGGGCGCTGTACTGCTCACCAAATCCATCTACAATGTCTATGAGGGACATTCCTCTGTTACGCTGACGGTATCGGGCACCGTATTGTGCCGGAACTTTGCCGTGGAAGTAGGACCGGATCTTTATAAGAAGTACTATGAGGTGCTTTTCACCGCGGACAGCACCGCTCAGCCTATTACCAGCAAGGACTTTGCTATCATCCCGAGCGATATGCACGCGCAGTTCTCCTACAACTACACATCGGCTTCGACGGCGGATATCACCCTGTCGGTGGACAATGCTGTAGCAACGGGCGTTGATTTCATGAGTACGAACACCGTGCGTCTCACCGGCCGTGCGCTCTATCAGCTGAGTACGGTGCCTGTAGCCGGCGCTATGTTCATCCTCAACGGCGACACCGTACATCGCGGCAATGTGCCGCTCACTACCGCTACCGACGGTACCTTCGAGATGGCACTCATCCAGGGCAAGACCTACACGCTGCAGATGTTCAAACCCGGACACACCTTCCTCAACGACGGTTATCTGGAGGTAGAAGAAGGTCAGAAAGAGTTTGCACTCGACAAAGCGCTGGATGGCGTACGGTTCTACGACCAGACGAAGGTGCGTCTGGCGGGACGTGTAGCCGGAGGAAATATACAGCGTGATCTGCCTACCGCTTTCGGTCTGGGTAAGAATAATCTCGGCGACAACCTCATGCTCGTGCTCCAACTCGAAGGGGACAACACCGCCCAACTCATCCATGACCCGGATGACCTGAGCCGTGACACGATGAAAAATGTCATTAACCAAATCGTCTATTCTACCGACACGCTGTCCGCTGACCCCGAACGCATCGTAGGACAGACCAGCGTGCTCATCGAGAAGAAACGGATCACCATCTTCCCCGATCCCAAAACCGGCGAGTATGTAGCCGACCTGTTCCCGACCAAATACAAAGTGGTACAGGCTACCGCCAACGGATATGCGACGCTGCTCCCGTCCGGTCAAGGTATGGAGATCTTCGACCTCACTAACGCTCCTGTGACGTCCTACGACCCGAAGATAGACGCCGACTCCGTACATTACAATGCCGTGTACGACCGTATCTATCATACTCCGGTACAGGTTCACCTGCACCAGATGATCAACGGTCTGCCCAAACCCGGCTACGGTGAAGAGAAAATCGAGTTGAGCAGTCTTGACCCGAACCAGCATACCCGGATAGCACTCTACCACCAACTCAACACCGGACGTATACACTACGTGCTCGGCTATCCTCTGTTCTTCACCAACCGCAAGTACCAATTCACCGCAGAGGCCTACGAGGTCTATCGCTACAACAACAGCGATGCGCAGTCGATAGATACCGTACCGTGGCGCGGCGGAGAAGTGATCGTCCGCAACGGTATGCAGATCAACAGTACGCCGCAGACCTTCCCGCTCGACGAGAACGGACGCAACAACAGTATCTTCCTGGATATCGATAATATCGAGGTAGAATCTTCGGGCACCGATGCACTGCGTGCTATCAGCGTTGCACTCAATACCGAGGGCAATGTGGTGGAGAGCGACCAGATCGAGGGATTCGTCATCGGTTCGACAACAGGCGTAGGTGCGCTCGAATCCACAGAAACTGATATCCAGCTGCTCGATATCGTCCGCGACCCGGGAGGTTCCGGTTCATCATCCTGGATAGAGTCGGGTAGTAGTTATTCGTTCAGCTACAAGACCCAACTCAACCTCAAAGTAGGTGTCAACCTGCAACCCTCATGGGGTACGGATGTGAATATGCACGTGGGTCTCTTCACCGGTGCTGCACCCGGAGGAGGTTCCTATTCCGGCGAGCCGATACAGGCGGAAAGCAAGTTCGCATTCGACCTGCCTATTGTATTCGAATGGGACAACGGATGGGATTACAACTATACGTTCTCCACGAGCGACCGTATCTCCACTTCGTCCAAGACAACTACCGTCTATGTAGGCTCGAATGCGGACGTGTTCGTGGGTGCATCTATCAGCCGTGTGATAAACAAAGTACGCTCCGTAGTGGTCATCAACGATAGTCTCTACGAGATGCGCAAACCCGCTATCGAAGCAGGCGCCATCAAGGTGCTGGCTTCCGGCGTGGACAATCAGATGAACCGATACCACCTCGTCACAGGCGAAGTCATCTCTGCCGGCATGCACGTCTATCGCACATTCGCCTATACCCAGTACTATATCATGGAGACCGTCATCCCGCAGATGGCGCTACGCCGCTACAACCTGCTGATGAACTTCCCCGACTCGGCAGCCGCCAAAGCAGCAGCCAACGCCAAGGGAGAACCCGTCTATTGGTATCACAATGATGCCCCCGATCAGTATCCGGAATACTACTCGATGATTCTGCCGGACGGCGACGGTGTGTTCACCGACAAGGTAGCCGCTTACGACAACATGATTACTTCGTGGACTGCCCTTCTGGTGGCGAACGAGAAGGAGAAAGTCGAAGCACGCACCAAAGGTACGCTGCTCGGTACGTACAGCGTCTCCGACGGTACGTCTTACACCCACACCGATTCCTACGGCGCTTCCATGGGCTACAATGAAGTACCTGTTGCCAATGCTCTCGCGACAATGTCCCAGAGTATGACCTCCGGCGGTATAGGTACTGCGCTCATGAATACCGTAGGCAATGCGATCAAGAATCTATGGAATTACAAATCGCTGACCCAAAGTACCGTCGGCAAAACGATGGCACAAGCGCTCGACGATTTCTATAATAAGGACGGCAACAACAAGACGAAGAAAACGGATCAGGAGATAGGTACCAAATCCAATGGCTGGGAGTTCCACATGAACTATACACCTGTGGCTGACTTTAACAAAGAAATCCGTCAGTCCAATAACGGCGGTCAGAGTCAGTCTCACGGCTTCACGATTGCGCCGGATCCGATGGGTGATCTCACCGTCAGCGTCTATCGCGCCGAATTGGATTCGACGTGGAAAGCAACCGCCGAGGATGTGCTCGATGCGACAGACCTCAAGGACAATGCCGACGTGCTCTACGGCAGTTATGTCTTCTACACCGTAGCGGGCTCGACCTACTGCCCACACGAAGAAGAAGAGTACACGCAGTTCTACAACCCGGGTACGGTGCTTAACAGCGGTACGCTCTGGATACACAAGCCCGAACTGACGGCGGATGCCTACGAGAAGACGAACATCGATCCCTCTACGCGTGCTACGTTCCGCATCAAACTGGCGAACGGCGGACAACTCGACACCGGTTATGCTACCAAGGGTGCCAGCTTTCAACTCACGCTCGACGGTGCCTCTAACCCCGATGGAGCCAAAGTCTATATTAACGGTGCGCCGCTCATTCAGAGCCTATGGTACTGGATCCTGCCCGACCAACCGATCACGCAGACCATTGAGGTGGAGCGAGGTACCGTGGATGACTATAACCTCAACTTCATCATGTATGTCGAGGATTGTGCCCGTACCCGTACAGACATGTCGCTGGGCGTACACTTCCTGCCCGAGTCCAGTCCGGTGAACATTGCCATGCCGCGACAGAACTGGGTAATGAACACCCTCTCGCCGCGCGACTCCACAGGCTACTATATCCCGATAGAGATAGACGGCTTTGACCTCCACTACAAGAACTTCGACCATATCGAGTTCCAATACAAACTCTCGTCCGAGAGTGAGGAGCGTTGGGTTAACCTCTGCTCGTTCTATGCCGAAGACAGTCTCTACAACCACGCCTCCGGCAATAAGGCGATGATAGAGAACGGACGTATCCCGGCGTTCCGTTTCTACGGCGAGCGTGATCCGATGGAGCAGCGCTACGACCTGCGTGCAGTCAGCTTCTGCCGCTACGGATCGGGCTTTGTATCGAAGTCTTCGCCGGTGATCAGCGGAACGAAAGATACACGTCCGCCGGTTGTGTTCGGTGAACCTGAACCGGCGAACAGCATTCTGGGCGTGGGGGACAACCTGCTGTTACGCTTCAACGAACTGATAGCCGGTAACTACCTCGATGAGGACAACAACTTCCAGATCACAGGCGTGACAAACGAAACAGGCATGACTGCAGCAACCTCGCTGCATTTCGACGGCAACAGCTCGGCAAGTACGAAAGTCAAACGTGACCTGACGGAAAAATCCTTTACGATAGATATGATGATCCGTCCGTCAGAACCTAACCGCACAACGGATATGGTGCTCTTTGAGACAGGCAATGGTAAGATAACCAAGCAATTGTTGCTCACCAGGGACAACCGCTTGCGCTTGCAGAGTGTAACAGCGAATACGATCACCGGCAATACGTCGAAGTCCATTGGCGATATACTTTCCTACGTGCGTGTGTTGTGCGTATATGACAAGGCGAAAAGCAATGTACGTTTCTATGCCGGAACGGAGGACGTGACCGACACCATCTTCGGTGACACGGCTGTTACGTTCAATGTCGAGCATAGTGCACTTTTCCGCTTTGGCACTACGTACGAGGGCGATATGCTGGAGTCGCGTATCTGGACGAAAGCACTGACACAGGAGGAGATCGCTGCCACAGCGAATCATACGCTGACGGGCTACGAGCGCGAATTGCTGGCATACTACCGCATGGACGAAGGCAAGGGCGAGACGGTGACGGATTATGCACACGGCGCAACGCTCTATCTCGACGGATGCTCGTGGAACCGGCAGCAGGGATTCTCGCTCCGACTCAGCGGCGATTCGGTGCAGTTGGACGGTAACTTGCTTGGCAGATCGGCTGTGTATGATATGACAATAATGCTGTGGTTCAAGGCAGAGAAGAGCGGAACATTGTTCCGATCCTCTCAGCAGCAATGGTCTGTGCCCGACGGCTATGCTGACAACAATTGGCATCATTGGGTGCTGACCGTCAGTCGCACGTATAACAATGTGGCACTCTTCGTTGACGGTAATATGGTGCAGACTTTCGATGCTACGCAACTCGGTGGAATCACCGGTGCGATGTATCTCGGCGGTGAAGGATTCAAGGGGCATATAGACGAGTTCGTAATCTTCGAACAAGCAATGCCGAAGTCGCTCGTTGAACTGTTTGATGATGTATCGCTGGCAGGCGACGAGATGGGGCTGGTTGGTTATCTGCCATTCGAGGAGCAATACCTCAACCCAAGCGGCGTACTCCAGCAGCGCTTCTCAGGCAACGACAAACGCGTATTCAAGAACCCTGAAACAGGTGAAGTGATCGACAAGATCGTTCCGCTCGTCATCAGCGATGTCACCGGCATGGAAGACGGAGAGAATAACGCACCTGTCAAATCGCATGGTTTGCTCAATAAGTTGTATTTCAACTGGTCGTTCAATAACAACGAACTCATGATCAACATCCTCAACCGCGACTACGAGGTGAACAAACAGTCAATCTATGTCACCGTCCGTGACGTAGAAGACCTGAACGGCAACCCGATGGTTTCGCCTGTCACGTGGACTGCCTTCGTGGATCGTAACAGCCTTAAGTGGTCGGAGAAGAAAATCGAATGGCGCATGACAGATGAGCAAAGCGAGGATCAGGATCTCACGGTGCGTATCATCAATCAGAGCGGCAAGCGCCATCAGTACACCATCGAATCGCTGCCTTCGTGGCTGACAGTCAATACAGAATATGGTGCTCTTGATCCGCTGGAGGAACAGAGCGTGCGCTTGACTTTCGCCGGTCAAACAGCCGTTGGGGAGTATAGCGATATCATCTATCTGACCGACGAGAACGGACTAAGCGAACCGCTGCGTATCGAGTACATAGTCGAGGCTGTTCAGCCGTACGACGACATTGACGAAGGCAAGTACCCGTATAGTATGTCCGTCTGCGCCAAGGTGCAGATCACTATGGAAGACGGCAGTGTGTATGATACCGATGAGCGGGATATCGTTTATGCTCTTTATAACAACGAGTGCGTGGGAGCGGCGAACGTTTCGCTCAATCCCGTAAGCAATACCACCGATGTCTATCTGAGTGTACTCGGTAACGATAATATGACTCTCAAGCTGATTCATTTCCAGCTCTGGCAGGCATCTACCGGCAAGTTGTATGACCTGACAGCCAGCCAGAATGTTCTCTTCTCGCACGGACTTGTATATGGCTGCAGCGACGACGAACCGCTTATGCTGACCACCAGTGGCAGCCAAAGACAGCAGATCGAACTCAACCCCGGTTGGAATTGGGCATCGGTCAACCTTGACCTGACGGCAGCAAAAGGCGCGTTGGGGATTTGTATGTCGGCTGCTAAGCCATGGACAAACGGCGACCTGATCAAGAACCCCAAAGCGCGACTGTTCAGTACTTACGACGAAACGACAGATGCCTTTGTAGGCACGCTCAGAGAGTTGCATCACTCGCAGATGTACATGATCTACAGTGCGTCGGGGAACACAATGCGTATTTCCGGTGAAACATTGTCGGAAGATGCAATGACGGTTACCGTGCGCGGTGATGGCAATTGGAGTCCTATACCCTGCCTGTTTGACCAGCGTACACCTCTTACCGAGGCACTGGCAGATTACTACGACAATGCATCACCGGGTGACCTGATCAAAGGACATAACCGCTTTGCTACCTTCACCTCCGACAAGCGTTGGGTAGGTGACTTGCAGGTTCTCCAGCCGGGCGAGGGCTACTTGCTCCGTCGAATGGCACCAGGAATAGTCAGCATTCATTTCTATAAGCAGAATCAGTCGAATGTCGAAAGCCGAAAGTCGAAAGCCTTCAGCGATCAGCCTTCAGCGTATAGCAACCCGCAGGCGGCTACCAACATGACCATGATTGCTAAGGTAGATAATCTTTTGTCTTTGAGCGCAAGCGGTCTTTTGTCTTTGAGCGTAGCGGTCTATGTAGGCGATGAACTCGCCGCTGTAGCCGAGCCGATAATGGTTGACAACGAGCCGCTCTACTTCCTCACCATCCAGTCGGATAAAGTAGGCGCACTTCGCTTTGAGCTGAACGGTCAACGGCTAAATGTCCAAATAAATGACCAAATGGTAAATGGTCAAATGGTAAATATCCCCGACTCCCACCACGGCTCGCTGAAAGCTCCTGTGCTGTTGAAGCCGGCTGACGACAACCGCCCGTATAAGATCATTGAAAACGATCATGTGGTAATAATTAGAAACAGTGAAAAATATGATGTTACAGGTAAAAAACTTTAGTATCGTCACTCTTTGTGCCGTGCTGCTCAGTGTCGGCATGCAAGCTGCCGAGCCGACGGCGTTTGTGGACGATATCGTTTATACGCTCGATTACGAGCACCGAACGGCTGAGGTAGCTGCCAACCCGAAGACCTCGGGCGAACTGACTATCCCCGAGCAGATCAAGGACGGTGCAGGGCGCAGTTATACCGTGGTGTCGCTCAGCGAGAACGCCTTCAAGGGCTGCAAGTCGCTCACCTCCATCGTGCTGCCCAAGACGCTGCGACAGCTCTACCGCTCATCGCTCGAGGGTACGGGCGTATATGCCAACCGCGACCTGTGGAAAGACGGTGCGCTGTATATCGACGGTTGCCTGAT
>JAEEGK010011329.1_pt1 | contig 20397 bp, 6 predicted proteins | sample 8958771 | NCBI WGS metagenome assembly JAEEGK01 (sample SAMN16246547, study PRJNA631951) | gut metagenome | biome: gut microbiome; feature: rumen; material: SC-attached | host: Bos | place: Iran: Karaj | collected 2018-10
TGGCTGTTACAGCCGGGAATGGCTGGCGCATGGCCGATGAGTATGAACAGGAGTTTGGCGGATGTAGAATGGATCTGAACGGAATGATCGTCTCGACTGCATCGTTTTATTTTTATGGTCAATGCAATAACACGCAGCGGCGTGTTTCGTTTTTTCAGTGTGATGGCAAGAACCGCAAATGGGTAGACCCTGAAGATTGTTCTGTTGTGGATACGCATGGATGGGATGATGGTACTGATGGTGAGTTGAGATATGGTGATTCGCTTTACGATGGTATAACAGGAGGCTCCGCTTGTTATATGTTTGACTCGCTTGATGGAAAATGGCAGTCCGCGTCTATATGGGATTGTGCTGAATATGGTGATTTAGGGGGGTGCACTCGTGCACGCGAGGGTAAGATTTCTATGTACAACGGATGGTCGTATGTGAAGTGCGGAAAAAGGAGATGGGATTTCATTGATAGACTTCTTGGTGAAGATGTTTGGCAGCAGGAATGTGAGCCGTGGGTAATCGGTTCTGTCCGTGACGAGAGCCGGTATGTTTGTAGAGATAACGAGTGGAGGAAGGCTACCGCAATGGAAAAGAAAATTGGCGCGCCTTGCTTCGACCAGGATACCATAAGCTATTCGGCAGATTCCGCGTATGTGTGCTATACGGGGCTTTATGTCGATGAGTTCTTTAGAATGTCTGGCCCTGGATGGAAAAAGGCTGCTGTCTTGCGTAATCCTCAAAAACAAAAAGATTATCTGAATGAAGCATTGGCCTATGATTCCATTGTCGATTCTCGTGATGGGCGTGTCTATAAGACGATAAGGATTGGTGAAAATGTGTGGACTGCAGAAAACATGCTTTATTTCGATAGAGTGACGATGGACGATAAAAAAACATGCTACGGAGACAATACCTCGGAATGTGAAATGTGGCGCCAGTATTATTGGCCGGCAGCAATGAAAATAAGCGGCCTGTATTTGTCGTCTATCGCGAAAGAAGTTGTTGCCGAAAATCATCGGGGTGTATGTCCTGAAGGGTGGCATATCCCGTCGGTGGCCGAGAGTGAAAGCTTGCTTGCGGCTGCGGGTTCTTTTAAAGCTCTGTTCTCTGCAAAAAGACATTTGATAAAGTCAAGTGACTACGAAGTGGCGGCTTCTAATGGATATTGGTACATCGGTGAGGTGTCGTATGATAAGGGGTCGAATGCGAGCGGGTTTAGCGCCGTTAACGGGAGTACATTCCTTTTCGGTTATGTGGATGACGAAAATGTAAGCGTAGAGCTTTCCAATCCAAAGATTTGCTGGTGGACGATGGAAGAAGTCTCGGATTCGCAAGCGAAGGCTTTCTGCGCCGGCATTGACGAAGATTTCGACTTGGTTGAAATCCGCTCAAAAGAAGATATGCTTCCGGTCCGCTGCGTAAAAGATAAAGAGGGGGATGAATAATGAAACGCATAGAATTATTGCCGGCATTGTTCGCCCTTGTCCTTTTGATTGGTTGTGGCGATGACCTAGTCAACGAAGTTACCGAAGTGGATAGGCTGAGCCTGGGCGTGGTCTCCGAGGTCGAAAATTTGCCTGATTGTGATTCGGACGCAGAAGGCAAGGTCGTCTGGGTGACGGACGTGAATCGCTATTACGCTTGTACGGATGGCGAATGGATTGCCTATGCAGAAGGGAATACTCCGAAGGAGCATTCTATAGAATGTTCTACGAAGGAGCTGAAAAATGGTTCTGGCGTGAAGGTTGTCTGTAATGGCGATAGCATTGGAGTGCTGCAATATGGCGAGGACGCGGGAATAGAAAGCGTCAAGTCCAAGACCGCCTGTACCTTGCAGATGCTAGAGTCTGATTCCTTGAAACTGGAATGTGGCTCTTCTTCAAGATTGATGTCTATTGAAGAATTGCTTGCCTTGATGGGTGAAAGCTATGAGGTCGTCTTGGATTCCGAACAGGTGGCAGTCCGGTTGGAAAATATAGGCGGTTTTTCTCAAAAGGGTCCGTTCCTGACAGGTTCCGAAGTGGTCGCGTACGAAATCGAAAATGGCCGCACCCTGAAGCAGACGGGAACCAAGTTCGAGGGGCGGATATCGAGTGACGACGGTAGTTTCAATATCCGCTCTGTAAAATTGGCCAGCCAGTACGGCTTTGTCTCTGTGAACGGCTTCTATCGGAATGAGACTACTGGTGGTGTGAGCGATGCCCGGATCTCACTGAATGCGATTACGGATTTCCGTAATCGAAATCGGGTCAACGTCAATGTGCTTACGCATATGGAATATGAAAGAATCTTGCATCTGGTCACGAATGAAAAGTACCGCTTCGCTGACGCCAAAAAGAAGGCGGAACAGGAAATATGGAAGGTCTTCCGCATTGAAGATGGGGATTTGGCGGACGAAGCTGAAAACCTGAATATTGCAGGTTCCGGTAGTGGAGATGCCGCTTTGTTGGCTGTTTCCATATTGCTCCAGAGGGATGGCGATGCCGGCGATATGCTGTCGCTAGTGACAAACATTGGCAATGCAATCGCAAAAAATGGTAAATGGGAAAATGATTCCATGGAGACTGAAATGGCTGACTGGAGCTTGTGGATGGATATGACTGGTGGGTATGACAAGATAAGGGAAATTGTTGCCGGTTGGGGGATAAGTGCAAAAGTCGCTGATTTCGAAAAGTACCTGCGGAATTATTGGCAGGTCGTTTTGGGCGTTCCCGCATGTACTTCGAATAATGAAGACACGGTCGTATTCATTCGGAACAAGAAATCGTTCTATTATTCTACGGATGGGTCGAAGGCTACCTTGAAATGCTCCGCCGAAACAAAAAACTGGGTTCCATTGTCAGGTACAGAAATGGATCTCCTGGATTGGAAGGATACTTTGGATGGTGCGATTAAGCCGGGTAGAGTCGATTCGGATCTCATATATGTTTTCGATAGTACGGGGGCCTTTAACGGTCAAAAGGGATGGCGTCGAACGGTTGACCTTGCAGAAAGAACATATGGTGGTTGCCGCAAAGATCTTTTTGGTGACTCCGTATATGTGAAAGAATACGGTAAGAAATATGTTTGCGACGCGAAAACCCATCTTTGGGTGGGTACGTCGAGCTTTTCTGTTATTGACACTTCTGCCTGGCCGAAGAATTCCGATGGGGATATCGTGCTGCAAAAAGGGACTAGTTGGCTTGGAGATTATACGGTATGCAATGTCCTTGATGAACGTTTTGGAAAGTGGAGGACTGGTACGGATGCGGACTGTAGCCTTGGGCTGAAAGGTTGCACGGTTAACCGTCTCGGTGAAATAGCCTATTCCTCGGTTGATGGCTCGTACCATAGGTGTGAGTATTACGATGATGGTCGCAATTATACGGGGTCTGTCTCTCTTACTGCAATTTCTGATGAACGCTGTAATAGTTATTGCGAAGCCAACGATGCCGCCTTGAAGTTGGGCGGCGTAGGTAGGTGTCAACTTCGGTATGTGGATTTTAATTCGTATGTGAATTCCTTCTTTAGTGGTAGCGAAGAATTTTTCATGGAGGCCTATGGTCTAGAAGAAATGGAAGATTCCCTCTATGCGCGACAATACGCCTTCTGCCAGCATAATTATCCGATTCCGTCCTGGAATTCCATCACGGAGCTTGAGGCTGACCGCTACGGGGCGGATTGCAATGGAAGAGACGTTTTCTTTGGCTTGATTCACCCGGAGAACGTGTATGGATGCAAGGGCGGGACGATGGAACTTATTGGCGATATGGAAAAGATGGTCGGCCAATATTGCTATGAGGCTGTAATAGGCTCGCTGACTAGCAATTACAAGTATGTGTGCAAGGATACGTCGACCTGGTATATAAAGGGTACGAATTGGGTGCTTTCGGAGGTCTACGACGTTCCCCGCGGAGCGGTGAACTATTTCAATGATGCCCTGGACTATGGAGAACTGCTCGATCCGCGAGACGGAAAGGTCTACAAGACTATCCATATCGAAGGTTCCGGGACGTGGATGGCCGAGAACTTGAACTTTAGGGATGAGGTAAACTATTACTATATAAGGAACAATATTTCGTGCTCGGAGAAAGACGATTCGCTGTGCTCGCATTTGGGAACGAAATATTTGTGGAGTGCCGCCATGAACATAGATGCCAAGTGGAATTACAAGACGGCGTCCAAGGTAGAAGGCGTTATAGGGTCGCCGCATCAGGGAATTTGCCCGGACGGATGGCACATCCCGACAGCAGAAGAGTGGCTCGGCTTGGTAAAGATTTATCTGCCACAGGTTGAATCCTTGGGTGGATTAAGGGATGAAGATGCTTCTGCGCTAATGGCTCGGAATGCAAATGAATGGGGAAACGCGACAAACGAAAGTGGCTTTACAATTCTCCCTATGTATGTAACTGGAAGAACTTTCGATAATTTGCCGGTCTATGAAAGTGAGTTTGTTTCTGCGACAACACCAAGTCTTTTTGTCCGGTCTACTGGTGGTATAGGCATTTATAGCGGTGAAGATATGCGCTGGGGCTCTGTCCGCTGCAAGGAGGACGAACCTACTGAATAGAGAGCCTTTGGAGGGTTCTATTTTTCAGTACGCAGTGTTCTTGATTTTTTAAGAAGGAGACATAAATGAGACCGAAATACAGCATCCTTTTTGCACTCTTTACGACAGCCGCATTCTTGGCATGTTCGGACGACCCTGCTTCAGAAAAGACCGAATACGAGAAGACGGATACCCTTGTTTCTGTTGACAGCATTGAGGACTTGCCGGACTGCGACAAGGAAAGCGAAGGGAGCTTGTTCTGGGTGGCTTCTGAAAACTTGATTCGCGCGTGCAAGGATGAAAAATGGTTTGCGGTCCAGCTTTCTGGGGACTCGTCGCGAATCAAGATGAACGATGAAGGTTCAGATGTTAATTTGGACACGTTGGCTAATTTGGACTCGCTGATGTTGGCGGACCTGATTGGCGAGGGGACTTTTCTCGATTCGGAACAGGTTGTTATAAGCGTAGAGGATGTTTCCGGATTCTCCCAAAAGGGCCCTTTCTTGCTGGGATCCGAAGTGGTTGCTTATGAACTCCAGAATGGTCGAACCCTTAAACAGACCGGAAAACAGTTCCACGGGAAAATTACGGATAATAAGGGATCCTTCAATATTAGAACAATCAAGGTGGCGAGCCAGTACGCCTTCCTTGCGGCGAAAGGATTCTATCGCAACGAAGTCTCAGGGGAAGTCAGTGGTCAGCAGATTATGCTGAATGCTCTGACGGATTTGCGTAGCCGAAATGTCGTGAACATCAACGTGCTTACCCATCTGGAATACGACCGCATTATCGAGCTGGTCACTAAGGAGCAGTACGCGGTCCACGACGCCAAAAAGAAGGCTGAAGAAGAGATATTCAAGATTTTCCACATGGATTCTTTGAAAATAGAGGGCGTTTCCGAAGACTTTTCCATTGGAGGAAGTGGAACCGGTGATGCCGCCCTGCTTGCCATATCGGTGCTGTTGCAGCGTGAATTGAGCGAAGCCGAGATGCAGTCGCAGATTTCATCCATGTCCGAAGCAATAGCAAAGGAAGGTTCCTTGAAAAACGATTCCTTCCAAATGGCTATGGCGGACTGGGTGTCAAACCTTGAACTTACGGAAGGATACAAGTCCATTCGGAAAAATGTGGAAAACTGGAAGTTGAGCGAAAACGATGTTCCCGATTTTGAGTCGTTGCTTCACCGTTTCTGGATTGAAGCCTATGGCATTGGCGAGTGCTCCAAGAAACGCTTGGGCGAAGTTTTTGCCGTAGACAACAAATATTCTAAAAATTACAAGGAAAAGTCTGTCGTTCGTTTTGCCTGCGTCGACTCGTCGGATGAGAAAGTGGGCTATACATGGCGGTACGCGACGAGCATTGAAAAGGATACCTACAAATGGAAGGCTGGTTCCTCGGATGGGGTTGTCCAAAAAGGCGACTTGACGGACACTATGTATGTCTACTCCGAAAGGGATAAAAAATGGAACTATGCAAGCGCTGTCGATAATATGTTTGGAGGGTGCCAACAAAAGTATTTCGGGCAAATAAAAAGGATTGCCGGATATAACATTTTTTACCGATGCGATGAATCTTCGCAATCCTGGGAGCAGGTTTATGATTACGCCGAAATTGATACCCAGGGATGGAAAGCGGGCAAAGATGGTGAAGTTCGGTGGGGCGATACCTTGGGCGTTTCTGTCGTTGGATCATCAATATGCAAGGAAGGATCCGGCCTGTATGAAGATTTGGGGTTCTCCTATTTGACAAAGTTGCGTGGTTCCCCGTATATTAGAGGTGGTTTTAGGATTAATCAGAATTCGTGTTCTTGTTATATGCAAAAATGTGGAGAAGGTGAATGCGGTCTCGATATCGAAGAAAATCATTATAGGTTGGTTTATACAGGGGATGATGAAATTGCCAATTTTACCTTCTGTAATACCGGTGAAAGAGCTTGCTATTATTACGATGCTTCGCAAAAAAAGTGGCTGCATGTGTCAAATGACCATTGCGTGAATAATCATAATGTCGGAGTTTGTTCTGTAGACAATGCTGGCGAAATAAGATACTCCGAAAGCGATGAACGGTTTTATGAGTGTGTTTACAATTGGGAAGTAGGGGCTTATGAAATCGAGTGGGTTGAACTCACCGATATCGTCCGCATAAATACGATGAATGTTCCCTGTGACGAAGATAAATGGGTAAACGGTTTCCTCGCGAAAGAGGTCCATTTTGTATGTGATAACGGTAAATGGCGTTCCGCGACGGTGAACGAGGAATACGTTGGTGAACCTTGTTTTGCCCGAAACGAAGGCGGTGAAGCAAGAGTAGGTGAAGATGTGTATGTTTGTTCTTCTAGTGATTGGAGGAGTTTATGATGAGTTCTAATAAAAAGCTGTGCCTTCATTGGTTGCTCCTGTTGGGCTTGCTTTGCTCTTGCGGAGATGAAACGTCTAAGGTTGTCGATAGCAGGTCGATGGGTTACGAATCGTATGACTCTGTTGATGATCTGCCGGATTGCTCCGATGAAAACGAGGGAGAACTGGTGTGGGTCGCGGACGAAGGCCAGATGAGAATCTGTGCCGATGAAAAGTGGTTCGCGATGATGCCAAAGAATCCGGAAACGACAATTTCTTGTTCTACGAAAATGAGCGAGGACCGTTCCGGATATACCGTGATGTGTAACGGGGATTCCATTGGTTTTGTTCGCGACGAGACGTTGCTTGAAACGGATGAAGGCAAGGATTGTTCCGTCTTGCTCGTCAAGGGGGATACGCTCGAAATCGCTTGCGATTCGATTGTCTCTGTCTTGATTAGGGATGTTGCTGGGAACTTGTTTCCGGAGGAAACGGAACTGGATTCGGAACAGATTGCCCTCAATTTGGAGAATGTCGGTGGGTACTCCCAAAAGGGCCCCTTTGTCACGGGTTCTGAAGTCACGGTATATGAGCTCCAGAATGGTCGAACCCTTAAACAGACCGGTAAGTCCTTCCAGGGGAGTATCTCGGATGACAAGGGCGCCTTTAATATTCGTACCGTAAAAGTGGCAAGTCAGTATGCCTATCTAGTCGCCAAAGGCGTCTATTTGAGTGAAATTGACGGAAAAAAGAGCAATACCCAAATACAGTTGAGCGCCATTACGGATCTGCGCAACCGGAATAGCGTGAATGTCAATATACTGACGCATCTTGAATATGAAAGGGTGCTATATCTGGTCACGAAAAAGAAGAAGACTGTCGCCTCGGCAAAACAGCAGGCTCAAAAGGAAATCTTTGACATGTTCCATGTAGAGTCGGAAAAATTTAAGGGACACCCTGAAGATTGGTCGATTGCTGGCTCCGGGGACGAAGATGCCGCTCTACTCGCCATTTCCATATTGCTTCAAAAAGACGACAAGACTTCCGACTTGTCCAAGCGTATAAATACGATGTCTTCGTCCATTGCAGATTCCGGTTCGTGCGATGCCTCGCTTCTTCTTGACTTGGCCGACTGGGTGGTGATTGCGGATAGTCTTGGCCGTTTTTCGGAATATCGTGAAAATGTAAAACAGATGGGGCTATCGGCGAAAGTTGCTGAATTTGAAAAATATCTCCGCAATTTCTGGAATGAGGAATATGGCTTGGAAGATTGCGACTCGGTAGGAAAGATAACATCGGCAACGCGTGGTAAGTTGAAGAATTCGTCTTCACGTTTTATTTGTGAAGATAATTATGATGTCCATAGTTGGCGACTGGCTACGGAAGAAGAAAAAGAGCTTTACGCAAAGAAGCCTGCTGCCGATGGAACTCTGGATACGGGGGTATCAGGGAATGTTTATGTCTATGATAGCGTCTGGGCGGAAACAAATGGTTTTGGTTGGCGATTGACGGATAAGGTTGAGCATGATCATGGCTTATGTAAAATAGATATGGACAGTGTGGTTGTCTCTATTGATGTGCCTTACGGCCATATGGAAGGGAACTGTTATGATTCCCAGACTGAAAAACAGTATTACTGGTGTGATGGAGCAAATCGCAAATGGACAATACCGCAGGATTGCTATATGGTGGATACCTATGGATGGGAAGCTGGTGTGGATGGAGAGACAAAATACGCAGACATTAGATGGATGACGTATGCTGGGCTTAGTCAGCACTGCTTTATTTATGATTCGGTTGATGGAGCCTGGCGGAATGTAAGAGAGGATGTTTGTCGGAGTCATCGCGGTGAATGCACGCATGCTCGTGCAGGAAAGTATTTTAAGGCCAAATATGCTGACATTTACAAGTGTAAGGAAGACTTGACTTGGGACGAATTTCCGTATGATTCCAAGAAATTTTCCACTTACTGGATTCTGAGCAATGTTATATCGTATGGCGAATGCTTGCCGATGGTTGCGGGTGCTGTAGAAACGTCCTACTACTTTGTTTGTGATAAGGAAGAATGGCGAGTTGCAAGCGATTTGGAGGTAGAGCTGGGAGTGCCGTGTTTTAGGCAGGATACCTTGTCTTATTCGGCCGACTCTGCGTATGTGTGCTATACGGGTGCTTATACAAATGAATTTTGTAGGAAAGAAGGTCCCGCTTGGGTAAAAAGATCTGCTCTTGACTTGCCGAAGTCTCAAAGGGACTACTTGAACGATGCGTTAGCCTATGATTCCATTGCGGATTCTCGAGATGGTCGCACCTATAAAACAATCAAGATTGGCGCGGATACCTGGACCGCCGAAAATATGCTTTATTTTGACAAGTGGATAATGAATGATGACGCATCTTGTTATGGAGATAGTGCTTCGGGGTGCGAAATGTGGCGAATTTATTATTGGCCTGTAGCGATGAATATAAGCGGCGTGTATTTGTCGTCCAGTGCGAAAGAAATTGTTTCTGAAAAACAGCGCGGTGTTTGCCCAGAAGGGTGGCATGTTCCGACGGTGAGTGAAAGTGAAGCGTTACTCGCCGCGGCTGGCTCTTATGACGCCTTGCTCTCGGCAAAAAGAAGGATGTTGAATTCCGAAGACTATAATTTGACGATTTCCCAGACTTACGATTACTCGAGGTTGTCTTTTGTCAAAGCTTCTAATTCTAGCGGATTTAGTGCGGTTTGCGGTTTTGTCAATGCGATAATGTACAATGAAGATATTTTTAGTGGTTTCCACAATTATGAAATTCCCGAACCTAAGGCATGCTGGTGGACGTCGGAGGAATATTCGGATACTCAGGCAAAAGCCTTCTGTGTTAGTGTAGATGTGGATGCTCCTTTGATTGAAATTCGCTCCAAGGAAGATGTATTGCCCGTTCGCTGTGTCCAAGACAAGAAGGAGAATGAATAATGCAATCGACAAAGTACATATATGCATTGGTTGCCCTTTTCGTTCTGATTGGCTGTGGCGACGATCAAGAGACCGATATTACCGAAATCACAAAGCTTGGCCTGGATGTCGTCTCTAAAAAGAAGGACTTGCCCGAATGCGATTCCGATATAGAGGGTAAGTTTGTCTGGGTGACTTCCGAGGAACGCTCTTATTTGTGTAGCGATGGAAGCTGGCTCGCATATACAGAAGGCGGAGTACCCAACGACCATTCTATTGAGTGTTCTACAAAAGAATTGAAGGACGGCTCGGGTGTTCAGGTCGTATGCGATGGGGATAGCATCGGTGTCTTGCAGTTTGCATCAAATGCAGACAGGGAACCTTCAAAATGCACTCTGCGGATGCTCTCTTCGGACTCCTTGAAGCTGGAATGCGGAAATTCGTCGAAGTTGCTTTCTCTCGATGAACTGCTCGAGTCGATGGGGGGAAGTTACGAAGTTGTCGTGGATTCGGAACAGGTAGCGGTCCGGTTGGAAAATATAGGCGGCTATTCCCAGAAAGGTCCTTTCTTGACGGGTTCGGAAGTGGTGGCCTATGAAATTGAAAACGGCCGCACCATGAAGCAGACCGGTATCAAGTTCGAAGGCCGTATTTCGAATGATGACGGAAGCTTCAATATCCGCTCCGTCAAATTGGCTAGCCAATATGGCTTTGTCTCGGTGAATGGCTTTTATCTGAACGAAGTGAGCGGAAACGTGAGCAACGCCAGGATTACCCTGAATGCAGTGACGGATTTACGTAGCCGTAATAGGGTAAACGTCAATGTGCTGACTCACATGGAATACGAAAGGATTCTGTATTTGGTCACGAAGCAAAAGTATAGATTTGCCGAGGCCAAAAAGAAGGCGGAATCGGAAATATGGAAGATTTTCCATATTGACGGTGAAAAGTTCCAGGATGATGCAGAAGATTTGAATATTGCCGGTTCCAGTGATGCTGATGCCGCGTTGCTTGCGGTTTCCATTATGCTCCAACGGGATGGCGATAGTGGAGACTTGCTGTCTCTGGTGACCGATATCGGCAACGCCATTGCTGAGGGGGAGGAATGGAAAAATGACTCTCTAGATGTTGCCATTGCCGATTGGGTGTTATATGCGGATGTCTCCGGGGAATATGAAAAAATAAAGAATAATGTCGCAAATTTGGGCATCAGCTTGAAGGTCGCTGATTTTGAACCCTATCTGCGAAATTATTGGCAGTCGGTTTTGGATATTCCTGCTTGCACCGATAAAAATGATGGCTCTATTGCGATTGTGCAGAATAAAAATTCGGCGTATTATTCAAAGGACGGGTCCAAGATGACCTTAAAGTGCAATGCGCTTGAAAATAGGTGGGTCGCTTTATCGGATGAAGAAAAGGACCGCTTTAATTGGAAGGATACTCTGGATGGCGCCCTGAAGCCGGGAAATGTCCGTTCAGATGTAATCTATGTTTTTGATAGCACCGGAGCCTATGATGGGAAAAAGGGCTGGCGTCAGGCAATGTCGGCTACTGAACTCCATTTTGGTGGTTGCCGCAAGGCTGCCTTTGGGGATACCGTTTTTGTAAAAGAATATGGCAGAAGCTTTGTCTGCGATGAAAAATCGCATCGGTGGGTAGGTACGCTCGCGCTTTCTGTTATTGATACTTCTGCATGGCCCAAGAATTCTGACGGAGATGTCAAATGGACTAATTTCAATACAAGGTGCTATGTTTTTGAAAGTCGGCTTGGTTTTTGGAGAGAGACTTGGGAGGCGGATTGTCATTTGGGCTTGATGGGCTGCACCGAAGCCCGTTTGGGGGAGATTTCTTATTCTTCCATAGAAGGAAAATATTTCGAATGTCGTTATGGGTTTGGCTTTGGAATGACTCGAATTGGTACGCCTCACATCACGACCGAAGCGGATTGCAATCGCTTCTGCGACAGTATGAATGTTGATGGAATCTCTAATGTAGAGTGTGGACTTTACGAATCGTATCAGATCGAAGATATAATGGCTCTGTATGCCACTCAGGCTGAATTTGAGGAAGATTATTTGTCGAAAGTGAGTGAAGATCAGTGGCCTTATGTCTACTGTGCTGTTCAAGTGATGTACCCAAACTGGAATAGTATTTCTGAATCAAAGTATGATCGTTTTGGGGATGAATGCAAAGGACGAGAAACATTCTGGGGACTGCTTGATACGAATAACTTGTATGCTTGCAAGGGCGATAAGATGGTGCTCGTCAATGATATGGAAAAAATGCTTGGACAGTATTGCTATGAAGGTGTGGAAGGTTCGCTTTCGAGCAATTACAAATACATTTGCCGCTATAAATCCCATTATCCAAGTGATGTCGATACGGATTGGCGCTGGGAACTTGCGACCATTTTCGACATTCCTAAAGGCGCACTCAGCTATTTCAATGATGATTTGAATTATGGAACATTGAAAGATCCGCGAGACGGCAAAACCTACAAGACCATTGACATTGAAGGCTCTGGAACCTGGATGGCAGAAAACCTGAATTTTAGGGATGAAAGGAATTACTACAATCTTAGGTATAATATTTCATGCGATTCAAAAGACGATTCCGAATGCTCCCACTTGGGAACATTCTATTCGTGGACTGCGGCAATGAATATCGATCGCAAGTGGGATTATGAATCTGCCGCCAAAATGGGAAACATTATAAAAACGCCTCACCAGGGAATCTGCCCTGACGGGTGGCATATCCCAACCACAGAAGAATGGCTTGTCATGGTTCAGGTGTTCCAGCCGGAAATAAGTAGCTTTGCGGAATCCTCTCGCATCGATGCCTTGAAATTTAAGGCAAACAATCTAAATGAATGGCCGGGCGCAACGAATGAAAGCGGACTGAGCGTTCTCCCTATGAGTGGGGTGGTTCTCCCCATGCTTTATTCTGCAAGCGGCGGGGGAATTGAAGTGGGCAGCGGATTATACTACTATCCCGATGGAACTTATGGAACTGTCCGTTGCAAGAAAGACGATCCAGTTGAATGAAATGAGGTGATTGTCGATAAAAGTCGATAAAAAATAAAAAGGAATGTCGGATGAAAAAAAACGGCTTACCACTTGTTCTTCTGATGATGGCTGCCTTTTGGGCGTGCTCGGATGAGGTCGTTTCCCAAAAAACTGAGTATGGAACGACTGGCGACGTTAAATTTGTCGGTGATATTGACGACCTACCGGATTGCGACGAAGACAACGAGAAAGCGTTGTTTTGGGTGTCCTCTGAAAGCGTATTCCGGGTGTGCCGTGACGAGGAGTGGTTTGCCATAAAGCCCATCGCGGATTCTGCGGATGCTAAGGTCAGTTGTAAGACTGAGAAGTTGAAGGAAGAATCGGGCATGAAGATTGTCTGTGATGGGGATAGCATTGGCGTTTTGCTGAATGGAGTGGATGCGGATTCAGTCATTTACCTCGACTCGACGACATTGGCTAGCGTGTTCGGTATAGACCTGGAAACCGGGCCGGAAGAAGTTGTCCTGGATTCGGAACAGGTGGTTACAAGCGTGGAGGATGTTTCGGGCTTTACTCAAAAGGGGCCGTTCCTGCTGGGCTCAGAAGTGGTTGCTTACGAATTGCAGAACGGAAGGACCTTGAAACAGACGGGAAAGCAGTTCCACGGAAGGATTTCTGATGACAGGGGCTCGTTCAATATCAGAACGATAAAGGTGGCTAGCCAGTATGCTTTTCTTGCGGCGAAGGGATTCTATCGCAACGAGGTTTCTGGGAAGGTCAGTGGCCAACAGATTACATTGAATGCGTTGACTGATTTGCGCAACCGCAATGTTGCGAATATAAATGTGCTGACTCATTTGGAATATGATCGCGTTGTTAACCTGGTTACTAAGGACGGTTACACGGTTCGCAAGGCGAAGAAAAAGGCGGAAGAGGAAATATTCAAGATTTTCCATATGGATTCGTTAAAGATTGAAGGCGTGTCGGAGGACTTTTCTATTGGCGGAAATGGCGTTGGTGATGCCGCGTTGCTGGCTATTTCTATCCTGTTGCAGAGAAACCTGAAAGAAGCGGTGATGCAGTCGCAGATTACATCAATGTCTGAATCTTTTGCCAAGGATGGAACGTGGGACAATGATTCTTTGAAAATCGCTATGGCGGACTGGGTCTCGAAACGAGAGATATCCGGCAAATTCCGGACCATTCGCGAAAATGTGGAAGGATGGGGGTTGGGGGACGAAGTCCCTGCTTTTGAACCGCTCCTTCATCATTTCTGGATAGAGGAGTATGGCATAGGTGAGTGTTCAAAACAGCGTGTGGGTGAGGTCTTTGCCGTTGAAAAAGGATTTTCTGCGTTCGATAAGTCTGTTTCTTTGACACGCTTGATCTGCGTCGATTCTTCAGATGTGGGCTTTACATGGCGTTATGCGACGGATGTTGAAAAGGACACTTACGGGTGGATGCTTGATACTTTGGATGGGGTTGTAAAAAAAGGAAATTTGACGGAAACTAAATACGTTTATAATGCTGTAGAAAAGAAATGGAAATGGGCGTCGTCTATAGAAGAAATTCATGGAGGTTGTCGGCAGGAAATTTATGGTCAAATAAGAAGGCTCGGCGAGTACAATGTCTTTTATCGGTGTGAAGAATCTTCGCATTCCTGGGAACCGGTTTACAACTATTCAGAAATTGATACTCAGGGATGGGATGCTGGCGAAGATGGTGAAACTCGCTGGGGCGATACATTGGGCGTTTCTGTCACTGGTAAGAAGATTTGTTATTCCGGCATGAATGTTAAGACAAAAGAGATAACGGTGTTGAACGGCGCCTTGTACGAATCAGTGCTCTTCGATGTCAATAATGGTGAGAGCTTAGGGTGTCGCTGCCAACTAGGCTCTATTGACTATGATTTAATGTATGATGATGTGGAGATACTGTATGAAGGCAACGAAACGGAGGTTGCTTTGACTTATTGCAATGCAGGTGAAAGGGCTTGCTACTATTACGATGGCTCTGCAGAAAAATGGGTGTATACATCTAGTGAACGCTGCTTGTATAATTATGATAAGGGACCTTGTACATCCGGTAATTTAGGAGAATTAAAGCATTCCGAACGCGACAATAGAGTCTATGAATGTAAGGTCCATAAAGAAGTAATAGGTTCTAAAGAAATTGAGATAATCAAGTGGGAGGAAGTGACTGATGATGTGGTTGTGAATACTTATAATGTTGAATGTGATGAGGATAAATGGGTTGTGGGCATTTTTACAAAAGATGCACATTTTGTATGTGATGGCCGTTCTTGGCGTAAGGCCACAGTGGCGGAGGAACGTCTTGGAGAACCCTGTTACTTGGCGAATCAGACTGGTGAAAAAGTTTATGACGATGTTCAATTCGTATGTATAAATTCTGATTGGCGGACGAAGGATGATGCTGTTGCGAATACCTATGATGTTGAGTGCGATGATTACAAATGGGTTGTTGGGAAATATGCTACAGATAAGCATTTTGTGTGTGAGAGTGGTGTAATTGAAGTAGATTATGAATATGCACAATATGTACGAGAGTGGTTTTGGCGAGCCGCTTCTGAATTAGAAGAATATTTGAATGAACCTTGCTATATTGATATGCCTGGCGAAACAATAGAATATGATGGATGGATATATAGGTGTAATCTCGGAGAATGGAGTGCATATGATTTTTAGAAATGAAATAAAAAGCTTTCTCGTACTCATTTTTCTGGCCTTGATTTGTTCTTGCGGCGATGAATCTACTAAGGTTGTAGAAAATCGAACGCTGGATTATGAATCGTATGATGCTGTCGATGACCTGCCGGAGTGCACTGACGAGAATCAGGGACAACTGGCTTGGGTTGTTGATGAATCGCAACCTCGGATTTGCGCCGACGAGAAATGGTCTGCGATGAAGTCGAAAGACTCCGTGCCTAAATTAACGCTTTCTTGTTGGACAAAAATGAGCAAGGATAGTTCTGGATATACAGTAATCTGTAATGGAGATTCTATAGGTTTTGTTCGTAATGGTGTCTTGATAGACAATAGAAAGGATAATGAATGCTCGGTATTGTTTGTTGATGGAGATACTCTTGAAATAGTGTGCGATTCCTTAGTGTCTAAACTTGTTAAAGATAGTGAGGGGAACTTAAGCCAGCATGAAGTGAATCTGGATTCAGAACAGATCGCTCTCGATTTGGAGAATATAGAAGGTGTTTCTCAAAAGGGCCCCTTTGTTACGGGTTCCGAGGTTGTTGTGTACGAACTTCAAAATGGGCGTACCCTGAAACAGACCGGAAAATCTTTCCAGGGAAACATTACAAATGATAATGGCGCTTTTAATGTACGGTCGGTGAAAATTGCAAGCCAGTATGCGTATCTGGTGGCAAAAGGTGTTTATTTGAATGAGGTGAGTGGGCAAAAAAGTGATGCGCAGATACAATTGAGCGCCATTACGGATTTGCGGAATCGAAATAATGTCAATGTCAATATATTGACGCATTTGGAATATGAACGTGTCGTTAATTTGGTTACCAAGAAGAAAATGACGGTGGCAAATGCAAAAAAACAGGCCCAAAAAGAGATATTTAATGTGTTCCATGTGAATTCGGAAAAATTTGTAGGAGGCTCGGAAGATTTTTCGATTGGGGGAACAGGTGAAGAAGATGCCGCTTTGCTGGCTATTTCTATTATGCTCCAAAAAGAGGACAATACGGCTGATTTCTCAAAACGCATAAATGCCTTGTCTTCGTCAATAGCAGATTCTGGGTCTTGTGAGCCGTCTACACTTTTTGATATGGCAGAATGGGCCTCCCGTGCCGATAGCCTTAACTTTTTTCCGAGGTTTAGTGAGCATGTGAGGGACTTTGGCTTGTCTGTAAAGGTGCCTGATTTTGAAAAGTATGTCCGCAATTTCTGGAATAAAGAGTTTGATTTGGGAAAGTGCGATACGTTAGGGAAGATCGTTGCCGCAAATCGAACAGAACTGAGGTCGTCTGCTTCACGCTTTATTTGTGAAGAAAAGTACGGAGTCCGGTCTTGGCGATATGCTTCGGTTACGGATATGGATGTCTATGGCAAGAAACCTGCCGCTGATGGATCGTTGTACACCGCGGCATCGGGAAACGTCTATGTTTATGATAGCGTTTGGGCGATTGCAAATGGTGCTGGTTGGCGGCCTGCGAATGTGTTTGAACAGGCGTTTACTGGATGTAGAATGGAACTGAATAACAAGATTACTTCGTCAGCGGAGCTTTTTTCTATCGGTGGTTGCAATGATTTTCAACGGCGTGTTTCTTTTTATCGGTGTGATGGTGAAAACCGCGAATGGGTAAAAGCGGAAAACTGCTTTATAGTGGATACGTATGGATGGGGTGACGTTTCTGATGGAACGGTGAAATTTAGTGATTCCGTAGATGTAGATACCTACTATCGCATGTGCTATTTGTTCGATTCGCTTGATGGGGGATGGCGGACTGTCGAGCGAATGTATTGTGATTCTTATAGTGATATAGGAGGGTGCACTCGTGCTCGCGAGGGAAAGTTCTTTAAGAATAACCGAGATGAGTATTATTTATGCACGGAAAACTTGGAATGGCACCATATTTATAAAAAGCTTGCTGAAAATGTCTGGAATCAAGAATGTAAAACGTGGGTTGCCGGTTCGGTTGATACGAATAGTTGGTTTGTTTGTGAAAATGGGACGTGGCGAGAGGCTCAAGAAATGGAAATGATTGCTGGCGGCCCTTGTTTTGACCAAGACACCATAAGCTATTCAGCGGATTCCGCATACGTGTGTTATACGGGAATCTTTGTAGATGGATTTTGGAGGAACTATGGTTCCGGGTGGAAAAAGGCGAGTGTTTTAGATAATCCGCAAATTCAAAAAGATTATTTGAATGAAACATTGATCTATGACTCTATCGTTGATGCTCGTGATGGGCGGGTTTATAAGACGATAAAGATTGGCGAAGATACGTGGACTGCGGAAAATCTGCTCTATTTTGATAGAATGACAATGAATAATGAAAAATCGTGCTACGGAGATAATTCTTCAGGATGCGAAATGTGGCGCGAATACTATTGGCCAATCGCAATGAATATCAGCGGCTTGTATTTATCATCTAGTGCGAATAATCTTATTTCGGAAAAACATCAAGGGTCCTGCCCCGAAGGGTGGCATATTCCATCTGTGGCTGAAAGCGAGAACCTGCTTGCGGCAGCGGGTTCTTTTGAAGCGCTCTTTTCTGCAAAAAAGAATTTGATAAAATCACAAGATTTTGAGGAAATCATCAATAATTGGCTGCGTATTTTTGATGAAATTCCGTATGTTAGGGGGTCGAATGCAAGCGGATTTAGCGCTATTACTGGGGCGAAACCTCGTTCCATCAGGATAAGTTTTGACGAAGAAGTAGCAGTTGAACTGCCTCTTCCAAAGATTTGTTGGTGGACGTCGGAAGAAGTTTCGGATACGCAGGCGAAGGCTTTCTGTGCTAGTATTGATGATGACTTTACCATGATTGAAACTCGCTCAAAAGAAGAACAACTTCCTGTTCGCTGCGTAAAAGATAAAGAGGGGGATGAATAATGAAACGCATAGAATTTTTGTCGGTTTTGTTTGCCTTTGCCTTTTTGGCTGGTTGCGGCGATGATCAAATAAACGAAATCACTGAAGTGGATAGACTTGGCCTGGATGTGGTTTCCGAAGCTAAGGACCTGCCTGATTGTGATTCTGACATTGAAGGCAAAGTAGCCTGGGTGACCGAAGAAGACCGCTATTATGCCTGTACGGATGGTGAATGGGTTGCTTATGCAGAAGGGAATACTCCGAAAGAGCACTCTATAGAATGTTCAACAAAAAAATTGGAAGACGGTTCCGGTGTAAAGGTTATCTGTAATGGCGATAGCATTGGTGCGTTGCAATATGGTGCCGATGCGGGGATAGAAAATGTCAAATCCAAAAAAGCATGCACATTACAAATGCTGGAGTCGGATTCTTTGAAATTAGAGTGCGGATCTTCTTCAAGACTGATGTCTATTGATGAACTGCTCGCTTCAATGGGCGAAAGCTATGAAGTCGTTATGGACTCAGAACAGGTAGCGGTTCGATTGGAAAATATTGGTGGCTATTCTCAAAAGGGTCCGTTCTTGACCGGCTCCGAAGTGGTTGCGTACGAAATTGAAAATGGCCGTACCCTGAAACAGACCGGAACCAAGTTTGAGGGGCGAATATCAAAAGATGACGGTAGTTTCAATATCCGCTCTGTAAAATTGGCGAGCCAGTATGGTTTTGTTACAGTGAATGGTTTCTATAGAAATGAAGTCACTGGTGCTGTGAGCGATGTCAGGATTTCTCTGAATGCGATTTCGGATTTCCGTAATCGAAACAGGGTCAATGTCAATGTGCTTACGCATATGGAATACGAAAGAATTTTGCATCTGGTTACGAAAGAAAAGTACCGCTTTGCCGATGCGAAGAAGAAGGCCGAACAGGAAATATGGAAAATATTCCGGATTGATGATGAAGGATTTTCGGATGGCGCAGAAGATTTGAACATTGCCGGTTCGAACGATGACGACGCGGCTTTGTTGGCGGTCTCTATTTTGCTTCAGAGGAATGGTGATGCGGGGGACATGCTATCGCTTGTGACAAGCATTGGAAATGCTGTTGCGAAAGAAGGTAAATGGGAGAATGATTCCTTGGAGGCGGCTATTGCTGATTGGAGTTTGTGGATGGATGTGAATGGCGGGTATGAAACGATAAAACGGCGGGTGGCTGGCTGGGGCTTGAGCGTGAATGTCCCGGATTTCGCTAAATACCTGCGCAATTACTGGCAGACTGTACTGGGCGTGCCCGCTTGTACTGCGGACAACAAAGACACGGTTGTGTTTATTTCGAACAAGAAATCGGCATATTATTCGACGGATGGATCACAGGCTGCTTTTAAATGCTCGGCTGATATGAACCGCTGGACAGTACTGTCGGATAACGATTTAGATATATTGAATTGGAACGATACCTTGGATGGCACGATTAAATCGGGCAATCTTAATTCGGATGTTATATATGTTTTCGATAGTACTGGCGCGTTTAACGGAGAGAAGGGATGGCGTCGGACTGTAGATGCCGCTGAACGCACTTTCGGAGGCTGCCGCAAAGATGTTTTCGGCGATTCTGTATATGTGAAGGAATATGGGAAGAAATATGTTTGCGATGAGAAATCTCATCTTTGGGTGGGGACTTGGAATTATTCTGTTATTGACACATCTGCTTGGCCGGAAAATTCCGATGGAGATGTTTGGGTCGAAATGGTGCAATTTGAGGGTGGAACTTATCCGTTTTGCAATGTATATGATGAATATACGGGACGTTGGAGAAATGGTTGGTCTTATGATTGTGACCTCGGATTGATGGGTTGCACCATTAACCGCATTGGAGAAATATCTTATTCATCGTCTACTCAATCCTATTATAAATGTGAGTATGTTGATAACCCTAACAATACGACAGGATATTATTCAATGAATGCAAATACTGAAGAAAGTTGCGAAATTTATTGCAGCGTTGCGGATTCTCTATTAAAACTGGGTGGAGTA
>JAEEGK010011330.1_pt1 | contig 20396 bp, 13 predicted proteins | sample 8958771 | NCBI WGS metagenome assembly JAEEGK01 (sample SAMN16246547, study PRJNA631951) | gut metagenome | biome: gut microbiome; feature: rumen; material: SC-attached | host: Bos | place: Iran: Karaj | collected 2018-10
CGCTTCTACGATACGAGCATCCGCGGGGTTCGCCCGGTTGTAGTAATTAACACAAGTGATATAACTATTTAATTTTTAATAAAGAGATAAATTAATTTATCTTTTTTTATGACATTTAAATTGCATAATATTGCTATTTATGTTACTATTTAATAGGTGGTAGTAGTGAAAAACAGAATTGCTTTTATAGCTATATGTGTATTTACTATTTCTGTTATAGTAGTGTGTATTTTCTTAATCAATAACAATAATATTAACAAATTAAGTGATGCAATTACTTTTAGAAATGAATATATGAATTATAATGATAAAGATTATTTAAATATATTTATTAGTGAAGAAAACACTTTTAAATATAAGAGTGAAAAAGAAATAATAGATATTTTAAATAATGGAACAGGTATTATATTTATTGGTAATGAAACAGATAATAATAGTAGATATATAGTTAATATACTAACTGAATTAGCAATTAAAAATAATAAAGATATTAATTATATTAATAGTAATAATATAAAAGAAAATGGATTATTAGAAATAATAAATACTAATGGTATACCATTAATTATTTTAGCAGAAGAGGGAAAAATAATAGATATGTATAATGGAAATGTCGATGATGATAAGGATAGTATTAATATAAGATTAAATAATATTATAAATAGTACACCAGTTGAAATGTGTTCTATTGATGGTTGCTAAGAATAAAGGGTGATTATATGAGAAGAAAGAATGAAAAGGTTGTAATTGAGGATGTTGAATTAAAACCTCAAGTAATTGGGCAAATATATGAAAAGAAAACAAATATTGGAAGAGTACTTGTTATATTTGTCGTATTTGGTTTAGTAGTATATTTTATCAATGATATAACACTTTATTTAAATAACTTATTTGGAAAAAGATCAGTTGAGTCAATTAAAGAATTAACTGAAGAAAGTAAAAAGAAAAAAGAAGAAGAAAAAGAAATAAAAGAAAACAAAAATAATAATAATAACAATAATACAAACAATGAATTACAATCACACATTCCTCCTTCAAATCCTCCAAAATTTAATAATGGACATTTTAATGATGAAGAAGAAAAAAAAGGATTTATACAAGAAGAAGGAAATCAATTTAATAATAATCAAGAAAATAATAATAATAATCAAGGAAATAATAATTTTTCTTTATTTTATCAAGAAGAAGAAAAAGATGAAATAAATACAAATGTAAATCAAAGACAAGGACCTCAAAATGAAAATAATAATGCAATGACAGAAGATTATTATAATGAAAAAAATAATTCAATAAATAATAATTATGTTGTTTTTAATGAAGATAATGGAGAAAATTTCTATGTTAATCTTGTTAAAAAACATATTTTAAATAATAATTATAATAATGGAAATAATGATATAAATTTATTAAATGAACAAAATGAAAATATTTTTATGAACAAACCTTTATTTAGACAATTTATTGATACTGAAAATATTAAAAATGAAATAATTAAAATAAGAAGATATTTAATAATTAATATAAGAGAAAATGATGTAAAAACAATATTTAAAATAAATTCAAAATGTTCTACATTTAATCCTTTATCAGAAATAATAAATTTTACTAAATCAAATTCAATGAGTGAAATTATAAATTTATATATGGATAAAAATGAAGATAAAAATATTGATGATGATATAAAATTTAATTGGCAAAATTTTATTATTGATGAAAAACATATCTCAGAACAATTTGAAATAGAAGAAAATAAAATTAATGAAAATAATGAAAATAATAATTATGATAATGATTGGGGAGGAAATAATACTGAAGGATTTGAAATTGAATGTCCTTATTGTAAAAATAAAAATATGATAAGTGGAAATGAAACAGATTTTATTTGTAAACAATGCAATTCTAATTTGTTTTCTTGAATAAAATGGAATATATATTTATAATTATTTAGAATTAAAATAATATATTCAAAATGTATTATTTAAAATAATGTTTAATGTTAATAATTTTTTAATAAATTATTATTTTTATTTCTAATTCATTAAATTTCAATAAAGTTAAATTTTTAAATCAATAATTTAAATTTTGATTATTCCTTTTTAAAAATAAGAACAAAAAAAAATTATTTAAATTAATTTAAAAAAAAAAATGTCTGATTTAGATTTTGAAATCTCAAAATATTATGGAAATAACAAATTATGGTGTTCAAAAAAAATAATAAGTGGAAAAAAATATTACCAAGTTTTCATATCAATATTATTATTTTCAATACCATATTCAATAACAATATCAATTCAAATAAAAATAAAAGAATCACTTTCATTAATAATATCATTAACAATATTATATATAATAACAATATTTAATGTATTTAGAGGAGGATTTACAGATCCAGGAATATTAACTCGTCAAAATAAAGATTTTTTTTTTAGTACAAATAGACCAGTAATTCATTATTTAATAAATGGACATATTTTATCTTTAAATTATTGTTATTCTTGTTGTCTCTATAGACCACCGAGAACTTCACATTGTGCAATTTGTGATAATTGTGTTGAAAGATTTGATCATCATTGTATTTGGTTAGGTACTTGTGTTGGGAAAAGAAATTATAAATTTTTTTATTTTCTTGTTTTATTTTTAAATTTAAGTGCTTTATTTGAAATTATTTATGGAATTTATTTAATTACTTATTCAAGTACTCATAGTAATAGTAAAGATAAATATGATACTTTAATTATTGTATCTATGAGTTTTGTTATTTTATTTGATGTTTGTTTTATTGTTTTTTTTATTGGGAAATTACTTTATCTTCATACAAAATTAGTTTTTCAAAATTTAACTTTTTATGAATTTTTTAAAGAAAAATGGAAAAAACCACCTGGATTTAATTTATTATTTAAAGGCTTTTGTTATTCTTGGTATAGAATTATTTGGAAATTTACTCCTAAAAGTTCTTTATTTGTTTTTAATGATAATGAAAATGAAAAAAATGAAAATAGTATTAATCATCATATTAATAAAATTGAAAATGAAAATATTCATATCGAAAATACTAATGAAAATTATGATTTAAATAGAAATTTTACTGAAAGAGACAATTCAAGTGGGAATGAATTAAGAAGAAATTATAGTATTACTAGAGTTAATAGATTTAGAAGTGATAATTTTGCTAATTTTGATAATGAAAATAAAATTGATTATGAAAATGAAACTTTACCAAATTAATTTTTATTTTAGGTAAATTTTTTAATTGATTTTATTTGTGTAAATTATAATATATTAATGTATATATGAATATTATATTTTTAATATTATCTAATATTTTAAATTTTAAAATAAGAAATCAAATAATATAAAATTTATTATTTCATATAAATTAAAAAATATTTTTTTTTATAATTTTTATTTTACTTTTTTTAATTTATTTATTTTCATTTTTCATTTCAAGCTCATCAACTTTTAAATTACTTCTTATATTATTTTTAATATCTTCTTCTTTTTGAGAACCTTTTACTTCATCAGCAAAGACAAAATCACTTAAATCAATTTCATCAGAATTATAAAAATCATCATTATTATTACTATAAACCATTTCATTTTTACTTATAGAATTAGCATTATAAAATTCATTTATGAAATTATCAGATAATAATTTATTTTCATATAATTGAACAACATTACTAATATTTTCATTAAAAAATTTATTCCAATCTTCACTATAATATTTCTTAAGAGAATCACAAGTATTTTTTCTAATAAAAGGTTTACTATAAGTACTTAAATTAAATTCACTTGAAACATATCTATCTTTAGGAGTATTTTTATTTTCATTTTTATTTGTTTTATTAATAAAACAAATACTACCTTCTCGAGAATATGATAAAAGTTTTAATGGCGTTCCTCCGATTACAGAATTTATTTTATAACTTAAACTTATTAAAAATGAATAATAACCATGTGAACATTTATTATTTGAATTAAATTTAAATTTATTTGATATTTTATCATTTGTAATATGAACTTTTATAATTTCTATTATTTTTAATTTTTCAAATAAATAAACTGATAAATCACGATGCAAATTTGCATCTTTTAAATAATTTTTTAATAAGTTTAAAAATGATAATTGATATAAATTATTCCATTCATATGTAAATAAATAATTAAATGCTATTGAAAAAAAATTTGAAGAAATTAACATTTCATCATATTTAAAACTAATATTTTTTAAATAAGGAAAAAAAGAACCAAATAATTCAATAATTTTAATTCTAAAACTTCCTAAAGGTTTTATTTTTATATTATTATATGAAGTAGGAATACTTATTAATTTTTTTAATGTTTCTTTATTTTGTTTGAAATTATGAATAAAATTATTAAAAGTAGAAAAAAAATTTTCACTTAAATTAGTATGAACTATTTTTTTATTAGTTTGTCCTCCAATTTCTACCATATCATCATCTTGACAAATTTCATTTTTTGGAAAATGAGAAGTTTGAGTATTTGAAATCATATAAGTTAATAAAGATAATATTTCAGAATAATTACTTTTTATTATTGAATTATTTATATTTTCATTTGAATTCAAATCAACTTTTAACTCTTTAAATATTGAATTAAATATTTTTTTACTATTTATTATTTCATCTAATATTGTTTTATTTTCAAATAATTCAGTTAACATTAATATGATATTTGAAATTTTTTCTGGATTTTCTTTAACTTTTAAAAAAGAAAATATTTCATTTAAAATTTCTGTTCTTTCACTATTTAAATCATCTATATTATAATAATAATTATCAGTATTATCAACAGCAAAATTAATTGAAACTGATGAACTCATATTAGGAATTAAATTATCAAAATTTAGTAATTTAATAAATATATCACAAATTGATTTTCTATTACAATGATAAATTAATTGCTTTATAGTATCTTTTTTTTCCCTAAATAAATAATTTAATATTTTAATTGGTTTTCTTGTTAAAATTATTTGAAAAAATTTTGAAAAATAACCTGTTAAAACGTAATTTAAATCTTTTTTAGTTTCTAAAAATGTAAGAAAATAATCAAACATTTCAATTTTATTATAATTATCTTTATTATTATCTCTTTTATTTTCATTATGATGATCATTAAATAAATCAATATTATCAAAAGTTTTTTTATTTTTCTTTTTTAAATTAAATTCTTCTTCTGATTTATTTAAAATAAAATAATTTACAATTTTATCTTCATCACTATTTAAAATTTCAGAAGCAATAAAAGGAAATTTATGTCCTTTTAATAAATCATCTTCTTTAGGTTCTTTAATTATATAATCAACCAATTTTTTAACTTTATCTTTTGAAAAAAAATTAATCAATTTTTCATTTTGATTTCTAAATTCACTTATAATATTTTCTTCTTGAAGTAAATCTTCTAAAGTAGTATTTTGATTATTTAATTTTTTTTCTATTGTTTTTAAATTACTTTCAATATTATTTAGTTTAATTGGTAAAAAACTTGAATTTTTATTCATATTCTAATATTAATACATTAATTAATTAAAAAAATTTTATTGAATAATTGGTGATTTACATACAATACATTTATTATTTTCATTAGTTATAATTTGATTATCTAAGCAAGCTTCATGAAAAAAATGATTACAAGATAAAATAATAATTTTATTTCCTCTTGTAAATTTTTTTTCACATAAATTACAAATATATAATTCAAAAGAACTATGTGAATCATCAACAATAAATGAAGGTAATAAATTTATTTTTTTTTTTAAATATTCATTTATTGTTTTCTGATTTAATATATCTTTTATTTTTTTCCCTTTTTTTGATTTTTCTATTTTTTCATTTTCTTTTGAATTATTTATTGAATTTACTCCAGTTGAATCAATTTCACTTTGTTGTTTTAAGTCTTTATATTTTTTTTTATTTATTATTATTTTCATTTTATTTTGCTTTATTCTTATTTCATTTAAATTTTTATGATATTTTTTATATACTATAATAATTAAAGTTGATATTAACATAATTGAAATTAAGCAAGAACCAACAATTGTTATTATTTGAAAAACACTTATACTAAATGTTTTATTTATTTCTATTTTTAATGAATTACTCTGATATTTTGAAGGTAAATATGAAATTTTAATACATATATTTATTGTATTAAGTTTTACATTTTGTTTTCCTGTTGAATTTTTTAAAGGATTATTTTCTTTTTTTAAGTAATTATAATATGATAAGTCATATATTCCATTTTCATTTGTTATATCTATATTAATTGAAATTTTTCTTATTTTTTTATATTCTAAACATATTATTTTATATAAAACAGTTGAAGTATCACTATAATTATTTATTAAAGTATATGAAAATTTATTTTTATTATAATTGAATTCAATATCTGATTCATTTGATATACATTGGTATTGATTAGTTAAAAAAATATAGTTGTAATTATTTATTAAATTTGAAATAAATGAAGTGTTACAATTAGTTTTATTTAAAGAATTCATACATATATTATTATTTGGACACCAAATACAATTTATTTTTAAATAACAGTCATAACAGGATGTTATATTTTCACAAACTGAATCTAATTTTCTTTCACAAATTATGCTTTTTGTTAAAAAAAAAAAGAATATAATATAAAAAATAATTTTTTTCATTATTTTATAATTTTAAAAAATTTTCTTTATAAATATTTCCTTATGAGATTTAATTAATAGAAATTATTTATTTTTTTAAATTAACAAATAAAAAAAATGAATACATATTTTCAAAATGGTCCTTGTATGGAATTATATAGTACAAGTAAAAATAAAAAATATTAAATTTAATAATAGATGAAGATTTAATGAAAAAATGGAAATTTACAGGAAAAAAAGAAAAAGGATTTGAACCATATTCAAAAAGTAATTATTTAACATTAATAAATGTAAATTCAAAAATGCAATGTCCACATAATGAAAAATATTCAATTTATATTTATAATAATGTTTTAATATTTCAATTTTTATTATTAAATCATAAATCATTTTCTATTGAAATAAAAGCAACAGATAAATCAGATATAAAAAGAAATTTTATTTTTTTAACTTCATTAAAAGAAAATATTATAAATCAATTTAACTGCCAAATTTCAATTAATAGTTTAATAATTAATACTTGGATGAATCTTTATATAGATATTGGAAATTTATTAACTCAATGTTTTAAATTTCAAAGTTTAAAATGTATTGATTATATTCATATATGTGGAAATTGTAAAATTAGAAAAATTTATGCGATTAAAAATTTAATGGAACCAGTAAATAAAGGAATTATTATTATTAAAAATAATGTAATTAATTTAAAAATTGAAAATATTAATAAAGGAATTGAAGAAAATAATTATTGTCCAATAATTAATTTAGGAATAAATTTAGTTTCTATTGGTGAAAATTTAAATGAAAATATATCATTAAAAAATAATCATAAATTAATTAATAAAGAAAAATTTTTAATTAAAGGAAATAAAAGAAGTGAAAGTACAAAAGATATGTTTATTAATGAAAATTCTCCTACAAAAATACAAAGAAATAATTTTTTAATATCAAATAATAATAATTATAATATAAATAATAATAATAGTTCAAGTCAACCAAAAAAAAATACTCTAGCACAAAGAACAAAAGAAAATGTAAAATTTGGAAGAAAACTTCCTCATTTTGATATTATAAAAAGTCAAATTCAATATAATGTAAAAGTTAATAATTCAATTAAAAATAATAATAATAAAATTACTGGATTTATTGAAATTCATGATGATTTAAATAATAATAGTAACAATAAATTATTAGGTAATACTTTTAAAGTTAGTAAAAGTAATAATTCTTCAAAAAAAAATTTAATAAATAATTATTCAAAAGACAAAATGACAAAAGCAAAATCAACTTATAGTAAAAATATAAGAATTAAATATAAAAATGATGATAGTAATTTAGAAAATTTAATTAAAAATCAAAATGATTCAAATATCATAATAAAAAATAAAAAAGATAATGACAACACAATAAATAAAGAAATAAATAACAAATTTAATTTTTATGGAAATATAAATGTAAATCAAAGTTTAACAAAAAAAAAGACAAATGAAAGTATAGAAGAATTATGTGACTTTGATAATGGAAATATCTTATCAGATGTTCAAATGAAAGAATACAATAGTAATAATATAATTCATATAGATAAAAATCCTTTAAATCATATAGAAGTAAAAACACAAAATTTAATAAATGATATGATTAATAAAAAAGATGATAAAGAAAATGTTGATTATTTTGATATAAATGATGAATTAAATATAGATGATTTAAGAAATAATTTTAAAATAGAAAGTAATAGACCATATTCTCCTCCTATTGGTAAAATGATTCCTTTTATGGTTGATAGTAATGGTGAAAAAAAAGAAATTAATAAAAATAATTTAATTAGTGAAAAAGATAAAAATCCTCTTTTAATTTCAAGAACTAGTAATTTTAATAATAAAATTGTTAAAAATTATGAAAATTTAGTTTATGATGAAGATGAAGGAGTTTATTTTGATCCTAATACTAAAATTTATTATGATATTAAAAATAAATAAAATGCTTTATGTGTAAATTTTATTATTTTTTGTATATAATAATAATAAAAAAAAATATATGATAAAATATTTATATAAATGATTTACTAATTTATATTAAAAAAAAGTATAAAGCATTTATTGAAAATAAAATTAAAAATTAATTAATTAAAATATTTTAAAATTCTTTAAAAATGAGAAAAACAATAAATCACATTTTTAAAAAGATATTATCGTCAATATAAAACCACTTATAGAACAAGAAAAATTTCAAAATATTATTTATAAAATTATTTTATTTTCCTAATTTTCATCTAATTGAAGCAAATAAATTTATAAAAAAATATTATGAAAAATAAAACTATTGTTTAAATACAAGAAAAAAAAATTGCTCAAAGAAAAATAAGATAAAGTTTAATAATGATTATGAAATAAAATTAATAAAAATGTGTTTGATATTATTGTTTATGATGATATTTCAAATCAGTAAATTAATTGTGGGAATTATTTTTGGGTGAAAAATATAAAATATATTTTAAATAATAGTTAAATGAATAGTCTTAAAAATGATGAATTTTATTATATTGAAAAAGTATTTACTGAGAAAATAAATATTATAAACCAAAAATTTATAATAATAATGAAAAAAAAATAAATAATAAAAAATTTAATTGCTCTATTTATAAGAATAATTATTACAAGAATAATAATAATTATAATAAAAATAAAAGTTTTATAATTAAGAAAGTAAAAAAAAGGAAAAAAAATATTTGTATAAGATAAAGTTTTAATTAGTTCGCAGAAACAAATAAAAAATGATTTTTACATTGATTTATTCTATTATTGTTCTTTATAAATTTAATTTGTTTTTAATAACATAACTCTTATTATTTTTATATATTCTTTTAATTACTAAATCAAAAAAAGATTCATTTATAAATTATTTCAAAAAATATATTTTTTTTTCCATTAATTATTACTCTTAAATTTTTTAAAAAATTTTTGATTATCACTTTTAGATAAATTACACCTATTACAATTATTTCTAAAAGCAAAATTTAAATTATTACATTTTATACAAATCCAATCACCTTCTCTTTCTATAAATGGTTTTTTTTTCTTTTTATCTTTACTATCATTTTTATTTTTAGGTGAAAAATTATTATCATAATATAAATTATCGGTACTTTTTTTATTTACATTATAATTAAATTGATTTTTTAAATATAAAAAATTATCATTTATACAATTATTCGAAAGTAAATTTCCAGTACTATAATTATTTCCATTATTAAAAAGAATTTGACTTTGAGTTCTTCCACATCTATTACATTGAATTCTTTCTATAAATAAAATAAAAAAGTTAAAAATTTATATTTTACTTTCATAATTAAAATTTTTACAATTTGAACAAATCCAACCAGATTTCCCATTCATAGTAAATAAATTATTTGGTATATTAAAATTTGAATAATTATTCCCATTTAAACTATTACTAATTGGATTTTGATAAAAATTATAATTATTATTAATATTATTATATGTTGATGGTAATGGATTTGAAGGAACTCTTGGTATTAATTTATTATTATTATAATTATAATTTACATTATTTAAATTATTATTTTGAATATAAAGTTGATTTACTTTATTATTATTTGAATAATAATTTCTTTTTTCCTCATTTAATGTTATATTATTATTTGGTATAAAATTATTTTTTATATCATTTTCAACTAATATAAATTCTTCGTCATTGGATTTATTATTTTCATTATCTGCTAATTCTTTTTCATTTGGATTTTCATTAAAAGGATTTATATTAAAATCAAATGATTTAAAAATTGAATCTTCGTTTAAATTTAATTGATTTGTAATTTTTGAATTTAATAAGTTAATTTCTGTATTATTGTCTTTTTTTTCTTTTTCATTAGTGGGATTGAGTATTTCTTTATTTTTCTTATTTAATTCTGTGTCTTCTATTATATTTATATTTTCTTTTTCTGACATTATTAATTATGATGGTTTAATATTTTTTAAAAGGAAAATCTATTTATTATCTATATTAAATAATTATTTAAAATTAGAATTTAATCATATATTATTTATTATATTAATCAAAAAAATAAATTTAATTTTTTATTATAAATAGACTAATATAAAAATCAGTATTTATAAAATATTGAAAAAAAAATTATTTTGTTAATTCTTCATCATATTCAATTTCTTGTAAAATTCTTTCTATTTCATCTTCAATTCTTGAATAAATTTTTTCAATTCTTGTTTTTAAACTATCTTTTTTATTTAATAATATAGAATCATGAAATAATCTTTTTATTTCTCTTTCACTTTTATTAATTTCTAAAAATAAATCTAAAGGATCTTTAATATTATTATCATTAATATTATCTAATTTATGTTTTGCTAAATAATAAACATCATCAATATTATTTCCAACATTAATTTTTTGGCTTTTATAAATTTTATTAGAAAGTGAGTCTTGAATTTTTAAAGTAACATTTTTTATATTATCAATTTTTTCAGTAAAAATTGTTCCCCATTTTTCAACATCAATTTCTTTATTTTTTAAATTTTCAATTTTTTCAAAATTAACTGAACTTTCTTTTAATTCTTTTAACATTTTATCTTTATAAACAATAAGATTTAATTTTTCATCATCTAATAAATCAAGTTTAATATGATTAAAATGATTAACTTCAAAACAATTATTACATAAAAATTTATTGCATTCTCTACAAAAAATAAAAGAAGATTCCTTAAAACATTCATAACATAAAATTTTATTGCTTTTAACTTTTGGACTTTTTGTTCTTGATTTTATTGTAATTGGTGGTAATTTTTTTTTTCCATAAATTTTATAAATTGAACTTTGACTATTAATTAAATTATTTTTTTTACTTTTTATAATATTTATTTTAACCGTAGATTGATCAGGAAAAATTAGTCCTAATTGTTTTTCAAAACTATCATTTAAATTCATTCCATTATAAACTAATATTATTTCTCCTGATATTGGATAAAATATATTAAATACTTTGTCTCTTACATATGAAAGAGTTTTATATATTGGAACCATTATTGTTTGTTTATTATGATAATATGATAAAATTATTTTTATTTTCTGATTTGTCATATTCATTATTTTCTTTATAATTTTTAAATTTTATTTTTTTTTATTTTTCTTTTACACTTATAAAAAATATTTTTATTAATTTTATAAATTTTCTGCTGTAATTAAAAGAATATGGAAAAACAATTTCCACATTTTTTAAAAATAAATTATAAATCAAAATTAGAAGAAATTGATGAACAAACTCAAACAAATGAAACAATATCTTTATTTACTACATTAACATATATTTTAGAAGAAAAAATAGGAAAAGAGATAAATAAATTTTTTAATAAAATTCTACCGGAAAATACATTAGAAGATGTTTTTAAAGTTAATATTGCAATCTCAGAAAAATCAATAAATTTAAAAGATAAAAAATTAATAAATGATACTTTAAATATAATATTAAATAAAAAAGAAGAAGGAACATTAACTTTAAATAAATCAGAATTAAATGATTTATCATTAATTCTTTCTGTAATTTATAAAAAAATATCAAATAATAAAATAATAAAAGATTATAAAACATTTTTAAAAGAAATAGAAAAATTTAAAAATAAAAATTTTGATATTTTAAAAAATTATTTAAATGAAAATTTAGATAATAAAAAAAAAGATACATATTCACCACCTACAAGTATAATTGATTCAAGAACTTCTAATATTACTTTTGCACATTCAAAATTTATTTCACCTAAAAAAATAAGATTAAAAAATTTGATTGATAATAGTAAAATAGATTCTGATTTAACTTATATTTTTAAAGAAATAAAAGAATATGATAAATTTATACTTCCAATAGAATGTATGATTTTATTAAAAAAATATGAAAGTATTAAAAAATTACAATTAACATTAGAAAATGATATTAGTAAAGAAACAATTAGAAATAATATTTTTATATTATTAAATGCAGAATGGCTTTTTCAAAATGTTATAGATATTGATATAAATTTATCGAATGAAGAAATGTACAAAGATTACTTTACTTTATATAATGAAGAATTAATTAGATTAAGTAATAAAAGTAAAAAAATAATAAAAAATACAAATTATTCAGGTTTTAATTATAATAAAAGGATATTTGATCCTATTCATGAAATACAATTTAAAGAAGATGAAAATGATGAATATAATTGTGATAATGAAAATGATAAAGAAGATTTTAATACAGAATCTTTAGATGATAATACTTTCAGTTTAGCAATTAATGAATTTAATTTAGATAATGAAAATAATGAAAAAAATGAAAATTTAACTTATGATGAATTTCTTAATAAATATAATAACACATTTGAATTAATTATCGTTTATTCTTTTTTTATATCTAAAATTAAAAATATTTATATTGCAAGTTTCACAATTCCTGATGAAATGGAAAATGATATTTTAAATTGTTTAAATAAAAAAGGAGTAATATTAATGGATTTTCATTTTTTATCTTTTTTCATTAATTGTTCAAAATTAATTAGACTTACATGTGATTTTAATATTTTTGATTCTAATTGTTGTGAAAAAGTAATGGGTATAATTTATCATAATTTAGAATTAAAATATTTAAGGTTAAGTTTTTTTCCACCTGATGATTTCTTTTCACCTCAAATGTTGTTAAAATTGTTATTTTCATTAAAATTAAATTTCAATTCTATTTTTCCAAATGTGGAGAATTTCTCTAATTTTGAAGGAGGAGTTCATACTGAAATTGATGCTTTAATATTAAATAAATTAATAACTTCTTTTGAGAATAATTTAAGTAAATTGTTTAATTTATTAACAAAAAAAAAAGAAATTAAAGAATTATCTTTATTATTTGATATACCTTCAGTTCTTCAAAATAATGAATTTTACTTATTAATATTAATAAAATTTTTTATTAATTTGTTTATTTTTCTAGAATGTAATTTAAATAATTATGAAAATTTAATTATTCAAGCTGAATATTCCTCAATGGATAATAGAAAAAATCCTTTTTTATCTGAATTTTTTAGTAAATTAAAATTATATCAAATGAAAACATCAAAATTACATAATTTAACTTTTCATTCTAAATTTTATAACATTTCTCATATATATACTATCATTTCACCTAATTTAACTTCTCTTTCAATTGGAACTTTAGATAAAGATACTTTTACTAATTTATTATTATATATTACTTCAAGTGAATATTCTTCTATTTCAAATTTAATTACTTTACAAATTAGTTTAAATAATAATATAACTAATTATGATTCAATATCTGATTTATTTTATCTCTTATTTACAGAATATCCAAAAAGTTTAAAAGAAATTATAATTATTTCTTATATTAAAATTGATTTTAAAAAATTATCAGATTTAATTGAAATCAATAATTATAATAGTTTAAAAAAAATATTATTACAATTTAGTAAAAGAAGTATAAGAGAAAGAGAAGATTTTCAATATGATAGTAGAAGTAGTAGTAATTCAAATAGTTTTGTTAAAGAAAAAGAAACTTTTACTAGTTATTATATAGTTCGAAATAAAAAAAAGATAAATATAATTTTATTTTTTATGAATTCATTATCTAAAAAAATTAATAAAAATTTTATGTGTTATAATATTTTTCATGGAATTGAAAAATTTACATTTAATAAACGTGAAAAAGAGGTATTTATAAAATATAAATAAAAAAATATATTAGTTTTGTTCATAAACTAATAAATTTTTTCTTTTTTTAATTGAATATTTATAAAATATATATTATTTAAAAAAAATTTATAAAATTCAAAATAAAAAATCAAATTTTTTTAAAAAGTTTATTTTAAGTTTAAACTTAAAATAAAAAATAAAAAAGAATAATTATAATTTAATTCCCAATCCATTACTATTTTCCTCTTCTTTATTAATAAAATTTATCCCATTTTCCATACTTTCACTTTCTTGTAAAGTTTTAGTAATTCCTCTTTTATCTTCAATAAGTTTACTTTTAGTATTATTTTCAATTCCTAAATTACGAAAAGTATCATAATTATTTAAATCATTATTATTATTATTATTATTACTATTATTATTATTTTTATTTTCATTTTTTTCAATTTCACTTTTCATTTGAATTAAACAAGGTTCAATAAAAATTTTAATAGACTTTAATTTTTCTTCTGTAATTTTCATAATAGAATTCAAAAATAATTTAGTATTTGCTAAATCATTAATTTCAAATTCAAAATCAAAAAATTTAAAATAAATCAAAGAATTAGTCAATTTAAAATTAAAATCAATTTGAGGAAGAAGTGCTTTTCCTAAAATACTATTTTTCCCTTTTTCATTATTATAATAAACACATTCAAAATCATCATAATCAAAATTAACTTCAATTCCTTTAGAAAATAAACTAAATAAATAATTAATTTCAAAATTACCATTATCTTCCATTAACTTTTCAGCATTTTCAATTTCTTTTTTTAAATAATCAATATATTGTTTTATTTGATTATTTTTTTTATCATTTGGTAATTTAATTAAATAATTATAAATATATTTTTTCATAGTATATAATTGTCTTTGTAATTTTAATCCACTTGCAACTTTCATTGGACTTTTCATTTTAGGTTGATTCAAATAATTTCTATATTCACTTATAATTGATAAAGAAGAAGAAACATATTCAGGAAATAAATTTAATCTAATAATACCAAAATTAATTTTTAAAATATCTGGTTTATTATCATTTGGTTTTATAAATTGAATATTAAAACAATTATTTTGTGTCTCACTATTTATTTCTAATAAATTTAATTTTATTTTTGGTCCACCCTCACTTTTTATTGAAATTCCTTTTGATTTTAATTTCTGTGATGAAGGTGGTCTATTTATATTTTTATTTGAATTAAATGAATTTATTGCTTGACTTATTTGAAAATTTGTTTTATCTTTTGTAAATTGCATTATTTGATATTCTTGATTTTTATTATCATTTCCATTTAAATATGATGACATGAAAGAATTTTTTTCTTTTTGAATTGGGATTTTTATATTATTCATATTCATTGGAGTTTTTCCTCTTAGTAAATTTGTATTATTTGTATTATTTATGTTGTTTTTTACTTCATTTTTTGGAGATGAATTTTTTGATGTAAATAATTTATCAAATGTTTCATTAATTACTTTTTGACTTTGTTCATATTGTGGATTATATTTTTTTATTAATTTTGATACTCCACTTTCATCATTTTTAATATTAAAACTTGATCTTTTTGAATGTGTTATTGGATTATTATTATTCATATTTATAGTACTTTTTGTAGAATTAATTGTATATCTTCTACTATTTGGATTTGAAATTTGTACTTTTTCACCAATTATTAATTTATTTGGCCCAAATCCAATATTTTTAATATCGAAATTAAATATAAATTTCTCTTTTGATATATTTAATTTTATATTTAATTCTACTAATTTTAATGTTAAATAATCATTTAATTCATTATTATTAATTTTATTATTTGTATTAGTATTATTAATATTATGTTCTCTTGAAATATGTAAATTAATATTAACTCCTTTTACTAAAAATTCACCAACAAAAGATAAATTTATATTATCTGGATTTGGATTATCATCAGTTGATTTTGATATTGGATTATTTGGATTATTAGCATTTCCTATAGTAGAAACACTTTCTTTATCTTTATCTTTTTCTTTTTTTAAATCAATTGAATTATTTATTTCTATTATATCATTAAAACACAAATTATAAAATCTACTAAATTCTAATCTCAAAGGATTAATTGTTTTACCATAAATTGAAGAATTACATTTTTTACACCAATAAAAATAATATAACCAATCTCTAACTAACATTTTTTTTTTAAAAAGGAAACTTTGAGTTAATTGTGTTGTTTTATTCTTTTCAGTATAATCTAACATTTCTTTAACAATTGGATTTTTTTTATCATATGGTTTTTTCATTGGTTTAAAATCTTGCACTTGTTCTAATACAGAAAATTCTTTAATAAACTTTTTAAAATTAGTGAAAATAAATAATAAATCAGGATATAAATTAATATTTAATTCACTTGAAGCAAATTGAATATAGAATCTAAAATTTTTTTCTCTACTATTAAATAAATCAATATTTCCTTTATCTAAACTTTGAGTACCAAAATTTCCTTTACAATTAAAATCTTTAACAATAAATTGTGTATCTTTTAAATAAGAAAATTTACCAAAATTTAATTTTTTTAACATAGTATAATAAGATTCTTGTAAATTTCCTTCTTCATCTAAACTATTATTTAAAGTATCACTTGGTATTAAAATTTTTGCTTTTGATTCCCAATAAACATCAAATTTTTGTAATTTAAAATTATTTCTTTTCATTATACCATCTGAACTTAATATTATTTCAATTAAATCAATACGAAATCCTAATGCAATATCACCAAGATAATTAATTAATTGATCATCTTCAAATCTAATATGAATATTTTTAATTTTAGCATTTACTGAAAAATTTTTTGAATAATAAAATTTAAAAAATTTTTTAAACATTTTATTAATCATATTAGAAAGTTTACTTTTATCTTTAAAAATTTCTAATAATTTTTCTTTAACAAAAATAGAATTATCAAAAATATTAACTTTCTTTTTGAAAATATCAAAAGAATTATTTTCTTTATCATCATAAGGTTCTTTAATTTTAATTCTATTTTCTTCTACAAAAGAATATAAATTTTTATTAATCCATTTATAAGAAGGAGTTAAAATAACATCAATACCATCAATTATAACATTTAAAGGCTTTTCTCCTATTATATTCATTATTGAAGCAACGACTGATATTTTTGATATTAATCCTGCTTTTAACCAAAAAGATTGATTTTTATCATCTAATTTTTTATTTACTTTATCTGGTCTTAGATTTAAATTTTCTAATTCCATTGTACCACTCATTATTCCTACTTGAAGTTGTTCTGATGTAAATCCGTGTAAATATTCGTTTATGTATTTTTCGATATATGGATATAAAGAATTTTTGAACATTTTTTTTTCTTTTGTTTTTTTAAGAATATATTTTTTTTTTTTTTTAAATATTTATTTAAAAAAATGTTTTTATTTATTTTATTTTATTTTTTTTTTGTTTTAATTTAGCTTTATTTTTATTTTTTATGTTTAATATTAAATTTTTTTTTTTCAATTAAAATTTCTATTATATTTATTACCGCCTTTTTATTTTGATTAAAAAAAATGAAAGTTTAAATATTATCAAATATAACTTTATAATCAAAACTAAAATATTAAAATATAAATATAAAATATGATTAATTTCATCAAAAAAAAAATAAAAAATAAAATATAAATGACAATTATAATTAATGAACAAAATTATCAAAATATTATTATATTTTTAAAAGGGGTTTGTTTTTAATCATAATAATTAACATAGAAAAATGAATCCTAAAAATACCATTTCATACCTTGAAGAAGATTCAATTAAATCACTTTTTGAAATAAAAATTGGAAATGAAAACAAACAAGATTTTCAAATAAGTAAAAATTTTCTTATCATTCAATTAAGAAAAATGAGAAAAAATGATAAAGATATGTACACAGCAACTTTTAGAGATAAATCTTTAAAATATAATGGATTTTTATTTACAAATATTATTCCAAATGAAGAACCAAAAGAAAATTCTTTAATAAATGTTAAAAGTATTTCTCCAAGATACATTTCAAATAATTTAAATAAAGTTTTTATTATTAAAAAATATAAAATTATTCTTCAATATTTTAATATTGATATTTTACCAAAAGCAATTTCATTTAAAGAATTAAATGATACAACAAATCAAAATAATAACATAAATAATAATCATAATAATGATATTATTATTGATATTAAAAATGATGATAATGATTATAAAAATATAAAAAGTATTTCAAAAGATACTCCAATATATACTTCATTAAATCAATTAACTACATTTAGTAAAGACTTTATTATATATGTTAGAATATTAAAAAAAAGTGATATTAAATTATTTAATTCAAATAATTTAAATAATAGACAAGTAGGGAAATATTTTTATTTTATTGTATTAGACATTGATGGAAATGAAATGCAATGTATATGTTTTAATAAATCAGTAGATCAATTTTATAATATAATTTCAGAAGGAAAAATATATGAAATTAAAGGAGGATACATAAAATTAAATGAAAAAAAATTTACAACAATAAAAAGTGATTATAAAATAATATTAGATGAAAATTCAAAAATAATTGAAAAAAAAGATGATGGTAAAATAAAAGAAAAAACAACTTTAAAAATAACAAAAATAAGTGAAATACAAAATATAAAATTATATTCAATATTAGATTTATGTGCAATTGTATTAGAAATAGGAGAAAAAGCAATAAGACATACAAGAAATGGAGATCAACCAATGAAAAAATTAATAATTGGTGATATATCAAAATATAAAATTGAATTTTCATTATGGAGAATTCATGCATCAATTGAAGTTAAAGTTTCTGATATTTTATTAATTAAAAATGCAAAAGTTGGTGAATTTAATGGAAAAAATTTATCTACTTATGATGAAACAACTATTCAAATTAATCCATCAAATTCAATTAAAGAAGTTTTTGAATTAGATAATTTTATTAAAAATTATAAAGGAGAATTTAATGAATTAGAAGATTTAAATGAATTATTTCAAAAGAAATTTAAAGAAAAAGTTGATGAAAAATATAATATTTCATATATAAAAGATACTTTAGATTCAATTGATGCAATTGATGAAGTAAATTCATTTTCTAAAATTTGTGCAACAGTAACTCAAATTATACATAATGAAAAAAATTATTATATGGGATGTTCAGATAGAAATTGTAAAAGAAAATTAATATTTGATAATGAAAAAAATAAATATAGTTGTCCTAATTGTAAAAGATTATATGATAATCCAACTTATTATTATACTCTTAGTTTAAGAGTTAAAGATGCTTCTTGTGAACATTGGATTGATATTTTTGGAAAAACTGCAGAAAATATTTTAAAAATTTCTGCTGAAGATTATAGGAAATTATTAATGCCAAGAGATGAAAATAAATTAAGAGAAATTAGTAAATTAATTGAATTTAAAACTTTTTATTTTTATGTTAAACCTAAATTACAAATGTATAATACTATTTCAAAAAAGAAATTATATGCTTCTAAAATTGAATCTATTGATGTTAAAAATGAATGTAAGAAAATTGTTTTTTATTTAAAGGATTTGTTAAAGATTGATAATTAAGTAGTTTAAATATGTTTTTTTTTTATTTGATTTTTTTTTTATTCATTTTTTATTTTTATTTTATAGGAAAAACTTTTTATGGGCCTATTCTTCTATCTATAGTCGTGGTTTTCCAAGCCGTGCTACCAGAATACATAAAATTGGAGAAAATAAAGAAGATTATACCAACCCAAACGAGAAACCTACAATTAAAGATATGATTAAAACGGAAACTACTCATGAATTTTCAATTGGTAATCCGGAAGTAGAAAAATGTAATTTCTGTTTGTGGCCTGGAATTGATATGCTAAATCATCGTCGTGGACAAAAAATAACATGGAAAGTAGAAAATGGAATGGTTCATTTTATTACAGATAAGGATGTAACTAACGGTAAATAATAATTTA
>JAEEGK010011331.1_pt1 | contig 20396 bp, 14 predicted proteins | sample 8958771 | NCBI WGS metagenome assembly JAEEGK01 (sample SAMN16246547, study PRJNA631951) | gut metagenome | biome: gut microbiome; feature: rumen; material: SC-attached | host: Bos | place: Iran: Karaj | collected 2018-10
TATTTTTCTTATGGAACTCTTCGTGAAGTTCTTCAAGTTTTTTCATGTTAAATCTTCCTGAAGATAATGCTACAGAAAAAGCTGTTAATTTGGCGATAGGAGAATTAGTTTCAGAATTAATTTTAGAAGCAACTTCATCTGCTATCAAGGATATATTTTTTTGAGCAACAGCATTTGCAACCTTGTATATCATCATATGGCAAATAAGATACGATAACATTCTCACAAAATTATTTGCCGCTAGTTTTATTTTTTGAGGGTCATTCTTTTTATGATTCTTTTTTTCTAGTTCTTTTGTTACTGCTAATGTCAAATCATCTTTTGCCCGAATTAGATCCTGACAAAAAAAGTCTAATGTTCTGAAGCCGCATTCAAAAACATTTTGCATCATTTCTTGAATTTTTTCTTTTGCAATCGATGCATATCGGTTCTTTATTATTTGACCAACAATTTCAATTGATCTAAAAGACTGTAAGATTGGAGCGAGGACATCCGATGAGTCAACATTTTCCTCTTTTTCAAGGCTGATTTCCTCGTCAACTTTATCTATATTGTCTTGAATAACTTTATGGGTCTCATAAGGGTCTACGTCGCCTTGAATAACAGAGGATGATATTTTTTCAACAACTTCATTTATGAAATTAAAGTACTCGCTTTTAGCATCAAGAGTTGCTGGTTTATAATGCTCAAAAGGCAACATTGTTGCAAAAGAAACCTCATCCAGCAGGTTCTCACTTTCAGTATAACTAGAAATAAAAATTAATATATTTGCATTTTCTAGTGAATTTAAATTAGAGCACAGATCTTCAACAATTTTCTTTCCCTCATCCCTATCTATGGTCTTTGCTATTTTTCCTGCAACTAGATAATAATAAATGTATTTATAAGAAAATGAGTAAATTTCGTCATCTTTTTTCAAAAGATTTGCTTTTAGACAAGTAGATAATAAGGCATCTGGAGAACCAAGGATGTATTTATTAACGTATTCTCGAGAAAAGGCGTCGAAATCTTCTTTTGTAAATCGAGTATCCTTCTTTTCATAAAGAAAAAAAGAAAATTCTTCTAAAAATTTAATATGCATATTAAACTCATCGTCTTTGACGCATCCATTTTTCATCAAAGACAAATAAATTAGCGTCCTATAACATTCTGAATATGATGTTTTTTCGAAATTTCTTGCAGGGAAATTCTTTTGAGCCTGCAATATTATCAGCATATATAAAGGATACGATGGAACGATTTTGTTTTGTACAACTCGCCTTAGCAAAAGACAATTATTTTTTAGGAAGTCCAAATCATCGTTTTGATCTTTGTCAAAATCTTTGTCTTCGTAAAATGCGTAATATTTTTCGCATAATTCGCTTCTTCGGTTATTATTGAACGGAAGAATTCTAAAAAGAGAAATTTTATCACCAAATATGTTCTTTAACTTAATTTGCCAATTCAAACTTGAATTAGTAAAAATAATTATTTTTTTGAATACGCTTTTCAAGTAATCAAAAAATATTTGGAAGTTTTCTTTTCCCAAAGGGTCTAGAGAGAAATCATCTATAAATATAATTTTATTTTCTTCCTGTCTAAATTCATCAAAAGAAGAACAAGCAGAAACGTACTGTAATCCATATGTTTTTTTTATAATTTTTTCAAAATCGTCTATTTCTCTTTTTTTTCGGACTAATAGGTCCTTGTTTTTTATGTAAAGAGATAGATTTGAAGTTTTTTCTGTGTCAAAAAATAATTTTAACGCAAGAGATGTTTTCCCGCTTTGAGCGTCCCCCTCTATAACAATTATTTCCGAATCATCGTCTAAGACTTTTTCTGACGAAATATGATTTTTGTCTTCGTTTGATGTCGTTTTTTCCAAATCTGGATAAACAAATATGTCATTTATTACGGCTTGCTTTCCATTCTTATTTGGTAACGTAAAATTGATTTTTTCGATACTATTGATAAAATCTTTTGAGTGGCTTTTGCTTAAAAGCCCTGATTCCGTTTTTTCAGCAATAAAAGAAGCTTTAGTTTTTTCACAAAATAAATCATCCGCATAAAAATATGTTTTCAGCCTTATATCTTTCGTATTTGAATCAAATACAATCGTTTGAAATTCTGAGCAGTCTTTGCCATCTTTTTGAAAATTGAACGCCGCTCCGCAAATATCAATAAATCCATTTGCTGTCAAATCATTATTTTCTTCTCTAACAGTAAGATTATGTTCATGACCGCAAAAGGCAAAATCAAAATTATTTTGCAAATATGTCCTAAACTCATTTCTATTATTTTCTTGATTTTGCGAAGTTAACCAAGATAAAGGATGGTGAAAAATTGCTATTCGAATTGTCCCGTTAGAATCAAAACGAGGAAATTTTTTTACAGGAATAAAAAGACGGGATTCATTTAGTGATGATGTTAACGCTGTGTTTATTTCATAAAAACCTAAATGACAATCCGCTGTTTCTTCAGTTTCATAAAAAACAAACTTCTCAAATTCATGAGATGACTGATTTATTTTTCTATAAAAATCCCAATAATCAGATTGAACGCTTGCACAAGTTTCAATTATACTATTGTCAAGATTATTGTATCCGTTATTTTGAATATGTTGTAAGGTGATATTACGAATTCCTGAATTTTTATTGAAATCGCAATCATGATTTCCTGGAACTAAATAAACACTTGTCGGTTTCTTTATTTCTTCTTGTATTAGTAGCAAAACAGATTGAATCCAATCTTCAGCTTTTGCGTACTCTTCTTTTTTCCCTGAGAAAGCGATATCCCCGGAAAAAATTACATATATATGGCTAACATCAATCCAGTCACTTTTAATGGCTGAAACGATCTTTTCTGCTGGTTTAAGCACAGAATCTTCTTTTATGTGTAAATCTGAAATATGAAGAAATCCGATTTTTGCCATTTTGCATTCCTTTTTTATAAAAATAATAAAAGTTAAATGGTAAAATCAAAATATTGTTTTATAGTTTTATAAATATAGAACGATTTTAAGGCAATGATATTCGCCTATTCGAGAAAAAAAGTGTGCAAAAATTCAATTTTCAATAAATTCTGCATTCAATCTAAACTGATTAGGATCTATTGTCATCTTGTAGATTTTCATTTCAGGATTTAGCCATCGCGCGACTTTCAGGATTTCATCCTGTTTGTCTTTTTCCACATTGACACCGAGATAGAGTTCGCAAAAACATTCTCTGCCTATGGGCGGATAAAAGCGGGCATCTTCGTAATCAACCGAACCGTCTTTCTTTTTATCTTTCTCTGAGAATTCCGAAGGAATTTCCCCAGTTAACGGGTCTGTTAACAACAGGCGAACTTCTTTTTCATACTCCCATTCCTTGGCTTTTGTTGAAAGTTGGTAACGGGTGTAGTCAATCATGTCGATTTTGTGATAGAAATCTGGTTTTTCGATAATGTCCTTGTACTGCACTTCTAATTGCTGTGCGCCCAAATAGACTCCGTTCATTACTCGAGAAAGATACTTCTCTGCTTTTTCCATATCTATACCGATACAAACACCGTTGTAACTGCTGTAAAAGCACCACATAAGCAAGGAGTCATAGACTTTAGAGAGGCTGCAAATCCAAGTACGCTTTCGCAAGTTCTTATATTTGCAAGATTCCAATTCTTCAATCAAATGGGGCGGCCACATCTTGCATTTTTCTGCAGGAACTTTTGAAAAATCTATTAATTCATAATGGCAATCAAACGGGTCATTTAATCTTGTGGCATTTGCGAATCGAAGATTGTGACATTTCATCATCTTCAAACCGCCTTCGGCATCAAGGTATTTGTATAATTTAGAAGCGCTCATAAAATTTATTTCACCCTTATTTGTATTTTAGATCGCCTCTATCTATAATCAATTCACAATACCCTTCATTAAAAGCTTTTATTTCTCTAAGTCTATCAAATTGATAGTCCAACTCCATTCCTGCCATTATTCCGGCAGAATCTATTTCCTGCTGAATGTTTTCTGTAGTTAGTTCAGATTCTTGCTTGTGAGGATTCATTTGTCGAATCCGTCCGTTAAATTCGTCGCAACCAACAAATAATCTTTTTCGTTCCTCAAATGGTAAGGTGCTTGGAATTTTTTTATTTATCCTATACTTACATAATTCCCAAGATAGTATAACTTTTTGACGCGGATCCATTTTTTCTTTTTCTAATGCTTGGTTTAGTTGATTTATAAAAGCGACTTCTTAAATTCCTCTTGCGATTCAAAATACCGTTTTCTTTCTGCTACAATTTTTTTATTCGCTTCTAGCACCTCTTTATAAATTGAATCCGTATATTTTAAAATATATGGGGAATCGTTTGAAGTTAAAATTTCTGATATTTCTTTTCCATTTACCACATCAATGACATAGCGTTGATCAGGCTTCTTCAATGAAAAAATTTTGGATCCAAACGAAAAATCCAATTTATTGACTTCTAAGTATTTTGAATATATTTTTTCATTTCTATAATAAATATTTAATAGGAATAAGGCACTTAAAGCACGAATAAGATTTTTTACAGTACCCCTACTAACAGACGAATATCTATCATGTTTTACTGCTTGATACGCGCTTTCCCAGTCAGTCCCCTGTCTTTTATGAGCTTCTCTCAGAGGTCTAAAAACCTTATTACTATCTTCGGTTAAATTGAACGACGGACAAGTTACCATCACTATCTTCTTAGACGAATTACATTTTATATCTAATATTTTCAAGCAATCTTCATCAAAAAATAAATCTTTATCCCCTCTTTTTTTTGAGCCTCCTAAGTCAAAATACAATTCCTTTGATATGGCTTCAATTTCGACACATGTTCTAACAATCAAATCTGCAATATGCGGAGAAAAAGTTTCGATTTGCGTTTTACACGATTCTCGGATCAAGGAACCTTTTGAATAAACATATTTCTCATCTGTAATGTAAATGTATTTAGACAGCTCGAGAAGTTCTCTTTCGAGATTTAGATATGTTTGCCAATACATTTCAGCTTTTTTCATTGTCAAGTTCTCCATAAGCAAAAACCATTTTTTTCTAGGGCAAGGAAGCGATGTCATAATTGCCAATTGTTAAAGGAATTTTCGGAACTTTACTTAAAGAACCGGGATATCCATAGCCAGCTTCAATCGGATTATTTTGTATCATGCACTTTAGTTCTTCAATGGTCTTTGCGTTAAATAAAGGTAGAATCTTCAAACAATACTGTTTCGAAGGCAATTTTTTCCACACATTTATTGAACTTTCGCCAAAAGGATTTATGTTTGCATAAACATATGAAGTAGGAAACCAAGCACCATCTTTTATATTCAAGACAGCCGACATTTGACAAATAAAAATATCAGTTTCTGCAAAAGATTCTTGAGTTATTAAAGGCTCCTTGATTCTTTTAACAGCAACATCTGCTGTAAATGAATACATTCGCGAATTTTCTTTAGAATATTCAAGATTTTCACAATAACACCCAAAATTCATAATAGAAGCGGGAGAAATGCTTCTTAGAGGGGATATTTCTTTTTGCAAAAAATAAGTATGAGTCAAAATCAAATACAGTTCTTTATATTTTTCATAATGAAGTAAATAAGTGACAGTACAAACAAATGTTTCCCATATAAAAAAATGATAGTGCTCATAATGAGAAGTACTCCAGGAATTCGTGTGAGGGGGCAAAAGCATTAGTTCATTATATACATTTTCAAAGAAACGACACACGAACTCAGCTAAATCTCGTTCAGAGAATATAATTTCTTTTAAAAAATCTAAATATGAATCTCTTAATGGTTTCATAGCTCCTATTTTCGACAAGATTTCTTGTCCGATATTATTTGAGTCCTTAATAATAAATTCTTTCGCTTTGCTTGAAAATTCTTGGTAAAAATCCGCAACAGCTGCATTCTTTCGAGTTTCATTGGCGGAAGATTTTAAAATTGATATCGACTTTGACAAGGAGGACAAGCTTACTTTATTTTCGTTCAACCATTCTGGCATACTTCCTAATTTTGGTTTAGGAATTAACGGCTTATTATAAATGTGTCTTAATAGTCTTTCATATTCATTTTCGTAATTATTTTCATCGGTAAAATCAAAATATATTCGAGATTTTATATATACAGGTCGGATAGCTTCGTCTTTTTCATCTGTTTCTAAAACTAAAGGCAAAAATCTTGTTTGAGACGATTTCCCATAAAGTTCTGATGTGATAATGACGGTTTCGTCACCAACACCTCCAATTCTATCATTAGCCTTTTTAGTATAAGTTTCATCGCAAAGAATCAATACATAATCAATGGATTGGTCTGCCACCATCGATTCCATAAATTTGTATTTATCTTGCCCCTCTTTTAAATCCCAAAAATCGACTTTGGTCTCTACACCGTCATTCATTAAACGAGTAGCAAGATTAACAGTCCAGTCTTTTACAGCCCAAGAGTACGATATAAAAACTTTCGGTTGTCCTACTTCATTCATTTTACACACTTCCATTTTGGATTTCTTTTCAATATAAATATATATCATGGGAATGTCATAAAATTTCAGAAAAAATTTCGGAAGCGCTATTTTGGGCAAATTTTCGGCTCTTTATCTAGGATGTCTGGAGAGTCTTGCCACCAAGGGTGCAAAATTTGCTCTTATGTGACGGTGCATTTGACACAAAAAATTCGCATTTATATATTTCTCATTGACATAGCCCTTTGCCGCATGGCATTGGGCGACCGGAAATTTTGAGATTCGTCTCTTATTCTCTATTCTGAAACTACCACTTTCAAATGACTGAAGAATAAGACGAGCGCTCACGTCCCATCTGGGGCGTGGGTCGTTTGTGCTTATTCAGTCAAAGGGTGTGGTAGCCCGCAGAATAGGTAAGCACTGCGACTCCACGCCTTTTTTGTTTTCCCGACATCTTGGGCCAAGATCTCCGTGCGAATGAAGATGGATTTCGCCACTTTTGCTTGGAGATGTTATGGCGAAGGAAAAGAAGCAGGTATCGCTCGAAGCGGGTCTTTGGGCTGCGTGTAATAAGTTGCGCGGAAGCGTGAGCGCCACGGATTACGTGAACGTCGTGTTGGGACTATTGTTCCTGCGGTTTGCCTATGACAAGTTCGAGACACAACGTCAGGCACTCCTTGCAAATGAAGACACGAAGGATTTCGTCAACAATCCGCGTTTTTATTCCAAGGAAAACGTGTTCTATCTCGAAGAGACGGACTGTTGGAACTACTTGCTCAAGAATTCCAAGAAGAACGACATCTACAAGCAGATTGACGATGCGTTCAACAATATGGAAAAGAACAATCCTTCGCTCAAGGGCGCTCTCCCGATAGGCTTCTATCGCGACCTACATATCGAGGCAAACAAGTTCTCTTCGCTGATGGACGAAATCAACAAGATGCAATACAGCACCGATGAAACGGACGATGTGATCGGTCGAGTTTACGAATACTTCTTGCGTAAGTTCTGCATTGCGGCAAAGTCCGAAAAAGGCGAGTTCTACACGCCGGGGAATATTGTCGAACTGATGACCGAAATCGTGCAGCCCTATACGGGTTCCGTTTTTGACCCGGCCTGCGGTTCGGGTGGAATGTTCGTGCAGTCGGCCGAATTTATCAAGCGCCACAAAGGCAACAAGAAGAACATTACCATTTACGGTCAAGAATCGAACGACAAAACTTATAAACTGGCTCGAATGAACCTGGCCATTCGCGGCTTGAATTGCAACTTGGGTGATACCGACGCTTCGAGCTTTACGAACGACAAACACAAGGGCTTGAAGGCGGACTTTATCTTGGCTAATCCGCCGTTCAACCTGAAGAACTGGCGAACGGAAGAAGAGTTGAAAAATGATGCCCGTTGGAAGGGCTACGAAGTTCCGCCGGTAAGCAATGCGAACTATGCGTGGATTTTGCACATGATTTCGCACTTGAGCTATAACGGGACGGCAGCGTTCCTTTTGGCGAATGGCGCTTTAAACGCCGATGGCGATGAATACAAAATCCGCAAGAAATTGATTGAAGAACACAAGGTAGAGGCAATTATCGTACTGCCGCGAGATATGTTCTATGCGACGGATATTTCGGTGACGCTTTGGATTGTGGGCAATCACAAGAAAGAAAAGACCGTAAAACGCGACGGCAAGAACGTCAAGCTTCGCAATCGTGAAAACGAGATTTTGTTCATTGACGCTCGCCAGCTTGGTGATGGTGGTGCAAACGAAGACGGCTTTACCCTTTTGACGGAAGAAAGCAAGCAACGCATTGCGCAAACGCTTTTCAACTGGCAATCCCCAGATTGGAAAAACTTGTATAAGGACGAAGCGGAATATTGCTACTCTGCCCCAATGAGTGAAATCATTGAAAAGGATTATTCGCTTGTTCCGAGTAAGTATATCGAGTTCATTGACCACGACCTAGATATCGATTACAAGAAAGAGATGAAGCGAATCCAAAAGGAAATGCAAGAAGTCATTGCCGAAGAAGTCAAGTCTCAAGAAATGCTTGTGAACGCATTTAAAGGGATTGGGTATGGGATTAAGTAAGATTCGAATTGGCGATATGATTTCACAGGTTGATGAAAGAAATTCGTTTGGAATAACGGATTTTTACGGCATAAACATTTTTAAAGAATTTATGCCTACTGTGGCTAATACAGAAAATTTGGATAATTCAAAATACAAAATTGTTAGAAAGAATCGTTTTGTATATAGTGGCATGCAAACAGGGCGAGATAAGTGTATTCGAATAAGCATGTTTATGAAAGATTCACCTGTTATCGTATCGCCGGCATATACGACATTTGAAGTTGATCAAGAAAAGATTTTGCCGGAATACTTCTTTATGCTTTTTCTCTCAAAGGAAAAAGATCGGTTAGGATGGTTTCATAGCGACGGTAGCGTAAGAGCAAATTTGGATTGGGATGTCTTTTGTGACTTAGAGTTTGAAATCCCCGATGTCCCGACACAGCAGAAGTATGTTGATATCTATGATGCAATGTGCGCAAACCAAAAGGCCTATGAAAAAGGCCTTGATGACCTGAAACTCACCTGTGACGCCTACATTGATTCCGCAAAAAAAAGAAATACATCTATTCCGCTAGGACAAATATTTGAAGAAATTAATCTAAGGAATTCAGCAAATCAGATAAAAAATGTCCTTGGTATAGATATAAACAAGCGTTTTATGAAGACAAAGGCTTCCATTAATGTAGAGGATTTGGCCAATTATAAAGTAATAAATAAAAATCAATTTGCATTTAGCGGAATGCAAACAGGAAGAGATAAAACCGTTCGGATAGCTTTGTATTCAAATGAAGAATGTGCTGTTATATCACCAGCATATACTGTATATAAAGTGAGTAATGAATCGTTCCTGCCTGAATTTCTAATGATTTGGTTTGAAAGGCTAGAATTTGATAGAAAAGGATGGTTTTATAGTGATGGAAGTGTTAGAGCTAATCTAGATAATGATCGTTTTTTTGAAATGATAGTGCCACAAATTCCTTTGAAAGAACAGCAAGCTATTGTTGAGGTTTACTGCTCGTATTTAAAGAGAAAAAATATTGCTGAAAAGTTTGCTCATTCTGTCAAGAACATCTGCCCCATCCTAATCAAGGGTGCTATCGAAGAAGGTAAATCCAAAAGAGGTTAACGCCTATGGCCAAGTTTTGCGAAAATGAATTCGAGCAGGCGGTTCTTGAAAAGTTCGAGAACAATTCCTGGGAATACCTTTGTGGCTACGATATCAGCCGTGAATTGGATTCGCCCATTCTTAAGCAAGACCTTCGCACTTACTTGGACCAGAATTACGATTCGCTCTCGGATAACGAATTTGACCAGGTCGTGAGCTATATTACGGAGTATTCAAACCAGTCGCTTTACCGTGCTTTAAAAGAAACCTACAAGCGACTTTTCAAGGGTTTCGATCTCTTGCGAGACGATGGTTCAAGGCTGTTTATCAATTTCTTTGACTTTGGCGACGATGCCGAGACAAACAACATCTTTCGCGTCGTAAACCAGTTTGAATTCCAGGAATATAAGCTACAACGCCCTGATATTGTCCTGTTCATTAACGGCATTCCTGTTTCCGTTATTGAGCTCAAGAATCCTGCCGATGATTCCGTAACCATTGCTGACGCATACGAACAGACGCATATCCGCTATGCCCAGAATATTCCTTCGCTAATGAAGTTTGACTTTATCAATGTCATCAGCGACGGTGCAAATAACAAATACGGAGCGTTGTTCAGTCCATACGAATTCTATTTCAAGTGGAAACTCAAGGAAGGTGATACTTACAGAAATGCCGATGGCCCGCAGGGAATAGACAACATTATCGAAGGCATTTTTGAACGCCGCACGTTACTGAATTTTTTGCGCAATTACATCTATATTCCTGACAACAGCGACAAGAATCTCGTTATCTTGCCCAAATACTATCAGTATTACGGTGCAGAGGCAATGTTCAAGGGCATCGTCAAGGAATATGCGGCAAATACACACAAGGGCGGCACATTCTGGGGTGCGACTGGCTGCGGAAAATCGTACATCATGCTGTTCCTCGCTAAAAAGATTACGACCTATGAGGAATTTGACAAGCCGACCGTCATCATGCTTACGGACCGCAATGATTTGGACGACCAGCTATCCGAAGATTTCGAAAATGCCAAAGAATATTTTGTAGAAGCGAATACATTGCAAATCAAGAATCGGCCGATACTGACACAAAAATTGAAGGATGTCCAAAGTGGCGGCGTTTATCTGATGACTATCCAAAAGTTCAGGGAAGACCTGAATTTGCTCAGTGACCGCAGGAATATCTTCTGTATTTCGGACGAAGCTCATCGAACACAGACGAATGTGAACAGTAAAGTCGTGATGTCGCAAACCAAGGGAGCAAAGACGGTTTACGGTTTTGCAAAATACTTGCGAGATTCGTTCCCCAATGCCACTTATATCGGCTTTACTGGCACACCCGTAGATGCAACTTTGCAAGTCTTTGGAGACATCACCTTCAAATACACGATGTTCCAGTCAAAAGAAGACGGTGCAACGGTCCAGATTTCTCGATTGAATGGTCCGCGAGAAGTTCAATTAAACGAACGACAAGCTGAAATTTGCGATAAATTCTACGAATCTATGGCAAACGCCGGCACAAATCCCGACCAGATTCAACAATCGCAACGGGATATGCTCAAAATCAAGACAATTCTGGGGGCTACAAGTCGCCTTGATATTGTTGTCAATCACTTTATTGGCCATTATGAAAAACGTTGCCGTGAAAATGCTACCGTAAACGGCAAGGCGATGTTTGTGTGCTATGACCGCGAAATCGGGCTTGAAGTCTATAAACGCATCAAGACGCTCCGCCCGGAATGGTTTGAAAAACGCAAATGCGCGCCTGAATACGATGGAAATGAAATTAGCCGCGATGCGATGGACATTGAAAAGGTCAAGTTCGTCTGTAGTGGTTCCAAAAACGATACCGCCGAAATGAAGGCGATTATCGGGACCGATGATGACCGTAAAAACTACGCCAAGGAATTCAAGAATGAAAAATCGAATTTCAAGATTGTCATTCTTGTCGATATGTGGATTACCGGTTTCGATGTTCCGTCGCTTGACACCATGTATCTTGACAAACCCGTAGAACGTCATAATTTGATTCAGACGATTTCCCGCGTAAACCGAGTTTTCAAAGGAAAAGAATACGGGTTGATTGTTGATTACATCGGTCTTGAATCGTCTATCGCAAAAGCGATGAAATTGTATAATGGCGATATCAAGCCTGTTAACGGAACAGATGCTGCGCTCGTCATCTTCAAGGACTTCTTGCAAAAGACGATTGACTTGATGAACGATGTGGATTATAGCAGGTTCTTTGAAGAGACGGCTACGCCTCTTGAACGGCTGGATATCATCAACAAGGGGGTTGAATTTGTAATGGCGTTCAAGGAACGTCGCGACCGCTTTATGGGCTTTACGCAGCGCGCCAAGAAAGCGTTTGATGTGTGTATCGGTCACAATCAAATTATAGAACATGAAGTAGATTTGTTGCATTACTTCTTGTGTGTCCGTTCCGTAATTTTCAAGATGACCATTGGCGATACACCTGACGCCACCTTGATGAACAAGAAAATTGCAGAACTTGTGGACAAGGCCATTTGCTCGTCATACGAGGGTAAGGATTTCACATTTGACGATTCTGCAAAAGACGACGTACAAAACTTGTTCAGCGACGAATTTCTGGAAAAACTGAAGAAAATAAAATTCCCGAATACGAAATACTTCGCGCTGGTCAAGTTGCTGAAACGCGCCATCAAGGAATTCGGCAAGACAAATATGCTGAAAGCCGCTGAATTCTCAAAACGCCTGAAAAACATCATTGACCGCTATAACAGTCGTAACGAACTCAGCGAAGTTCAAGAAATTATCGAAGAAACCGTTGACAATCTTAGTGAAGAACTTGAAAAAGTATTCAAGGATTTGAAAAAGGAAAAAAATTCCTTTGAAGAAATGGGAATATCCTATATCGAAAAGGCTTTCTACGACATCCTTGTCGCCGTTGCGGATGAACACAATTTCCGTAAAGCCTTGAACGAAGAAACCTATATCGAACTAGCCCGAAAAATCAGGGAACTCGTCAACAGCAAAGCAAAATACGCCGATTGGACCAACCGACAGGATATTCGCGACGAACTCTATTCCGACTTGGCTGTACTTTTGAAAAAGAACGGCTACCCGCCAACCGTAATCGACGAAGCCTACGACGAAGTCTTGAAGCAGGTTGAAAATTTCAAAAAGTATGAAGAGTAGGGGCGATTAAACCCAAAGCTCGTTATACAAGAATGTCTAACGTCTTTCGGAAGGCTTCAATGAATTTTTGCTCTGATTCGATAGGGCTTTGACCATTAACTTTTAATTCTATTGATCGTCCTTGTTTGTAAAAAGCCTTGATATATGCTTCAGGGCGTTGTAAATCAAATTCGTAAACGGGATAAACTTTTCCTTCATCAACATATCTAGTCTCAGTACATGTAGACGAACTCCACGTTGCGAACGCCTTTTCAAGTTCTGAATAGTTGACAACCCCTTCGATATTCGACATATTAGGAATTTGTAAGAATAAATAGTGACGATAACTTGTATTCGTAACTCTTTGAAGTTTAATAACTGGTAATGTCTTTCTTAGAACAGATTTGCACAAACAATCAATTAGTTCGATACATAAGGAGTTATACCTTAATTTCAGGTCTAAAGATTTGTCTAAAGCCGTTATTTCATGGGTGGTCTTAACAAGATGAACTAATTCTAATTTTGTTCTCATTGGAAAAAATGATAAAACTTCAGTGAAAAATCTTTCAACATACTCTTTTCCGGTCACATCTGTAGAATCAAAATTATTTTCAAAGCCATCAAGGAGCGATAAAGGACGGTCTATTTTTTCTCCATTTGATACAGGGATAATCAATTGAAAAAATTTTTTGAAGTAGTAATTTCCAAATTGAATTTGAGATTCTTCAAAATTTTCATAAAAAATAGATCCAGATTTAGTGTCTGCAGCAGTATATTTTTGTTTTAAATTGAATTCACGTCCAAAGGTCTTTGCTATGGATCCAAGTAATTCACTTTTATTGATTGCGGCCAATTGAATGAATGTGTATTTGTCGGATGTCGTGTCAAAGCATATATGATGTAGCCGCTGCATTACTTTAATAGCGTATTCAGGCAAGCAACGATCAAGTTCATCTACAATAAAAACAACTCCACCAAATTCAAGTTTAAGTTTTAAGAGATTATCGCGAACAATATCTAGGGCTCTTTTTAATGGCTGATTTTTGTCAAAGTCCTTCGATATGTCTAATTCCTTATCTTCGGCTACAGCATTTTTCCCTGATTCTACGATATCATCAAAGTCTATGCCCGTTTTATTTTTGATAATAATTGATATTACTTTTGTCAAAAACGTAATTGCGATTTTTACAGCTGATTTTTTGTTATCATCAGGAAGGGTTTCTTGCAATTGATTCAATTTATCAACGATAACAGATAGAATTGCAACAAGCGGTTCTTCGTAGTATTCGTTTTCCCAGCAGTTATAGTGAACTACGAAATACCTTGGTTCGAGTTTCTTTTCAAGTTCCTTTATAATCCACGATTTGCCGCAACCCCACTTACCATCAATGGCAAATGAAAAACCTTCATGAGCATTTATTTTTTGAACAATAATGTTTTCCAATAATAAGACAAACGGCCCACGCCCTAACATATCTTGTTGCATAATTAACCTTTTTTCTTAAATATAATTGATTTTGCGTTAGGGATAGTGACCCCTTGGGGCGGAGACTTGCGCTAGCGAGGCTCCGTGAGCGAAGCGAGTATAGCCCGACCCGGCGAGGGTAAACAAGCCGGGGAACGCCCATTTTTTGTCGCTTTTTACCCCGACATTTACACCGACAAATACCCCGACAAACATGTTTTTATCATGACATTTATCATGACAAATAATATGACATTTATTCCGACATTTATTCCGACATTAATCCGACATCTTTTCCGACATTTAAACCGACATTTTTAGCATAAGCAAGAATAACTTTTCGTTATCCGACTCTTTCTATAATAGGCTTGAAATATGTCTTGATCCGCTCGACAACCTTATCGAAGGTCACCTGCACCATGGCATTTTTCTTTTTCACAAAAGCATTCCATCTTTTTACGCGTTCTACATCCGTTGCGAAGGAATCTTCGAAAACGACAATATCATCGAAGGTTGTCTTTCGATTCTGGAAAGTCTGAACAATGGCTTCTTGCAGTAATTCTACATCTACCTTTTCACTTTGTAAAATCACATAGATGTCGTAGAAGTCCTTGAAACGGCTATTCGCATAGCCCAACGAAACTATCGCTTCAAATTTTTCTGCAAGTACAGATTCAATGGAATAGCCGTAAATCTTCGGGCTTTCCATATCCAGCAATACCGGGAAGGACATTTCTTTTTTAGAAGGAATAATCACGTCACCGAACCCGATATCAATGGACACTAGGAGCCGCGTGTTACCAAGCAACGCCGTGATACTGATGTTTGTGCCCAAGTATTCATCTTGTTTAGTTATTTCGCAAGATTTGAGCGATGCCAAATCAAATACAAGTCCGTCATCCGCCGGTATTGCGAAAATTTCACGGAAGATAGATAGAAGCGATTCCTGCGTCCCGCTGATTTTGTCAGCACGAAGGTCTATGTCCGAAGTGGAACGTGGATAGTCCTTCCCATAGAGAGCATACAGAAAGATGCCTCCTTTGAGCGTGAAGTTTTCCCTATACTTTGACTTTCCGATTCTAAATAGGGCTCGTTCCAATCCATAGACCGTGAGCAATTCTTGATATAACCTGAAATTCGTCTTGGCGACATTCTTCAGTTTATCCTTTATTGACTGAACGTTCATACAAGAACCTCTAGGTAAGTTTTCAGGATTTTCAGGCACGAAATTTTTTCTGCATAGCGATAGAGTTTGTTGATGTTCCGGTCTTGCCTGGCAAGATAATTGGTCAGGATTTCCTTGGTCTCTTCGATCCCCACCTTGTTCCGGTTAGAAACGATATCGACGACCGTCTTTTCTATGTCGTAAATTTTGAAGGCGTTTTTGTTCTCGCAGACCGTACGCACGCCAATGGTATGCCGCCTGTTCGAGAAATAATGCAGCGAAAGCCTTTGCGATTCCGGCAGCGAGGAAAGTTTTGTCTTTGGCGGGACAGCAACGTCAATGGCGTCGGGACGGAAGGTTGTCAGGCCGTAGTAAACGGCAGCACTTAGAAGACACACCACACCCTGGGGCGCAAACGCCTGAACGTAGTAGAAATCGTTTATGTCTCCGGCAAAGTTCGCGTTTTCGTAATACGATTTGTTGAGCCGGATAAGTTTGCCCTGCTTGACCATTTTCGTTATTTGGTAATAAGAAAAGCCCTGCTTTTGGAGTTCATCACTCGAAAAGACAAGTTTATTGCCAGACAGGACTTTCTTTTGTGCCATGCCATAAATATACACTTTTTACGGTAGAATTTCAATAAAAAACGGAGAAAATTCGCATATTCCGTATTTCGTTGAAAAATTTTTAAGAAAAACTACTGCAATTTTGAAAACTTGTAGTTGTTTTATCAGTCAACTAAATCGTTCTGGAAGCGCGATAGATGCTCGAACGGCAAGATTTGGCGACCGCGGAAAAGGCCGCAACCGTCGTTTATTAGCTGGTTGTTGATAGCCTTGAACATGTTCACGTCCACATTCGCAAGCTCGATTTCCTGCAATTTTGTCAGGCGTTCGTAAGCTTCGTCAAAATACACGCATTCGCCGCTCGGAATCTCGTCGTGCTTGCTGCGGCGCGCCTCTTGCGTTTTCTCGTAGCCAAAATGGTTTGCCTCGCCGATTTCGGCAAAGTCATCCATGTCCTTGGTGCGCAACTGCACCTCGGTAAAGCAGCGGGCCAGATTGTCGTAGAAAATAATATGCAGCGACTGGTAACCCGAACTTCTCGGGAATGCCACCGAATCGTGGTAATACGGCCGCACTTGTTCATTCAACAATTCCGAATGACCGTCTTCCGTGTACTTCGTGATCTCTGCCGTAAAGCCGCGCTCTTCCAAGAATTCCGGCAGCACGTTCGCGATTTCGTACAGATACTTTTCTTCTACTTCGCGGCGGTTCTCGCCCTTTTTAATGTGGCAAACCGGCATCGAAATCACAATGCGGTAAGCAATCAAGTCGCGAAAGTTCAGCTTGCTCTTGATTTCGGCTTCTGTCGGGAACTTCCCGTTTTTTTTGTAGTAGCCGTAAATGTATTCAAGGATGTAACCATTGAATTTTTCTTCGGCGCGAATCAGCGACTTAATGCGACCCTTGAAAGTAAAAGCCAAGAACGGGTATTCCCGCGTCATGAACTTGTAGAATTCCTTGATCCGCTGAGACTGCGAAGTCAAAAAGTCATTGTGCTCCAGCAATTCAATAATCTGAATCAGAAAATTCGAATGCGCAAGGTCGATGCTGTTGCGCGTTTCCTTCGCACCGTTCCTGAGGTCGTTAGAATACTGGTGCAAAATTTTCAGCACCGTGTTTCCAGAATATAAATAGTCGTTCAGCGTAATCATATTAAATCCTGCGCCCCATAGAATGCAAAAAATATGCCAAAGCTCTTTCGCAAGATACTTTGGCATTTTTCGTTACAGTTTTTGGAAAACTTTACGGTTTTTGGATAGTGTCGTAATTACGCGGCGCTACCGGCAAGACCGATTTCGGCGGCGTGTTCGCGCATGCCCTCGATGCAGATGGCGGCAACATCCTTCACGTCCATGCCGAGCAGGGCGCAGCCTTTCAGAATGTAGTCGCGGTTGCACTTGGCGGCGAATTTCTTGTCCTTGAACTTCTTCATGAAACTTTTTACTTCCAGGTCCAGGATTCCGTTGGGGCGCATCCTTGCGCAGGCCTGGATGATTCCGGTGAGTTCGTCGACGGTGAACAGGCTCTTTTCCATGTTGGTCTTGGGTTCCACCTGGTTCACGATTTCAAAACCGTGTGCCAAAATGGCGCGCACGTCTTCTTCGGAGACGCCCTGCGCAAGCAGTTCCTTTTCGGTGTGCTGCAGGTGTTCTTCGGGGAATTCCTGGTAGTCGTAATCATGCAGATAGCCCACGGCTTGCCAGTGTTCAACGTCTTCGCCGAAGTGTTTGGCCATGGCGCCCATGGCGTAGCATACGTTGAGGGAATGGATGACCAGCGATTCTTCGGTCACGTGGCCCTTGCTGATTTCTTTTGCGCGTTCGACGGTCAGGCTCATTTTAAATCTCCAATTTTCACCGCCAATATAAATATTTTTGAAGTGTTACTGATCATAACTAATTCGCTTTTGTCCAGAACAGGAGCTTGCGTTTAACAAGTTCAAACAGTTCCATAATCGCAAGCACCACAATGCCAGTCCAAAGAATGCCTGCAACCATGTTAGGATAATCGGAATAGTCCGCGTAAAATTGCACGAAGTGACCGAGCCCCGTATTTTCGCCGAAAAGTTCAGCCACGGTGAGCATGATGAACGAAAGTCCCATGCCTACAGAAAGCCCCGAAAATATTGACGGCAGGCTTGCTACAAGGGCGATTCTCCACAAGTATTCAAACTTTCCGATTCCGATGATGGCGGCGTTACGCTTGTATTTTTCGGGGATTTCGGCGGCACCGGCAGCCGTATTCAAGTAGATGGGCCAAAAGGCGGCAATAAAAATGATGAATGTCGAAGACAAATAGAACGTCGGAAGAATCGCTATCGCGTAAGGAATGTAAACGTTTGGCGGAATGGGGGCCGCAAACCTGGAAATGGGTTTTAGCATATTGGAGACCCACGGAATGGAACCGGAAACAATTCCAATAGAGATTCCGACAATCGATGCCACCAAGTAGGCGGGCACCAGTTTTAAAAGAGACGCTCCCGCACTGCGCAAAAGTTCTTCACGTGAATCAAAGAGCGCTTTCAGGATTGCCTTAGGAGACGGAAATAGATACTGACTGTCCCATTCCGGGCCGCAGCTGATCAGCACCCAAATTCCTAACAAGAAGAGAAGAAAAAGGATTCCTGAAAACTTGGATAAGTATTTTGTAAAGGTTCTCATATGCTGGCACCTCCTTGTACAATGTGGCCTAGTTTTTCAAGGATGTCCTTGTGGTAGGCGTCTTCAATAGTTGCAATGGTTTCTTGGACTTTTTCGTTGCGGAACCATTCGCCACGATTCTTCTTTACCGGGAAATCAAGCGGGATGTCTGCAATGATGCGCCCCGGGGTAGAGCCTAAAACGATAATGCGGCTCCCGAGATAAACAGCTTCACGAATGTCGTGCGTGACAAACAGTGTGGTAATAGGACGGTCTTTGACGCCGCGGCAAAGTTCCAGCACCAAATCCTGGAGGCTCGCACGGTTTACGGGGTCGAGAGCGCCAAAGGGTTCGTCTAAAAGAAGGGCGTCAGCGCTGACACTTAAGGCGCGCGCTATGGCTCCGCGCTGGCGCATTCCGCCCGAAAGTTCAAAGGGGTATTTGTGCAGGCTTCCTGAAAGTCCTACTAGGTTCAAGTATTCTTCTGCTAAATTTTTGGCGTAGCTCGTCTTCAGTTTTTTTGTCTTTTTAATGGCGAGCGTTACATTTTGGAGAAGGGTAAGCCAAGGGAAAAGGGTGTAGTCCTGAAAGACTACACTCCTTTCTGCAGAAGGCTTTTCGATTTCTTTTCCTTTCCAGTAGACATGTCCCTCGCTCGGCTTGGTCAGCCCGGCGAGAAGGTTAAGCAAAGTGGTCTTGCCACTACCGCTTTCGCCTAGCAGGCATACGAATTCACCTTGATTGATTTTCAAGTTGATGTCTTTCAGGATGGCCCTGCCATCGTACGAAAAACCGAGATTCGTTGTTTCAAAACCATTTTGCTTTGTTGTCATACTTTCCTTAATTCCTGGATTTGAAAATATTTTCTGCCTTGGCGTAAAATTCGGACTTGGGTTTTTCTTTGCGCAGCTCTGCAAGAGCGGCCTTGTAGAAATCCGTGCGTACGTATTCAGAGACTTTCTTGTCAGATTTGATGAATTCTGCGTCTTTCAAGAAATCCCAGAAAAATTCAACACCCTTCACGTTGGGGTCCGTGTCCTGCGTGACGTGCCCGCTGTAGAACGCCTTGTTGACAAGGGCGGTATCGAGCTTGATCCACTTGGCAATAATTTCCACACTCTTCTTGTGGTCATTTTGCACCAGTTCTTCGGCTTCAAGCAGAGACTTGACCAAACGCTTATAGACATCTTCGCGGCCGTCAATCTTGCGGAGCGAGGCAATTAAGCGGCAGCAAATATGGCCGGGGTTAATGTCCTTACTGCGGAGCACCACGGAAAGGCCTGCTTCTTCGGCGCGGAGGTCGTGCGGGCCCCAAGTGACGCCGGCGAATACGCTACCGTTCTTGACGGCTTCGATCACTGCAGGCGGGTTCTTGAGTTCCACGATGGTGACGTCCTTTCGCCAGTCAACGCCTTCTTTCTTGAGGCCGCCGCGAACGATGGCGTCGGCAGTACCCAGGCGAATGGTGGCGATTTTCTTGCCCTTGAGGTCACTCAGCTTTTTGACGGAGGCTGCGTTTTCTTTGCGGGTAATCACGGCCTGGTCACCACCCATGATGCCACCAATCACGCGGATATCGGCACCCTGCGAAATGTGAATAAGCGGAGCGAGCGAACCGAATGCGCCTGCATCGAGTTTACCTGCGCGAACGGCAGCAATGCCGTCGCCGGAATTCGAAAATTCAACGAGCGTTACGTCAAGGCCATTTTTCTCGAAAATGCCTGCATCTTTAGCGATAAAGAATTTTCCTTGACCTGTAGAAGATAGGTAACCGA
>JAEEGK010011332.1_pt1 | contig 20393 bp, 16 predicted proteins | sample 8958771 | NCBI WGS metagenome assembly JAEEGK01 (sample SAMN16246547, study PRJNA631951) | gut metagenome | biome: gut microbiome; feature: rumen; material: SC-attached | host: Bos | place: Iran: Karaj | collected 2018-10
CGTGATGACTGGCGAAATTATCTGGAAGAGGTTTGCAATCTGCCACTCAATTTGGATGAGTATTGCTACCAGTTATGGGAAGGAACTCCTGAAGAAGGCTGGCGAGATGCCTACGATAATCTGGCAATAGCTGATGTCATAGTCGAGACACCTAATCTTGCACAATTGACAAATAGACCAAAACTTACTACGGGTGCAGACAAGTTTACAAAGATTGTTGCTCCGTTCTGTTTTGAGGATTTGCCGTTAGTCAAGGCTCTCACCCCCAAACAACAAGCAGAACTGATAGAGTCGATGGTAACGGACGCCTGTTATGGAGCCGCGATGTTAAAGTACCTTGGTTACTATGACAGATTGAGAAATGTTTATCAGAAAAAATCGAATGAAGATATAATAAGCCATTGTGCTAAATCCCTTGGATGTAAAACTAGTACATACAAAAAATATTTTTATTCGTTGAAATCCAGAACTCCTTACTCTACTTATGAACGGCATAACTCCCAAGCCTTCTTTGATAATGGTCAAATAGAATCGGATTATAATCGAATCAAGGAATCCAAATAAACGATTCCTGATAACATAACAGCTCACAGATTCAGTACTGTGAGCTTTTTTTTGTGTTTTTATGAAGGAAAAATGATTTTGTAACTTATTGATAATCATTTATTTGAACAAATTTGAACAAAATCTGTACCGAAAAAACACAGCTTTTGTGGCGTTGCTTGAACTAAAGTGAACCATTCCCTTTGCAGCCGAGAATTGAACAGTTCATTCTCGGCCGCTGTGATTGGGCAATGCAGATGGTCTTATCGCCCTAAATTTTTTGGCTTATGGCAAAACAATTTTTAATGTCGTTTTTCAAGGCTCCCATCTGGAATAAGGCTCCGATGAAGGTGGTGAGCCTGTTCTGGGTGTGGATGTATGTCACCATGAAGTATCTGCAGTTCGGACACGACCCCGACCGCAATTTTGATCTCGTATCAAGGACGAACAGGCTGAGATGCATTACCGGTGAAGAGGGACAACGGCAGTTCAAGGGTATGAACTTCGACTACGTTACCCCCGGCGGCACCTTCTACTATTGCGATGACAATTCACTTCTGGAGGTCTCTAACATGACCTGTGTCGACCTCGACCATCTGGACGATGACTCTGAAAAGATGCAGCGCAAGATTTCTCCCAAAGAGATGAAACAGCTGTTGCTGCAAGACCCGTACTTCGGAGACAAGACCCTCCTGATGTACACTTCGCCCAGAGGCCACGGCGTTAAATGGTTCGTTGAGGTGGATATGGATCAGTGCGACTACAAGACATGGTTCAATGCCCTGCGAAACTATCTCATGACCACATACGGTCTGGGGGAGAAGCAGGTGGACTCAACAGTAGCAAATGTCAGTCACGGTTGTTTCATCTCCTACGACCCTGAGGCATATCTGCGTGCCGATCAATATGAATTCTTCATTTAATAACATATATTTTTTTATAAATCATGGACAAAAAATTGAATTTTGATCCGCTGGCCTGGGCATCTGAGAAGCCCGCCAGCAAGACTGAGAATGACAGTCTGAAGTCTGATTGCGACATTGAACAGGCCAAAGTCGAGGCCGTGGTAAGAGAACTGGAACGTATCGGCGGTCCCTCGGACTCCTACAAGGACTGGTACTGCCGTCTGGGATTCGCCTTGGCCGACGGTCTTGGCAGTGCGGGTGGCGAATACTTCCACCGTGTCAGCCGACTGTCGCCTAAGTACAACGAGGTGGAGTGCGAGAAGAAATGGCAGGAATGCCTGAAGAAGCACGACGGACGCACCCAGATCTCAGCATTCTATAATCTGGCGAAGGAGGCTGGCGTTGACCTTAGTGCTATCGCCCGACAATATCCTTCACCCGAGTTTTCCTCAAAACCTCAAAATCCTCACGGCTCTGCGGCCAACGACAACATGCAGGACAATAAGAGTTCTGAGAAGAGTAAAAACAATAATACTCAGACAGTTACCAACAATAGTGCTGCACGTTCGGCCTCAAGCACCATCTTCACGCGCAGCGGTGAGGAAACTGAGGTTTTGAGGTTTTCGTTCAGTCGGACCTTCAGCCAGAACATCCAGATAAGCAAGTTGCCGGTTACCCTGCAACGAGTGGTGGACGAGAACGAATCGGCTGAGGAACAGGATAAGCAATTGCTGACAAGCATCGACTGCCTGGCCATAGCAGAGCCCAACGTCTATGGCATCTACGGCGGTAAGCGGGTCTATACACCTTTTTACCTCTTTATTCTCGGACAGGCAGGTATCGGTCACAAAGGAGCGATCGATGATATTCGCCAAATTCTCATGCCTATCGACGAGGATTTACGTAAACAGTACTACGCCCTGATGGCTGAATACAAGGAGGAGCATGCCGCTTGGGAAGCCCGTAAGCAACAGCGTGGCAAGAATGCCGAGACTGCCGGTCAGGAGCCGGAAGAGCCGGTATATCGTCGCATCTTCATATCTGCCGACTCGTCAGCGGCTGCATTCAAAGGAGACCTCTACAACTTCGGTGGTCGAGGACTCGTATTCTCTACCGAAGCCGACACACTCTCACAGGCACTTACACAGGAGTGGGGACAGTTCAGCGATGCATTCCGCAAGGCTTTCCACCATGAAAGCATCGACAGTACCCGCGCAAAGGACAAACAGCATATCGTCATCGACGAGCCACAACTGGGCATGCTTATCACCTGTACACCTAAGCAGATTCCAGAACTGCTCTCCCCAAAGCAGAACGAAAACGGCACATCATCGCGCAACCTATTCTACTGCACCAAAGGAAATCTGGAGTGGCGCAGTCCCTTCAAGGAAAAGAAGCCTACAGCCGACCGATATTTCGAGATCGGACAGAGCATCAAGGTGATGTACGACCAGCTGGTAGCACGCGGCAACAGCCGTATACAGATACTGCTGACTGAGGAGCAGGAGCATGCCTTCGACGAACACTTCCGTCCGCTGCTTCCCGAGCAAATAGGACTCTATGGCGAAGAATTTGCAGCCTTCATCGTACGTATCGCCCTCGTTGCCTTCCGCATCATGATGATACTGACCACCCTACGCAACTTTGAATATGGACATCTTGCAGACACACAACAGCAAGCCTTCGCCTGTACTGATGATGACTTCCAGACGGCCATGACCATCATCGACTGCCTGGTGGCGCACACGGCTTTCGTCTATAACTCTCTGCTGCGACCCAGTGATGATGCTTCGCTGACCATCCAACCCATGAAACCTCGTGAACAGCAACTTTATCTGGCACTGGGAGATGAGTTTACCACCAAGGAGTTTGAACTGACAGCCAAATCTGTCGGCATACCCCTCAAGACTGCTCAACGATATCTGGGTAACATTATCAGCCGATACCAGTTGATAGAACGCACCAGCCAGGGACACTATGTCAAAAGAAAACGTAATAATGTTTAGAAAAATTACTTTTGGCTAATCATCTGTATTGCCCCTTTTTCAGAGTCCGCCCTGGGCGGACAGGGAGTGAGGCTTGGGCGGACTACCCAAAAGCCCGGGGTGGACTCGGGAAAGGAGGTAAATGAAAAAGATGTAATGTAAGGAATTTTCAAGGTTTTCCAAAAGTATTAAAGATGAGCGATACCTCGGCGGGCATGAAGACACGCCGCGACATGGATGCAAGCTCTGCCGTCGAGGCATTTTCTTGAAGCAAATCCTTCATTCGCCTCCAGGCAGAGCGGGGAGCAATGGCTGGGAAATACATCTGAGCCAACTCCATCCGACCGTATGTTTTGATTGTCTTTTCCATACTGCAAAATTACAAAAAAATAATGAGATTACCAAATATTACGTCAAGAAAAAACGCATTAAGTTACAATAAGTTACAGCAAGTGGCAATAAGGGGATATACACTATAAAAAAGCTTGCATATTTCAAAAAAAATGCGTATCTTTGCACTATCAGAACAAAAAATAAGCGGTAAGCGGCCAGCCGATGTAGATGGTCGCAACGGGATCTTAATAATTTAATACCTTTTTAAAGTTATGGCAAAAGAAAACATTGCTTTTTTGGTGAATCTGAGAAAGAACATCGTTCCGGATTCAGACATGTTCGGCCGCTACTACCCTGAGGCCGAGAGTAAGGAAACCTTGTCGACGAAAGGCTTCGCCAAGCACGTGGCCGATCACGGCGGTACGCTGGTGAGCTACGAGCTGATGCAACTGGTGATGGCTGCCATCGTGAAGTGTCTCAAGGAGATGATGTCACAGGGACAGCCCGTCAAGCTCGACGGCCTTGGAACATTCCGTCCCACAGTCACTTCCGTTACAGGTGGTGCTGCCTCTATCGAGGAAGCACTGCGCAAGGGTGTGAACAACTTGGTAGAGGGCGTGAACTTCATCTTCATCCCTGAGAATGTTCAGGGCGAGGAGATCACCTCGAAGAAGTTCAAGGAACAGTGCTCGCTGCAGTTCGCCTATCTGGTGGAGACCTTCTACAAGGTCATCGGCGGCAAGAAGAAGTCGTACACCCTGCGTACCCCGCTCTCGGCTTGGGAAGTTGCACAGTCTGATGACGAGGGCAGTGGCGAGAACTCAGGTTCGAACGGTAACGGCTCTTCTGAGGGCGGCACGGGCGAGAACGACAGTCAGACACAGACTGTGATGGCGCCTCAGATCACCGGCACGACCCCGTTTGCCGAGACGACCTCGGTGAGCATCCAGGCTGAGCAGGGTGCTGAGATCCGCTACACCACCGACGGCTCGACACCTACGGCTGAGAGCACGCTCTACAGCGCTCCCATCACCCTGAGCGACACGTCCACCGTGAAGGCCGTCGCCATCATGGGCGGTCAGAGCAGCGAGGTGGCCAGCAAGACGTTCACCAAGAGTGACGACGACACTGGCGAGAACGACTAAGTCGGTGGGCTTGTCCCTAAAACGAGATTGCCCCCAGCTTTCAGGCCGGGGGCAATTTATTGTAAGTGTTTTAGTTATCCTTAACCGCTTACTTCCAGGGGTTCTCGAAGCCGACGGGACCGTTCTCGAGCTTCTGGCACACGATCTCCATTTCCTCGAAGTGCTCTTCACCGTCTTCCCATTTCTCCTTGTAGTTGATGCAATAGCATCCCGTGCCCTTCAGCTCCTTCATGGTGGAGCCGTCGACGGTGTTGAAGAATGTGACTTTAAAATCACGTGGATCATTCGGAGCGAGCATCCACTGAAGCATCTGGCTGTTGCCGTCGTTCATTGCCTTTACACGGATAGTGAGTCTGCCGCCACGGGGGATACCGGCGATCTGCCCCTCACGGTCTGTTGCCTGATCAAACTTGTAGTCAATCATCATTACCTCACGTGCTTCGAAATCTTTCACCTCAAGGGTTACTGGTGTTACATTTTCTGCCATAATATGTTTCCTTTCCTATTTTTTAATTTTAAACTTTGAACTTTGAAATAATAACTTTGAACTTTGAGCTTTTCTATGCCCATTCGTTCTCGAACTTCACACTTCCGACTGCGATATCCTTGCATGTGATGGTGATCTCCTCGAAGTGTCCCATCTTGTCCTCCCACTTCTCCTCGAACTCTACGCAATATCCGTTTGTGAACTCGATGGTCTTCATGGCCTTGCCTGTCTTTGTCTCGAGGAACTCGATTTTGCCGTTCTTCGGCAGATTACGCTCTATCATCCATGCCAGCAGGTCGGGGGTGCCGTCGTTCAGAGCCTTCACTCGAACCTGGATCTTGCCGCCACGCGGGATACCTGCCATCTGTCCTTCTACGTCAGTTGCCTGATCGAACTCGTAAGTTACCATGAGGACCTCTCTGTCCTTGTAACCGTCAACCTTCATTGAAACTGGAGTCTTTGCCATAATTTTTTTCCTTTCTTTAATTTTAAGTTGTTAATACTGTTGTTGATTTGTTTGATGTTGCAAAGATACGATGGTTTTTAGCCTCATTCCAACTTTTTTCTCACTTTTTTGTTGAAATGCTTGCGACAGAAAGCCGAATTTGCGACAAACTCCGGAAAAAGGCCCGAAATCTGTCGCAAAAGGTATAAAAACTTGGCTTTAAACGATTGATGAAGTCGTTGAGCGACGAGCAAAAAATATGTTAAAGTACGCGCGTTTTATTATTTATTGCGGAAAAATGTGTACTTTTGGATTCGAAATCATGATGGAGGCTGAAAAATGGGATTGCTCAATGACAATATCCTGTTGTGGGGCTTCAGTATAGACGCCTGGATGACCATCGCCACGGTGATGGCTGTCATCATTGTGATGCTGACGACGAAGGTACGTACCGATGCCGTGATGCTCATCGCCATCGGCGTGCTGTTCGTGACAGGCGTGCTCGATGCCAAGGAGACATGCTCGGGATTCAGCGCGGGGACAGTTGTCGTGACGGGCGTTCTGGCCGTGGTGATGGCGGGACTGCGCTATACAGGTGTACTGCAATGGATGTTGAAGCATGTGTTCGGATTGCCTGACAATTATCCGACGGCTCTCCTGCGCATGATGGTGCCGGTTTCTATGTTAAGTGCCTTCGTCAGCAACACGATGTTGACCGTGCTCTTCGGTAATGTGTTGAAACGGTGGGCGAGGAAACTCAAAACGGCACCGTCGAAGTTGTACCTTCCGATGGTGTATGCGGTGCAGATGGGTGGTGTCTGTACGCTGATAGGTACTTCGACGAACATTGTCGTCGCCGATCTCTACGAAAGTGCCACTGGCAGGTCCATGAACATGTTTTCCATTCTCATGCCTGGAGCGGCATGCCTCGTAGTCGGTATCCTGTTCATCGTGGCCATGCGCCGATGGCTGCCCGAGCGAAAGTCCCCAGAGGAGGCTTTCGAGGCAGCGTTCGACTATACGGTGGAGCTGTTGGTGCCCTCCGACAATCCGAACATTTGCAAGACATTGGGCGAGGCCGGTCTGTTCCATGTGAAAGGCGGTAACCTGATAAATATTCGCCATTTCGACCATGATCCGTCAATCCTCAGCGAGGATGAGTTCGTGATGGGCGGCGACCGGTTGGTATACTCTGGTCAGATAGATGAGATCCTTGAGTTGAAGGAGACTCATAATCTAGTCGTTTCCGACCATCACATCCGTTCGATGAACGAGATCAACAAGAATTACGAGCTGCGCATCGCCTTTGTCAATTTCTATAGCAAACTCATCGGGAAGACCATCGGCGGTAGCACGCTTGAACAGGACAATAATATGGTACTGGTGGCGGTGGCACGACGTGGCAAGCGCATTGAGGCAGCTCCTCGCGAGGTGGAGTTGCAGGCAGGCGATACATTACTCTTCGAATGTCCGCGAAAGACGAATACCTATGCCGAACATCTTGCGCCGATGCTGCAGTTCTCCGACTTCCAGGAGATGATAAAAATTGGTCCGAACACCATTATTTCATCGCTGATTATGATGGCGATGATGATTCTCACGGCCATGAACGTGGTATCCTTGCTACATGGCACGGTGCTGGCAGCCCTGGCCATGCTGCTTTTCCGCTGCTGTACCATCAATCAGGCCATGGACTCTGTTAACTGGCGTGCGCTGATGAGCTTAGCCGGATCTATTGTGCTTGGCACGGCGATAGCGAAGACGGGGATAGCACAGAAGATAGCTTTCGCTGTCATTAGTATAGTCGGCACGCAGCCCATTATGGTGATGCTTGGCGTGTGCCTGGCGGCCATGCTGATTACCCAGTTAGTTGAGAATGTGGCTGTCACCGCGATGTTCTTCCCCATCATGTATCAAGCAGCCATGCAGGTGGGCTACGAACCCGCGCCTTTCCTCCTTGCACTGATGATAGCAGCCAACGCCTCGTACTCCACACCCATTGCAGCGTCGCCCAATATGCTGGTCTATGGTCCTGGCGGCTACCGCTTCACCGACTACATGCGCATTGGCATTCCCTTGACGCTCATCGTCACCGTCACTGGCGTCGCCGCTGTTATCTTGGCTTATCCGCTGGTTAAGATTTGAATATTGAAGATTGAAAAATGATCATGAATAATTATGGAAAAAGATTTTGAAGTAATAAAGGATGGCTCTGTGCTGACTGTGGTGCTGGGCGAGGAGCTGACAAGAATTAATGCTCCGGCACTGATGGATGAAGTGACATCATATAAGGATCAAGATGTGGGAAAAGTGGTTTTCGATGCGACGAAATTGACATTCCTTTCCAGTAGTGGTGTCCGTGTCATTATTTTCTGCAAGAAGTACCTGAGTACCAGTTCCAATATTGTATTCCTGAACTGCAACGATAAGATTCTCGACGTGTTAGACATTGTCGGCATCCGTCCATTCATCACTTTTGAAAAGCGCTGAGAATGATGTCTCCTATAAAGATATTGAGTGTAGACGACGAGGCTCCAATGGAGTCGATGATGAAGCAGTTCTTCAGGCGCAAGATACGCAGTGGTGAGTATGAATTCTACTTCGCCCGTAACGGTGTGGAGGGTCTCGATATCCTAAAAGGCACCCCCGACATCGATATTATTCTCTTGGATATCAACATGCCCGAGATGGACGGTCTGACAATGCTGGCTAAGGTGAATGAGATGCAAAACCCGGCACTGCGCGTCATCATGGTCAGTGCCTACGGCGACTTGGCGAACATTCGTCAGGCCATGAACAGCGGGGCCTTCGACTTTGTCATGAAGCCCATTAACTTGGCTGACTTGAGCATGACCATCGAGAAGGCCATTGAGCAGATTAACTATGTACACGAGTCGCAGAAGGAGCACTCGCAACTGGAGTCGCTGAAGAAAGACCTGACGATGGCCAGGGACATCCAGCAGTATTTCCTGCCGCAGATGTTCCCGCCATTCCCAGAAGACAGCGACCGACTGGATATATATGCCTCGATGGAGGCTGCCAAGGATATCGGTGGCGACTTCTATGACTTCTTCCGTATCGATGACGACCACATCGCTTTCGTAATTGGCGATGTCTGCGGCAAGGGCATCCCCGCAGCCCTGTTCATGGCCGTCAGTCGCACCATCATCCGCTCAAAGGGGGCGCAGTGTGGCACTCCCGGATCATGTATGACGGAATCGAACCGCCTGTTGGAGGCCTACTCGGCAGACTGTATGTTCGTCACCGTGTTCTATGCTATTTACAATACGAAGACAGGGATCGTCACTTATGCTAATGCCGGTCACAACCCGCCTCACCTGCTGCGGAACGACGGCACCGTCGAAGAACTGCCCCGGTCAAATAATATAATGTTGGGAGTCTTCGATATGACAGCGTTTGAGGAGGATTCCTTGCAACTGGAGTCTGGTGACACGCTGGTGATGTTTACCGACGGCTTGACCGAGGCCATGAATCTTGATGAGACGGAGTTCGGCACAGGGCGGTTGAAGATGACCCTTGGTGGACTGGTCGGCAAGAGCAGCCAGCAGATCATCGGAGGGGTCAGGGCCGCCATCAAAGACTTTACGGACGGTGCCGAACAGAGTGACGATATCACGATGTTAGTAGTCAAGAGGAAGTGAAAAAGGTGAAGCGACACAACATGATCATGGGGTGTATGGGCGTTCTGCTATTGTTAATGGCGGCGGCAGTGCTCTACATATATCATGTTGATGGTGTGCGCATCGGTGAGTTGGAGTCGCAGATCGGTGAACTGCGTGAACAGGAGAAACAGTCGGATATCGATCGCCGCGTGAGCAAGCAGATGGAGGAGATCGCTTATGGTCAGCAGTTGCTTTCCGAGGAGCGCAGCAACGAAGCCATCCGCCAATCGGAGATTGCCCAGGAGATGACACTGCGCTCGGAGGCCGAACGACAGAAGGCCATCGTTGCCCAGGGGATTGCGGAGACATCAGCCCAAGAGGCGAAAAATGCCTACCAGATAGCTGAGCATCAGCGTGTGGTGGCCGACGAGCAGCGCCAGCGGGCTGAATACGCCAAACTGGTGGCCGACACACTGAACTACATCTCGTTAGGGCGAACACTTGGTTCACAAGCATACTCCATCTATCAGACGGGCGACACGGAACTTGGCAATATGCTGGCTTATGCCTCCTACCTCTTTACAAACGATTACGGCGGCGACCTCCTCAATCCCTCCGTATTCCAGGCCCTTATTCAATCGGCAGGCGGCCGTCGCCATTTCGGCATCCACAACGGCAGTGTGTCGTGCACAAGGTTTTCACCCCGAGACCATCATCTGCTGACAACCAGCACTTATGGCGAGATATTCTGCCATAGGATGAACGGCACCCAGATGCAAACCAAGCGACTGATGAGCGACAGGAACTACTGTTTCCGCGACGGTTATGCGGCCAATAACGGCAAAGACTATGCCATCAGCCATACCGGTCATCTGGTGGTTGCCGATGGCAGTCAGATAAGCACCGTCTATTTAGAGCAAGTCAGCCGCCCCTTCAGTCTGCAAGACATTCATGACGGTCGCCAGCTGCTGATTGTCGGCGATAATAGTGTGGCACTGTTCGATATCGCCACCGAGAAGGTTATCAGCACACGCCGCCTCGACTTCCATGTCGTCAGTACAGGGCGGTGCGACAACAAACCCCTGCTTTTCGACGATCGCGGCGGCATGCACCTTGTCAACAGCCTTGATGACATAACCCGTGAGAAAGTGCCTGTTTCAGGTCAGGTCACAGCCTTTGCCAAGAACAGCAGCCGTCGGCTCACAGCCTACGGCATGCTCGACGGCACCATTTGGCTGCTCGACGGAAAGGGCAAGACCTACAAGCTCATGGAACATCTCTCGCAAGTGACGAAACTGGAGTTTGACGCCTACCGTCTCTACTCGTCGAGTTTCGACGGCAAACTGCTCTTCTGGATGACCAGTGGCCCGCAGATCAAGCCCATCACGCTATTCCAGTCTAACAGCTGGCTTAACGACTTCACCTTCAGTCAAGACATGAATTACATCTGGACGGGCGAATATAACGGTACCGTCACCGAATACCTGATCTCGTTGCCCATGATTGCCCAGCGCCTCCGTCAGAATGTGAAGCGCGATTTCACTCAAGAGGAATGGGACTACTATGTGGGAAAGGGAATTCCAATTAGGAAATTGAAGATTGGAAATTGAAGATGATGAAGGTGATTGTACTGAATATTTGTAAGAGAAAAGTGCTGCGGCTTTTGCTGTGCGCAGTAATTTTCAATTTTAAATTTTCAATTTTAAATCTTTATGCGCAAGGGCTTCCACTGATCCATAACTATACGGCAGCGGATTATGGCGGGCATAACCGTTGCTACGATATAGTGATTGGTGAGGACGGTACGGTGTTTGTGGCAAACTTCGAGGGATTGCTCTACTACGACCGCTCCCGGTGGCGCATCATCCACTCGCCTGACATCAGCCGTGTCACGGTGGTCTACCGTGACAGCAAAGACACTATTTGGATCGGCGGCTACAACTTCTTTGCCCGCCTACAGAAACGGGCCAACGGCGAACTGTTTATGCAGCAGGTGGGACGTGACGGTCTGTTCGAAGGCGAGGTGATGGAAATCTTTGAGGAAGGAGACTCGTTGCTGTTTGTTGCCAGCGACAACAATATCTATGAAGTCAACGGCAGCACCATTTCACTGAAGATGCGTACGAATGCCAAGTTCCGTCCTGGTGTGGAAGCCCAAATCGTTTCATTAGAGGCTCTGAAAAAAGGGGATGGAAATACCACGCTGGATGATATGATACAGACGGTCAGACTGGACGGCGGACTTCAAGTCAAAATCAAGAAAAACAACGGTCTGATCATGATGGATGACCATGGCCACGACCTCTATTCCATCACAGAGGCTGACGGCCTGTGCTCCAATCAGGTGTCCTGCGTGGCCTACGACGGTCATGGTATGCTCTGGGGCGCCACGTCGCATGGCATTTTCTCGATTGAAATACCGTCTGTCTACAGTTACTTCTTGTCCAAGGACGGTCTCTTAGGTGAAATTCATGCCATAACAGCCTTCGACGGTAAGATCTACGTGGGCGGCACTAACGGTCTCTACAGCATCACTTCACAGCGATGCAATCGTATTGCCGACATCAACAATATCTGTTGGGCGTTGCACCATAGTCGTGACGGATTGCTCGCTGCCACTTCCAGCGGCATCTACAAAATCGCATGTGGCGGCCACGTCAGTAGGTTGACGTCGAACGCAACCACTGCCATACTGGTGGATGGTGACAAAGTATATGCAGGAGAACCCGATGGTGTCTATTGCTATCAAGCGGGCCAAGTACAGTTGGTGGATGACCTCCCGTTGGTAACGGACATCCGCCAGGATGCTCATGGCGGTCTCTGGTTCCGGAATGTTCACGGGAAGACCCGAGGTTCTGACCCCGGTAAGCCCAACGACCCCGTCGCCGACTTGCCCAGCCGTCTGTACATGCCCGTCAGCGATATTGAGGTGAAAGCCCAGTATCGTCACGGTGCTCAAGTGTGGATAGGCGGTGATGAGGTGTTGGCCGTCGTCGACACTGACAAGCAGGCCCTTGCCGCTCTCAGCGACAGCCGTAACGTTCGCTTCCGTTCCATCGTCATGGGCAGCGATAGCGTGCTCTGGGGCGGCTATGGCGAGATGCCCGGAAAGTTGCATGAGATAGGCAGCGACGAGGGACATCTGCACTTCTTCTACGCGCTCGATTATGCGCCGCTCTCGGGCAAGACCTTGTACCGCTATAAGTTAAGCAATCAGGGCATCTGGGGCACCGACGGACAGTGGAGTGCCTGGACCGACAAGCAGGATGTCGAATTCCTCAACCTGCCCTACGGCTCGTTCATACTCAGCGTTCAGGCCCGGTTGGCCAATGGCGAACTGTCTGAGGTGGCTTCCGTTGGCTTCAGTATTGCTTATCCGCTCCTCATGCGTTGGTATATGGTGCTGCTCTATTTCATCATCTTTGCCTGCATCGTCTACTTGTTGTTCCACTACCGGCTGAATCGGCTGCAAAAGGAGAAGATCAAACTGGAACAGATCGTCAAGGAACGTACCGCCGACCTCCGTAACGCCCAAGACGAACTGATACGTCAGGAAAAGATGGCTACGGTGGGTAAGCTGACCGAGGGACTCATAGATCGCATCCTGAATCCGATGAACTATATCATCAATTTCTCCAAGTTATCCAACGACCTGTTGAAAGACCTCAAGGAGAACATCGGCGACCATTCGGTGGTGAAGACCGATGGCCAAATCATCATCAGCGAGGACGACTATAAAGACACCCTTGACATCGTTGACATGCTGGAAGGTAACCTGAGTGATATGGACATGTATGGCCAGAACACCAGCCGCATGCTGAAGGCTATGGAGGAGATGCTGAGAGACCGTACCGGGGCGTATGTAGACATGGACCTCCTGCCCGTGCTTCAGCAGAACAAGGAGATGCTGGCCAAGTATTACGCCAATGAGAAGGAACAGTATCATATCCGTACAAGATTTACCCTGCCCGACAGCGCGATGCCCCTGTACGGCAATCCAGCCATGCTCAGCAAGGCCGTTATGAGCCTCTTGGACAACGCAGTCTATGCCATAGTCAAAAAAACTCAAAAGATGGAGAGTTACGTCCCAGAGGTCTCTCTGACCGTCACGGTCTCCGAAGGACAGTATGTACTGACTATTCGCGACAACGGAGTCGGTATCGACGAGAAGTTGCTCGACAAGATTTTCAACCCCTTCTTCACTACCAAGACCACCAGTGAGGCTGCGGGCATAGGACTCTATCTGTGCCGCGAGATCATACAGAACCACAGCGGTGACGTCAGTGTGACAAGTGTCAAGGACGAATACACAGAGTTTACCATCACGTTACCCACATCAAAAAGCGAAATGACAGCATGAGAAGGCTTTTTTATATATTATTTCTGCTTGTCGGCACCTATGTGGCACACGCCCAGGTTGACACGAAGATGCGTGACATATACACCCAGGCCGAGAGTGATTACCAGATAGGCCGCATCGAACAGGCCCGCGATGTCCTGTTGCAGAATCTCAACACCTTTCATGGCAATCTGCGCCAGAACGTGCTCCGTCTTGTCGCCCTCTGCTATCTGGCCCGTTTCGACATGGAGCAGACTGAGCGGTACACCACGTTGATGCTACAGGAGAATCCCTATTACAGTCCGTCGTCAGGCGATCCAGAAACCTTTGCCGATATGGTGAACAGCATCAAGGCCGGCATGACCGCCACTATCACCACTGCCTCCAGTCAGGCCGAGAGTCTCGACGAGGTACCTGTACCTACCACGCTCATCACCGCCGAAATGATTCAGAACAGTGGCGCCCGCAATCTGCAGGAAGTGTTGGCGGCCTATGTACCCGGCATGAACATCATCGACTGTAACGACGACATCAACATCGCCATGCGTGGCATCTATAGCAGCACTCAGGAAAAGATACTCATCATGCTGAACGGGCACCGCCTGAACAGCTATGCCACTAACACCGCCGCCCCCGACTTCAGCGTCTCCCTGGAGAATGTGAAGCAGATAGAGGTGCTACGCGGACCTGCTTCTTCGCTCTACGGTGACGTGGCCCTGACAGGTGTGGTGAACATTATCACCAAGCAAGGAGCCGATGTCGATGGTATTCTGGCGAAGCTGGGAGTGGGTAACTACGGGCAGATCAAGGCCGATGCCGTCTTTGGCAAGCGCTATTTCGACGTTGACTTGCTCGTCTGGGGCAGCATCTACCGTAACAGCGGTGAACGTCGAAATACGTCCGACGAGCGGGAAGCGAGCAGCTACTACAGCATGCCTTATGACCAGATCTGGATCAGGCACATCGGCAATCGCCCCACTTATGACTTTGGCCTGCAATTGGGCTATAAGGGTCTGCAGTTCATGTACGACACCCATTTCTCGCAGGTGGTCGCCCCCTTCACCATGAGTACGCTCGCCTTGTCGTACGACCACGACCGATACCGCACCTACAACGGGCTATTACCATGTTTCAGCACCAGCTCACATCATGCCGACCTCAGCTGGCAGTTCAACATTCAGAAGACAAAGTTCAAGGTTAGTGCCAACTACGACAAGTCAGACCTGACACGCTACCAGGCCATCGGCGATGAACCCATGGCCGCAGTGGCCCTGGCATTCCCGTTTCCCAGTTACATGATACAGGCGTTCGACAGCTGCGGAGGACTCTCCCGTTACGTCAACGGCCAGGAGCAGAACTACGGTTTCCGTCTGATGGGCAACCATGCCTACACACTGGGCGACAACCATAGTGGCAACATCAGCTTCGGAGCCGAATATGGCCACTTCCAGCTCGACGACATCCGATATCAGATAGGCTATAACTTCGATGAGACATTCGCCGAGGACAAGCAGATGCGAGAGATAGGAAAAGGCAGCGAGGACAGGGTAGATGCCTGGCTTCAGTTGAAACACCGGTGGAACTTTTCACTTTTCAGTCATCGGTGTTCACTCATCGCCAATGCAGGCTTGCGCTTCGACTATAAGAACCGCTACGACGACAGCAAGGTGCGCGAGCTGTCGCCACGGGCAGCCCTCATCCTTCAGCGACCTCGGTGGAGCGTCAGACTGAGCTATTCCAAGTCCTTTGTCGATGCCCCCTACATCTACCGCCAGGCCAACGTACTGGCAGTACTCTTACGTGACCGCGACCCCATCGCCCTCTCTCCAGAGCGCACCCACTCCTTCCAGCTCTCCTTTGCCGGCAACAACTGGGTCAAGGGTCTGAACTTCGAGGTCAACGGCTTCTACAACCACGCCAGTGACCTCATTATGACCACTATTATCGATTACAGTAATGTCGGCCAGAACAAGACCTGTGGTGTGGAATTGATGGCTAACTACAGACAGCCAAAGTTTACCGCTGACTGGAATTTCACTTGGACTCACACCTTCAAGGCAAACATCATTAACTTTGGAGTGCTTGAATTATTGTCCCCCTACTATCAAAATGACATCGATGACAATAATAACACACCCGCCATCATGTCGAACCTTGTGCTTGGCTGGCAGGTTACGCCGAAGTTGAAGCTTCATACTCATGTGCTCTTTGAAGGGCGTCAGACGTCCTATAACCCCGACCTTGAACAAGACGTTTTAGCCAATACCTATATCATAGAATGGGCCATCAACCAATTCTCCCCTAAAACGGCAGAGAAGGCATCCGCCGCCTGGGAGGCCGCAGTTGATGCTGCCAGAAAGAACATCACTCACCTGGAGATGCCCGCCCGTTGCATCCTGAACGTCGGAGGCGAATATACGATTGGCCCTGTCACCCTCGGGTTGAACATCCACAACCTTTTGGGCACTCGCTATTACCGCAGCGGCATGAACACTAATCTCATCCCGCAGCAGGGCCGATGGTTCATGGGCAGCATTGCCGTCCGTCTCTGATATTATTTACATAATTATTAATCTTGTAACATGAATGCCCTCAGCCAGAAAGCGGAGGGCATTCATGTTACAATTATTATATAATATGTATAGGAAAAGGTAGGGGGAGAGGCTGTGCTTTACTGCAGCTCATAATATTCTTCGCTCTTGCCCCGTAGTGTTACGGGTTCACTACCACACAATATAAGTCTTTTGTGATGCAACGGTATAACCTTCATTGTAGGTTTCGCATATTCTTTGCGGGGCAAAGTAACGTTTTCGATTGATTTCTTCATCGCTATGTCCTCCTTTGTTTTATTCATTATTCATTGTAGAAATCACTACCTTCTTTCCATGATGCACGTAGATGCCGTGCTTAGTAGGTTTTCCGCTGAGGCGAATGCCGTTGAGGTTGTACCAAACACCGTCGAAGTTGACCTGACCAGTCTTCATGTCGAGTTGGCCGATACTGGTTTCACCGCCTACGAGGCGCACGATAATACGATCAGGCAGCCCCTCTTCAGGCAAGGAACTACGGGTATTTGGAAAATTACTGCCAGTATATTCCAAATATGCGCGCAGAGGACGAATCTTAACGTAGGCACCCACTTTTACAAACTGTCCTTGGCTGATGTTATCATCTGCTACTGCCTGTGCAGAAAAGCCATAGATGCCCGTCGGTTCAGAATCCCATTTCTTCTCTTCATAGGTACCTTTAAAGGTCCAGTATCCACTCGTAGTTAAGGGGTTGGAGGCATAGGCAGCATCGCCGTGGAACAGCACGGGCTTGGTTCCTGTGCCTGCAGGCATGAATAAGTATGGCGTATTAGCAGAGAGTGGTGATGTGGCTTTATTAGCCTCTTCCATCGTAGCTATATATTGCCCTTCACTATATTCAACACTCTTAAAGGTGTAGAATTTTCCCTCGCTGCCATTTGGCGTATAGGCGAATGGAAGGCAGATAGTGGATGCGCTGCCGCCCGTAAACTCACGATAGAAGAGAACTTTGCCACTTAGGGTGCTTGGTACGTTCTCAGACTCACTCAGGATGGTGGCACTGACGGCTCCGTCATTATTGGGAACGTCTGATGAGCCGTCGGCAGTTCCACAGCCAACGTCGGAAGCTTCTTCATTAACAATACTGTTGCCGTAATAATTGTGGCTGAGGGGATTTTTAGAATTACTGTATCCTACGATAGCGCCATAATAATGAACTCTATTTGAACTTGTGATTTGGGAATTGATGACGTAGCAATTCATGATAGATCCGTAGTCAAGAGAGCCTACTATACCGCCAACATATTCATCGCCGTTGATAGTTGCTTTTGAGATCGTGATATTTTGTATGGTTGCATTATTGTCATCGACTAAGCCGAAAAGTCCAATGCAGATATCATCTATATTGATGTTTAGATTGCTGATAATGTAGCCACCGCCGTCGAAATGTCCACAAAACTTAGAGCCCGAGTCAACTCCTATCGGACGAAAAGCAATCCCATACATGTCGATGTTATTGCATACTTGGATGTACTTGCCTGTTAATGTGTTTCCTTTGTTGACAACGATAGCCAGCAGCTGTAATTCTTCGGGGGACGTGATGGTATAAGGCTTCCCTTGACTGCCTTCATTGCCAGAGGCTATGCCGAAACATGTGGTTGGGAAGAGGGTGATGCCGTTAAGGGATGAGCCGCCGATATTGCCAGTATAGTTTGTGGTGAGGTCATACTTTGTGTAGGTCACACCACCCTGAACTGTGACGGTGCCACTATAGCTGCTGGCAGTGACGATGGCACCTGAAAGAGAAATATTACCTATGTTGTTGGTGGTAACAATTCCGCCGCTGAGGTTGACGGTACCTTCGGCAAATATTCCATAGTTTACACCGTTAGCGATGACGTTGCCGCCGGTGATAGTGATGTTACCACTGGCATTGATGCCGTTATTATTACCAGTGGCGGTGACGCTGATTATACCACCGTTGATTGTAATATCATTATTAGTGGTTATGATACCATATCGATTTGCGGTGATGGAGAGAATACCGCCATTAATGGTGATTTGTCCATTTTGGGCAAAGATGCCATCACCAGAGGTGTTGTCATAACCTTGGGCTTTGATTGATAAAGAGCCAGTGCCTTCACTCTGACCGTAAATGGTTAGATTGCCGTTAACTACGATGCCGTTATCCCCAACAATAGTGACGTCAGCGTCGTCAGCGAGGATAAGATTTACGTCCCCAGTAAACGTAAGCGGTCCATCGATGTCATCGTCCACTATGTACCAGCCCCCACTGAGGGAAGTACTGTTAGTGATCTTAGTAGGGGTAGCCGTGCCTATTGTTCCGTCGGCCTTGATGTAAGACACTTCGTCTGCCCACGCCGTGGCCGAGGTGAGTAGCAGCAGAAGTAGCGTTATTGCTGCGCGAACAATAAAAGCTTTTGAGGTTCTATTTGTATTCATATTGTTTAGTTTACATGGCTGCAAAGATACATCTTTTTCTTTATACAAACTTCTTTTTGCGACATTTTTTGGGCATGATGTCTCCATTTTGTCGCAAAAAAGGGCATTTGTCCGAACAACGTTGAGCATTTTTCTGCTTTTTCTGCTTGTAGTTTCGATTCTTTTTCGTAATTTTGCCACAGAAAACTAAAAGCAAAGCATATTATGGCATTAACAGCAGTATTGGAATTTGGCGACAACGATATCAGACGCTACTCAAAGCAATTCATGGTGGCCGACTGTCGGTTTGTCTTCGACAGATCCTATAATGATTTCTGCCCGGAGGGCGATACCCGCTGCGATCGGATGGAACTATTTGTGGTGGCTCCAGGCAAGGAAGACCTGACGCTGTTCGAATGGTTCGCCGATCAGAGCGTGCTTGACGGACGTGTAACCATCAGTCTCGGTGCGACTAGCGACAACAGCCTTGACTCTCAGGAGATTGTATTCGAGGAAGCTGTATGCTTCGCGCTCTCCGAGATGTACGATATTAACTCTTCCATGCGCAGGCTGCTGAAACTTAGCATTTTGGCAAATAAGATATGTATTGATGATGTATGTTTTGAGTGATTAGTGTTTAGATTTTTATGGCAGCATTTCATTTACAAGAACTGAAGGCGGTGTTGATTCATGAGAATGTGATAGAGAATCCCGCCAGTATCCTTAGGGAGAATGCCCTGACGGTACAGAGCTTCTCCTACGATTGCGCCCATAGGCGCAACCATGCCGGCGATGTGTATGGAGCTGTTGAGCCTGTCATCTTGCAGTTCTGCATACGGGTGAACAGTCCGCATCACGCCAAGCAGTTCTATATGGAGTCAATCCTGAACAATCATTTCCAGTTTTCGTTCCTTTTCAATGTCACATGGCGGGAAGACAACCGGCTGTCAGGCTATGAGGACGGATTAGTGGCCGACGGCTATGTGGTACACGTTGAGGAGGAGTATCATAGCAGCAAGAATATAAACGGCGTTGACCAACAGATGTTGCTTAACGTGAAGGTCTTAGTTCGGAATGTGACTTACTTAGGTAGAGACAATAATTTAACAAGCCACTTTATAAAATAAATACGGAGAAGAGTTATGGCAAAGATGACACTTACAATTCCCAAAGCGAGTGCAGTAGATAGTTCTGGAAAGAAACTGGATACAGGCTTGTCGATGACCACTGGTGCGGAAGCGGCTGCAGGTCGAAGCATTCTCAAGGCAGAATATTATACAAAGGGCAAGAAGGATACTTCGTGGGGCGAAAAGCACGAAGAGAAGGATCTGACTTTTCTGTTCACATTGCAGTTTGCAGAGTTCCACAAGCAGATTTATAGCCCAAACTATATTGAGGCATATATCCTTATCAAGCCTGAGGATATCGATAATAAGGTTGTTAAGGCCTTCCCCAGCAAGGATCAGCTGAACGAACTCTTTGCCACCCAGTTGGTGGAGCTTAAGTGCGACGATATTGTCGTGTGTAGCGACTATTATGTCCACGAGATCATTCCGCGCAAGTATTCCGACAGGATGTATGTGTCGCTGAAAATCTACAGCCCCGATATGGTGATGAC
>JAEEGK010011335.1_pt1 | contig 20390 bp, 13 predicted proteins | sample 8958771 | NCBI WGS metagenome assembly JAEEGK01 (sample SAMN16246547, study PRJNA631951) | gut metagenome | biome: gut microbiome; feature: rumen; material: SC-attached | host: Bos | place: Iran: Karaj | collected 2018-10
TTGTAGAACCGGTCGTCGCCGTGCAGAATCGTCATGAAACCGGCCACCTCGGTCCTGTGACGGATGTGGTATGGCGTGTATCTGGGCTCTCTCTGGCCGTTCACGATGCTGTCAACACCCGAATTTATCAGGCTGAACGAGCCAAAGAAAAGATTGTTTACACAGGCAATGCCCTCGCTGGGAATGGTCACGCTGACCTTGGAGAGCAGGAGATTGTTGTCGATGAGCGTGGGGCCGTGTCCCACTTCCACAAAAACGTCGGTGGAAAACATAACGCCGGGCTTCGGCCTGACGTCGGACGGCCTTGAGTTGTCGTGGAGGAGGTTTGCCGTGACCCTTGCGCCCTGTGCTTCCCAGTCGAGCCAGATACCCATGATGCAGTGGTGTATATGGTTCCGCCTGATGGTGACGTCGATCGCGGCATGGAGCTTGATGCCTGCGGTCTCGGCGCCCGCAAGCTGTGCGGAGGTGCACACGTCATGGATGTGGCAGTCCTCGATGGTCGAAAATACCGCGCCCATGCGTCCCACAATGCCGGTCTGTCCGCAGTCGTGGATGTGACAGCGCCTTACGATGTGGCTTCCCACTCTTTCCTTTACCCAGCCGTGATACTGTCCGCGGCATACCGCGTCACGCTCCATCTGTGTAGGGCTCTTTACGAATTTCCTGAAGAAATACATGTCGTTTTCGGGATCGAGGTATTTCCCGAGAGAAATGCCGCAGCAGCGACTTCCGTAGATCTCGCAGTCCTCGATTATCCAGCCCTTGCTCCAGTGAGGCCCTATCATGCCGTCCTGGTAGGCCGCGGGCGGAGCCCAGGTCGTTGCGGCTTTGTTGATATTGAAGCCGCTCACGGTGATATAGTTCACATAGTTCTTTGCAGGCATGAAGCAGTTGCGCCGCACGGTTATCTCAACGTTTTCCTTGTTGGGATCCGCCCCGCCGAAATTTGCATAGATAACTGTCTTTTTGCCCTTCTGCTCCGTGAAATATTTAAGCTTTGAAGCTTTTTTGTCCCATGAATATTCGTCGACGGTGCCCTTTATGCAGTCATCAAGGCTGTCGGCTTCATAGAGCATTTTGTCGTTCATAAAGACCGCACCGGCATGGCGGGTCTTGTCGGAAAAATACCAGTCGCCGTCAACTATGGTCGTATAGGGATTGTAAGCGCCGAACACACTGTTGTCTACCGAAACTGTCCACGTGCTGTTTTTATGCTTTTTCCAGGTCTTTACCTGCTCTGCGCCTGTGATGACCGCCCCCAGAGGCTCCTTCGACCTGTAGACTATCCTGTTTTCCTCAGTACCCGCATTGACCGGGCATACCCACTCTCTGTAGATACCCGGGAGGACGATCACCTCATCTCCCGCTTCCGCGATCTTTGCCGCGTCATTGATGTTCTTGAACGGACGTTTTTCGCTTCCGTCGCCCTGTCTTACCGCATTTGCGTCAACATAATACACTTTTCCCATGTTGTCTTCTCCCTTTGATCTTTCTTTGGTCTTACTTTGATCTGATATACGCCCGGATGATAAGAATAATGTCAATCACCAGAAAAACAGCTATAAGGCAAAAAGGAATAAAAAACGTAAGAGACGGTCCGGCATGACCATTTATGACCTCACCGCGTTCAGCCGCCTGCCTTTTAGCTATATCGAACATCACAACGTCAAGTTTCATTCCCAAGAAGAAACTCCCAACCGTGGCCAGCGCCTCTGATATCAATATTAAAATCGCCATAAGTATGGTTATGACCGCTCTTTTCATAGATTTCCCCCTGTCCAAGATGTGAACGCCCGATGCCTTCCCATGACTATGGTATATTGTTTTGATATCAAATGCAAGTATTTGTTTGGAAGTCATAATGACTTGTGTTAGCGATCACCTGCTTTAGTCTTGGATATAATCTCGGACGTAATCAAAAAGCACAAAAATAGCCGCCCTGTGTCCAAACATCGACGGCTATTTAGCTAAAATGTATTTGGGCTAACCGTTTACTGGTGATACCCTTTTCTATGGTCATATTAACACAGGAACGGATTTCTGTCAACGTGAGCTTTTTGCAACAGAGTTGCAAGTAATGAGAGTTTCTATATACTCAGCCTGTTGCATAAAGATCCATCTAAACTAATAATTTACAAACATTTTGCTGTTTGCATATTTTATTACTTCATAATCTTGTATCTCAAGAGCGATTGAAGATACAAATATCTCCATCGCTCTTGCTAATTTTTTGATAGTCACTCAAGTGCTCAATGTAAACTTAATGACAATGGCGCTTTACACGCCTGCCGCAATTTATTTAAGCAATCCTTTATCAACCATTTTTATGATCTCATCATCGGTAAGCAACGGCTTTTTCATAACAACTCTTCCAATTGCTCGTGGGAACCAATAAAACATGCCGCCAAAATAACCAACCAATAAACCAATAATTCCGGCGATCACGATACCAATGACAGGAAGAAGTATCGTCCATGACCATCTCCTTATAGGATGAAAACAATGCATTCCAAAGATTGTGGCTATAAACGCATATATGACAATTATGTACGTTATAATTTTTGCAACAGTGCTTATATCGTCCTGCCCTGACAAAAAAATGATAGCACCTAAAGCGCCTCCGATAACGGATATCAGAAGCCACTTTTTCTCACTTGCTCTTGTTTTTTCACAGAATTCATCCGTGACCTGCTGAATCTCCTGTTGCAGAGCCTCGCTCATTACAGGCCCTCCGCAGTGCGGACATTTGTCCAACTTGTCATACATTTCCTTGCCGCAATGCGGACATGCAATAGTGCTCATAAAAACTTCCTCCCTATTTGTATAAGTTTATTTATTTGCTTCGGAATTGACGGTAAATGTATACTCGCCATTTCCGGAATAAACGTAAACATAATATGTTCCGGCCTTAAAAGATATCAGATCGGATGTCGCCGTTGAACCGACTCCGACAGTCATGCGCACTACATTTCCTTGCCAATAGCTACTACCCATAGAGGGAGAGTACCATGTCGGATTCTGATATATCCCCATTTTACATGATGAAGCATCTCCTCTGTGCTTCAATGTACCTGTAATACTTACGACACTGTCTTTATCGAGTTCGAAAACGAACCAGTCTCCTAAGAGACTATGTTCAAAAGTTTCGTTTTTCAACTCTCCGGAGTACTCTTTCCCGATTTCTATCTCATTTGCGGCTGTGGGATTATTATTATACTCTATCTCTCTTCCGAGCTTCTTTGTGTCAGTCACTTCCGCATTCACGGTAAATGCATACTCGCCGTTTCCGGAATAAACGTGGACATAGTATGTTCCGGCCTTAAAAGATATCAGATCGGATGTCGCCATTGAACCGACTCCGACAGTTACGTCCATTACATTTCCATCCCAATAGCTGCTACCCCAAGAGGGAGAGTACCATGTCGGATTCCGATATATCCCCATCACACAAGATAAAGCATTTGTATTTGCCCCCATTGTTCCGGTAATACTTACCACGCAATCCTTTTCAAGTTCAAATATATACCAGTCACCCGAACGTTCCGAACTTTCATTTTCGAGGTTTCCTTCGCAATTTATGCCGCATTTTATTTGCGTTGCGTTATCAAGCTCATCATTGCTTTCTATTTCTATAAAAGAATAGTCTCCCGAAACCTCTGTGATTGAAAACGAATATTCCCCGGGAATCTGATCAGATTTTTTGACAGACTGTGCCCGCAAATAATATGTACCTTCGGGAAGCTGATACGCTTTTGTCGCTACGCTGGCATCTGTTGATGCTTTCAAAAGCTCCGAAGACTTGCTCCCGTCCTTTGACAAAAACAGAGAAACATTCTTCTTATCGTTCTTCAATTCAAATTTTAAGATCGCTTCCTTTTCAAGTTCGATCTTATACCAGTCAATATCATCAGTCGACGATATCTGCATTTGGTAGTTTTGATTTACTTTAACTTCCGTAGCTTCCGCATAAGTTTCATTTCCGCCGTTTTCATTTGTTATGCGATCTATCTGTCGGTCGGAATCCTTGTAGCCGGGAATCTTCTTAAAATACTCAACCGCTTCGGAATCTTTTCCCGCTTGCAGCTTTGCTACCGCATATTCGTAATTGAAACGCTGATAACAATCTTTACCAAGCTTCTCGCTATCCTCGTAGTCGCCCACTTCCTTAAATGCATTATAAGCGTCTTCCAGCCTTCCGTCGTTCATATAGAGCACAGCACATCTGTATCCGCTTTCGTCGGCATAATATACGCTGTCTTCAAAATCTCCGAGTTTAAGGAAAAGCTCCCTTGTACTTTTATAATCCGTGGGCTTTTTAGACTGTTCTGCTTTTTCAAACTTCAAAAGAGCCTCGTGGTAGTCTATATTGTCCTGGCACTTTTCAACATATTCCCTGCTGTCCTCATATCCGCCGAGGATTATAAAAGCTTCCATTGCTTCCTCATAATCCTCTGCCTTATACAGCTTCTTTGCGTCAGAGTATACAACATCTTCACATTCAGCTACTTTTTCTTTGGCATCCTTATACTTTCCGAGTTTCAAGTATAATTCAAGCGCCCTCAGCAAATCTCCTTCGGAATACTTCTTCTCAGCCGTCTCATAGTATTCCTTTTTTTCGCTTGATGACAACTTGGGCGTCGGGGTGTATTCCGATTGCATTTCACCACTTTTTGCCTCCTCGGTGTCCTTAGTTCCGCAGGCGCAAACTCCAAGTAATGCCAGCAAAAACGCTCCAAGCAAAACTCTTTTGACCTTTCCCATTTGTTTTTTCAAACCTTCTTTCTTTTCAACAGGTTGAAATTGTCTAACTTCCCCTGTCAACTCTTATGTAAACATGCATCATTATACATTATTTCCCAAATATACGCAAGTGCGTATACGCGATTGCGCAATTTTCCGTATTCTTTCTAAAAAATAAAGGAGCGCAATTATTATGGATGTAAAAGAAGCTGTTGTTTTGAGATTTTCAACACTATGCAAAGAAAAGAATATTCGCATTAATGAATTAGCGACCCGCTCAGGCGTCACTCCTTCAACGGCATATAGCATGTTTGACAAAAACAGACACGATGTTTCAATCGTTACCATAAAGAAGTTCTGCGACGGGCTTGATATTTCCTTAAAGGATTTCTTTGATGACGATCTTTTCATATCATTGGAACAAGAAATCAAATAGAGCCACCACAAAATGGTAGCAAGCTGGTAGCGTTCCGCATACGCAAAGAAGCCCTGCAAGTGCAGGGCTTCCAGCCACTTTCATCTCCGCCCTTTCTGCGGTTCAGTCCTTCCTCCTTCTTTCTTGGAATTACTGTTTTAGGGTGGATTACCTCTGGATTACTTTTAAAAACAGGGACAAAAAAAGCCCGATTTTATCGGGCTTATAGCAGGGGACGAGAGAATCGAACTCCCACCAAAAGTTTTGGAGACTCCTATCATACCATTTGACCAGTCCCCTATGACTGCTACCGCAATAATTTACTACGATTTAAGGCATTTGTCAACCCTGTTTTTTATCGATATCCAAAATGTTACTGTCTCCCCGCAAGCTCCCTGATGTTTCCCACTTCCACAAGCTTCACATCTGTAGGGAGGGAAAGTTCCTCCTTCATTCGCCTTGAAGTCCCTTTGGGGATGATGCAGGTTTTGTACCCCATTTTCACCGCTTCGCGGATCCGCTGCTGGATCATGGATACGCTTCTCACTTCTCCCGTAAGCCCCACTTCCCCAAACACAATGGTGTCCTCGCCGACGGGCTTGTTCCTGAAGCTTGAGAGCAGCGCCAGGATAATGGCAAGATCAAGACCGGGTTCGTTGATCTTCATTCCGCCCGCGACATTAACGTATGCATCGCAGCCCGCAAGCGATATGCCCAGGCGCTTTTCCATGACAGCCATCAAAAGGCTCACGCGGTTGTAATCCGTTCCCGCTGCCGTTCTTCGCGCCATCTGGTAATTCGTCTGGCAAACAAGGGCCTGCACCTCCACAAGGATCGGGCGTGTGCCCTCCATCACGCACGTTACGACGCTTCCCGGTTCGTCGGTCGGTCGTCCCTCAAGCATATATTGACTGGGGTTCGTGACTTCCTTAAGGCCGCCTCCCGTCATTTCAAAAACACCGATCTCGTTTGTTGAGCCGAAACGATTCTTGACTGCGCGAAGTATCCTGTAAACTGCGGAATTGTCACCTTCAAAGTAAAGCACTGTGTCCACCATGTGCTCCAGCATTCTCGGGCCCGCCACCGTTCCTTCTTTCGTAACGTGACCTATGATGAAGATCGTGATCCCGTTGTCCTTTGCAATCCTCAGAAGCGCTGCTGTTGCTTCCCTTACCTGTCCCACGGAACCGGGCGCGGATTCCACCTCATCTCTGTACATTGTCTGTATGGAGTCTATGATCACAATCTCAGGTTTTATGTCCAATAGGATGTTCTCTATATCATTCAGATTTGTTTCCGCAAGGAAGAGCACGGAATCCGAAAATGTCCCCAGCCTGTCCGCTCTGAGCTTCGTCTGCTCCGCCGATTCCTCGCCGGAAATGTAAAGGATGGAGTGATCCCTCAACTCTCTGCACATCTGCAGCAGCAGTGTGGATTTTCCGATGCCCGGATCTCCGCCCACAAGTACAAGAGAACCTTTGACAATGCCTCCGCCAAGGACACGGTCCAGCTCGCATATGCCTGTTTTAATGCGCTCCTGTTTTTCGGGCGCGATGGCAGAAAAGGGCTTGGGAGACTGCAATGGAGCCGCCGACCTTCTGTGCACTGCCCCTGCGCTTCCGACCCTTTTGTCCTCAGGAGCTTCAACGCATGTATTGAATTTCCTGCAGGAAGGGCAGTTTCCGAACCATTTCGCGGACTCGAACCCGCACTCCGAGCAGAAAAATTTGATCTTATCCTTTGTAGCCATGTCTTTACCTCTCAAATCGTCACAGATCGCCCTGTTACAGCCCCTCTGCGATCCGACATTCATTTACACAACGTGATTCTATCACATCCTTAAGTTTCTGTCATTACCTGATTCTGCAGGATTTCTCCGATCAGGGACTCGATCTCGTCGGTCCCCAAAGGGCATTGCGCCGTCTCCTCGCTTATGATCAGGTTTTTCCCGATGACAATACCGTTTTTCATCATCATTTTGATCCGCACAACGGTATTTCTTGCGTATTCCTCATCATCCATCATGCCTCTGTGTTCCCAGTAGATCTCCCTTCTGTTTTTCAGGTCAAGTATCGTAAAGTCAGGGTGGATCACTACCCCGTTTTTCAGCGCCAGCGGGCATTCGTACTTATATGCTATGCCGTGATCGTTTAAAGCATTTGCGATGTTGATCTCCGATTTGGATCTCACCCTTTCGCCTCGCTTTGTCTCATAGAAAGGCATATTTTCCGCAATCTCCTTCGCCTTGAACGTTTTCTCTGTCCATTGTCTTTTGTAGTCCTCATCGCTCATATCCACAGGATTCAAGTATTTCTTTATGTCTTGGGTTTTTGAAGAATATGCCTGTCGGATCTTCTCGGAAATGTTTTCGGATGCTCTCAAGTGTGTTTCCAGATTTTTGATCTCTTTCTGCAGATATTTCACGATACAGCGGTCATATGCCTTCTGTAAATGCGCCCTTATTGTTGCTTCTTCCTTTTTGGATATGTATTTTCCGCTTTTTTCTTTTTTTGTGCTTCTCAGGTAGAATTGGGTCCGCCTTTTTGTTGTCAGGACATGGATCTCACCCTCCGGCGCCCCGGCGAGCAATGTACTCCGCTCAGCCTCAGTCTTTTTCAACTCTTCCAATCGCCTTCTCATTTCCTCATACAGAAATGTAGGTTTCAGCAGGGCGCGTTTTGATGTCGTTCTTGTAATACCCGATACTTCTTTTTGCCTTGTTTTTTTGTCTTGTAACATTTTTCCTCCTCATAATACTGTGAATTAACATTAACTTATTTGGTTTTTTTGCTTTTTGCATCGGAAAGCTTCATAAAATGTGTTTCCGATGCATTTTTCACTCATCCTTGACCTTATTTGCCCGCTTGGGGCATCGGAAAGCTTCATAAAGTGCATTTCCGATGCTTTTTTCTCCCCTCCTTTCGATTATTTGTCCGCTTCAGGCATCGGAAAGCTTCCCGGAACGTAAATCCGATGCTTTTTCCGCCATCCCACCGCTTCTTTCTCCCGCTTTGGGCATCGGAAAGCTTCCCGGAGCGTAAATCCGATGCTTTTTCCGCCATCCCACCACTTCTTTCTCCTGCTTTGGGCATCGGAAAGCTTCATAAAATGCATTTCCGATGCTTTTTCCTCAAAAGCCACTCAAAATCCATTCAAAATCCCGGCAATAAAACAAGCGAAACCCGGCAAAAGCCACACATACCCCGACAAAGGCTTTACGACAGCGTACTCCCCCTCGTACACCCAGTTTCAATTAATATAAAATAAGGAATTTTGATGCTCCTTCGCCTTTAAGCAGCGAAAGCCCGCATCTTTAGAATAAAAGAAAACAAGAATAAATACACCTGCACAGCCCTTTAAAGGCTGTGCAGGTAAAGTCTTTTAATAACACACGTTCAAACACATTGGATCTCACGTTTTTACAACGCGCAGATCCGACTCATCCATTAAAACTCTTTCATTAAGCCCCTTCATCAAGACTCTTTCATTAAGTCTCTTTCACTAAATCTCTCTCAATAAGGCTCTTTCATCAAGCCTCTTAATCAAGATTTTTACCATTAAGACTCTTTGATCAGACTCTTTCAATAACAACTTCCTGTGCTTCGCCGGGGCAAAGCTCTACGGCGATGATCAGCTTTCCGCCCATGTTTGTGGCCATCTTGCCGAAATCATTTCCGTTAACGGAAACCTTGTACTCTGTATCATCCTCAAGACCCAGGGTGATCTGTGTGTCTCCGTCGCCTTCAACCCTGAAGCTCACTGTGTTTGCTTCGCATTTAAGCCCTTCAACGCTGGTTCCGGGCTCGGATTCGTAAACAAACATCTCGTTCTTTTCGAGCTTGGTCATTTCCTTGAATGTCTTTACCTTGTAAACATCGCCCTTGTATTCAAAGTCGGAAAGCTTCGACTTCTCGGGAAGTGTGTAATCACCGAATCCCAGGCTTCCGTCTTTCGCGGTACGAATCAATTCTGCCATGATAACTTTTCTTATCCTCCTTAGGGAATGAAATCTGTCCTCATTATAACAAAAGTAGTCCCTTTTTCAAGTTAAGGTTTTCTAAAAAATCCTTAACCCTCCTTCGCATCTTTCAGCCGTTTAAGCCTCTTTTAAAGGCTTTTGTCACCGACCGGCCTCAGTATTTCCTACTTTACTTCCGCCACTGCTTTTCCGTCCTTAACATCCATCGCTATCTTCTTAATGCTGCCGGTTTTCAGGAATTCTTCCGCCAGCATATCCTCTATCTCGGTCTGAACTGCGCGACGGATGGGCCTTGCGCCGAACTTCTCGTCGTAGCCTTTCTCAAGCACAAGATCTACCACTTTGTCTGTGTAGACAACTTCCGTTCCCATCTGCTCCCTGCAGCGCTTGCAAACGATGTCCAGCTGCATTTTTGCGATCTCTCTCAGATCGTCTTTGGACAGCGATCTGAAGACGATGGTCTCATCGATCCTGTTCAAAAACTCCGGCTTAAAGATGTTTTTGATCTCTTCCTTGATGCCGTCCTTCATACGCTCGTAGGTGGCCTTTTCGTCATTTCCGCCCACAAAGCCCAGATGCTTTGGCGTCATGATGGCCTGGGCCCCCGCATTGGAAGTCATGATGATGATGGTGTTCTTAAAGTTCACCTTTCTTCCCTGGGCATCCGTGATGTGGCCGTCTTCCAGCACCTGAAGCAGGATGTTGAAAACGTCGGGATGAGCTTTTTCCAGTTCGTCAAAAAGCACCACTGCATATGGTTTCCGTCTGATCTGCTCGGAAAGCTGGCCCCCTTCTTCGTGTCCCACATATCCCGGAGGGGATCCGATGAACTTGGAGACACTGTGCTTTTCCATGTACTCCGACATGTCCACTCTGATCATGGCGTTTTCGTTTCCGAACATAGCTTCCGCCAGTGCCTTGGAAAGCTCTGTTTTTCCGACACCTGTGGGGCCAAGAAAAAGGAAAGAACCGATGGGTCTGTTGGGATCCTTAAGTCCCACCCTGCTTCTTCTTATGGCCTTTGTGATGGCTTCCACAGCTTCTTTCTGTCCCTTTACCCTCTTTTCAAGGATCTCGGGCATTTTAAGAAGCTTCTCGCTTTCCTGCTGCATGACCTTTTCAAGCGGTATGCCTGTCCAGCCTGCAATGATCTTTTCTATGCTTTCTCTTGTCAGCTCCTTTTCGGAGCCTTTTCTCTTTGAGGGTTTTCTGAGCTTGGCAAGCTTTTCGTTGAGACTGTTCTGTTCTTCCACAAGAGCCGCTGCCACGTCCATTTTGTTCTTTATCAGTGCCGTTTCAAGCTCGCCCTTGATTGCCTTAAGGCGGGCATTTATCTCCGCTGTCTTTCCGGTTCCTTTGTCCGCATCAAGATGAAGCTTGGATGCCGCTTCGTCCATAGCATCGATAGCCTTGTCGGGAAGGAAACGGTCGCTTACGTAGCGGGCAGTGAGTTTTGCGCACGCAATGATTGCCTCATCCGAGATCCTGACACCGTGATGCTTTTCGTAAGCCGGCCTGAGTCCTTTAAGGATCTCGATGGTCTCCTCTTCCGTAGGCTCTTCTATGGTTATCGGCTGGAATCTTCTTTCCAGCGCCGCATCTTTTTCAATGCGTTTTCTGTATTCCTTGGTGGTGGTCGCTCCGATGAGCTGCAGTTCGCCTCTTGCAAGGGCAGGCTTCAGGATGTTTGCCGCATCCATTGCTCCTTCGGAACCTCCCGCTCCAACGATCGTGTGTATCTCATCGATAAAAAGGATGATAGAGGGATCGTTGCTGACTTCATTGATCACTCTCTTGATCCTCTCTTCAAACTCACCTCTGTACTTGGTGCCCGCCACCATTCCGGAAAGGTCCAGAGAAAGGATCCTTTTACCCTTCATAAGGTCCGGGACCTCATCATTTGCGATCCTGGCAGCCAATCCCTCCAGCACCGAAGTTTTTCCGACTCCCGGCTCTCCGATGAGGCAGGGATTGTTTTTCGTCCTTCTGCAGAGCACCTGGATCACACGCTCGATCTCCTTCTGTCTGCCTATGCACGAGTCAAGCTTCCCTTCCGCTGCCATCTGAGTGATGTCCTTGGCAAAGGATTCGGTAAAGCTTTCCTCTTCGCTCATCCTGTTCCTGGTCATGGCTTTTGCAAATTCCATCCTGGCGGTTGCGGCATCGATACCCATGGTCATGATACAATCTGCATACAGTTTCTGGAGATCTACCTCGAGTGTATTAAGTATCCTGTTTGCAAGGCACTCCTCCACTTCCACCATAGCCATTACAAGATGCTCGGTTCCGATCTTTTCCTTGTTATAGTAGGAAGCGATCTCCTCTGCCTTGTCCAGAACCTTCTTAAAGGCCGGGGAGATCACCGAAGGCTTTTCTTCAAAACCCTCGTTTTCCGTGAGGAAGACATAGTCATCGAGAACCTTTCTGACCTTTTCTCCGTAGACCTTGTTTTCCACCAGAGCCTCAAATCCCGAGCTCTCCGGTCCTTCATAGCAAAGAGCCATCAGGAGATCGTCGGTTCCCACATATCCTTTTTTGCGGTAAAAACCGTCCTCCGCGCAAGCGTTTTCAACTACATTTAATGCTGCTTTTGTAAACCTGTCTTCATTTCCGAAGACACTGTTTTTATTAATTCCCATTATCTTACCTGTCTTTTCTACTGCTTTGATGCATGGATCCTGTAGATCCGCACATTTCCGTTTTCGGCTTTTACCCTGATCTCAAAGACGTCACTGTTGGACGTTACAACCACGGTTCCGTTACCGCCCACGGTCGCTTTACCGCTGACCGGAACAGCCACGATCTGAAGTATGTTGTTGCTTTCCGTTGTGGTTATGTAGTAATCCGTCTCGTTCAGAGTGTTAAATGCCGGCGAAAGCGTGAGCCTGTTGCCGTCCATGTCGTAAACGTTAAGACTTGCCAGAACGTTGTTGGGGCTTCCTTTGGATGTGGGCTTTGAAGCCGCTGTCTCAGGCATATTCTCATAGACCGGTATCTTGAAAACAACCGTTGTGTCCAGTGAAGAGTATGCCTTTGCCATCTTCGTGCCCTCGCTGTAGGGCGCCTCAACATTTGCCATATACTGATGGCTGAAGGTGCTGATGTCTGTCACATTGAATTTCTGCAGATAGATGGTGTCCTGTCCGCGCATGATGTACTGCTGGGCGATAATATATGCACCGCCTACGATTGCCCTGTATGGATTGTTCCATGGGATCAGTGATGCATCGTTGTAGGCATCGTTGTTCGCAGAACCGTTCTTGGCGTACTTTAATCCGTTGACGATGGCGCCCCCCGATGTGGTCGAGTGGTACGCACCAATATTATAGAAGTTGTAGTAGCCCGTGTAGCCGGAAACCGTTCCCGAAACACTGTTGGAAACGGATCCGCTGCTCGTGACAACTTCCTGTCTTACTCTTGTTACAAGATGATAAGGGCTGACTCCCGAGTACTCCGCCGCCTCTATGAATGCCTGGGCATAGGAGATTGTCCTTTTCTTTCCCGTATCGTCCGTGAATGTAAATGTCTTGTTGGCAAAAGGTGTTCCCTTAAGGAGTTCTTCCACCTGTGCCTGTGACTGGTACTTCGATTTGTAAGTCAAAGTCTCGAACATGAAGATCGCAGAGGAGTTTAGCCAGTTCCTCGGATCCATGTAGTAGGCCGTCGCTTCCTTTGAAGCCGTTACCCAGGAAGGACTGTCAAAAACAATGTATTTGTCCGTCATCCAGTCATATGCACCGTTTACTGTGGACAGCATTCCGGAGATCGCAGTGTTCGGTATAAGGTTCACTCCCGCTTTCCCTTCTTTTTCAAGTACCGTCTCCCAGTCAAGGCCCGTTACGTCTGCCTCAAACACCCAGTTGGGGTGTGTTTCGTGAAGCATAAGGAGCGGATCGATGTAATTCAGAGGGAAGCCTTCCGCTATCATGAGTTCTATGAACTCATCGCTTTCCAGTTTCGACATGTCCGGTATGGGTGTGGGCGTCACCATGAGCTTCGCGGTTGCCGCATCCATTACCTTGATGAGACTGTCTTCTATGTATCCGTAGTAAACCTTATCGTCGTAAACAAATCTCACATGACGGAAGATCGTACCGTCATTTACGTACCTGTCGTAAAGCGCGAGACTCACATTTGATCTGATGTAGATCGTTCTGCCGTATTCGTCCGTAAGGAAGCTTCCGCCCCTCGGTTTGTCGTTAACTGCAAGGGAGTAATTGACATCCGCGTATCCGTAGCCTGTGATCACATTGCCCGCATAGTTGTACGGATAGCCCTGTGATGCCTCCCTGAGTACGGGAGTGGGCGTTCCTGACGGTCTGGGTGTTGATGTGGGTCTTGTTGTGGGCGTAGGTGTGCTCGTGTATCTCGGCGAAGGAGTGGGTGTGTTTGTGGGCTTGGGAGTGGGTGTGGGGGATGTTAGAAGAACATTTCCGCCCCAAAGTTCGGTCTCCGTGCTCTTTAAGTAGCCCACGGTCCCGTCATCCAGCCTTACTTTAAACCACTTGTCGTTTCCGACTTCCTGTTCTCCGATCAATAAGATCCTGTCGTCTTCGGCGAAAGTCACCTTCGTTCCCGCCCTGTTGACCGCAGTGTCGGAGGAATCGGATGCCTTGGCTTTAAGCAGCGTTCCCGTCTTTGTTATCCTTCCGTAAACTTCCGCATCATAATCCAGTTTTACGTAAGATGCGGACACAAAGCCTGTAAGCACTTTTCCGTTCTGCTTTGCAGCCACCTTATACCAGTGGCCCGATGCAGTCAGGTATCTGTCGACCACTATGATCTTTTCGTTCTGCTTGAGTTTTCCGACCGGAACCCCTTCGATGGACGCAGCGGAACGCAGGTTCAGCACATCCGCATTGACCGTTGCCGCATAGTAGATGCTTCCCCTTGCGTTATTGGGTATCTCAAAGTACCTTATTATATCTGCATATGGATCCCGGGTGGGAATGGGAGTAGGAGTCTTTGTGGGAGTGGGAGTACTGGTGGGAAGGGGGGACTTGACCGAAAGGTAATCGCTTACCACGTATCCCGTATACTCTGTGGTTCCCTTTTTGAATTTTACTTTGTACCACCAGGTTCCCTTGCTGTCTTTTACCGCATCAAGAGTAGTAACCTTGTCGCCTTCAAGAAGGATGGCGACTCTCTGGGAAGAAGTGCTTGCGGTGCTTCTTACGTTCAAAGCATCTGCCACGACTTTTCCTTCCAACGGGAAGCCGTAGGTTCTTAAAGTAACGTCATTTGCGGAGGGAGTGGGGCTGGGAGTGCTTGTCGCCCGGACCTGGACCGCAATATAAGTTGCGCTTGTGGTTCCGGTGCACTGCTTTCCGTTCTTTATATAGTTAATGGTGTACCAGTAGGCTCCGACGCTTGATTTCTTTACGCCGGTGACCGTCACCTTGTCTCCGTCCTTAAGAGTGTCGATTATGCTGTAATTTGTTCCCGCTCCGTCACGTATGTTCAATGTCGTTGCAACGACCCAGCCTGTGTAGGGGAAGCCGTCCGTAAGGACCGCAAGTGTTGTTCCGTCGGGGATGGCCACTTCACCGTTTGCCTTTCCCGTAGGTGTGGGTGTTGCAGTGGGCTTTCCGGTGGGTATGCTCCCCTTTGCGGAAATGAATTCCTTTGAAACGTATCCGTTGATCTTTTTCCCGTTAAAACTCGAAGTGATGTAGTACCAGCCCTTTTCTTCCCAGGAAACCGCAACGTAGTCTCCCTGAGCAAGTCTGACCTGAACTCCGTTCAGTTTCATTATGTCGTAATTTGTTCCGGGCCCTTCGCGGACAAAAAGAGAAGACGCCGTTACGGTTCCCGTAACAGCCGCATCAGCCGTCTCTCCTTTAAAAATGAAAAGTACGGACACGATCAGCAGAGGGAGCACCATCAGCATCGCCCTTATTATTTGCGCTATATCGGTTCTTCTTTTTCCCATCATCATAAACCTTCCAATGTCTGTATGTGTAAGTGAATCCCTGTTTCCGTTCACATTATTTTACGTTATTCAGAGATTAGTATACTACATCGGTCTCAATTATTCCATATGTTTGCAAAAAAAGACCGACACCCGTTGTCCGGTGCCGGTTTTTAAATCCTTATATCATAAGCCTATATCATGACGCATATATTTGTTTTCAAATTCGATCCATTCCGTTGCTTTGTAAGCGTTTGCCCGTGCTTCTTCGGGAGTCTTACCGAGAGCCGTGATACCCAGAACTCTTCCTCCGTTGGTCACCACTTTTCCATCCGCAAACTTTGTTCCCGCATGGAAGCAGTAGTAGCCCTCCTTACCCTTAAAGTTCTCAAGGCCTTTTATCTCTTTGCCCTTTTCGTACTTTTCGGGATAGCCGTCGGATGCAAGGATCACGCACTGGGCTGCTTCGTCCTTAAATTTCAGGTCGATCTCGTCCAGCCTGCCGTCTATGCATGCTTCAAAGACATCCACGATGTCGTTTTCCATTCTGGGAAGCACCACCTGAGTTTCGGGATCTCCGAAGCGGGCATTGAATTCCAGAACCTTGGGGCCCTTTGCTGTCAGCATGAGGCCGAAGAAGATAACGCCCTTAAATTCTCTTCCTTCCGATGCCATGGCATCAACAGTTCTCTGATAAACATTCTCTTTGCAGAATTCATCTATCTCTTTGGTATAAAAGGGATTGGGGGAAACATTTCCCATTCCGCCTGTGTTGAGTCCTTCGTCATTGTCCTTCGCACGTTTCCAGTCCCTTGCACTGGCCATGAGCTTAACCGTTTTTCCGTCAACAAAGGAAAGCACGGATGCTTCTTTACCGATCAGGAATTCCTCAACTACGATCTTATCGCCTGCGCTTCCGAAAGCCTTGTCGGTCATGAGTTCCTTTACTCCAGCAACAGCTTCCTCCTTTGTATTGCAGATCAGCACCCCTTTTCCGAGAGCCAGTCCGTCTGCTTTTAATACAATGGGATAATCCGCTGTCTCAAGGTACTTTATCGCATCTTCCGGCTTGTCAAATACTTCATAGGCTGCCGTGGGGATGTTGTACTTCTTCATGAGGTCCTTGGAAAATGCCTTGGAACCTTCAAGAATAGCCGCATTCTTACGGGGTCCGAAAACTCTTAAGCCTCTTTCCTCAAACACATCGACTATGCCTGCAACAAGAGGATCGTCCGGTCCCACAACCGTCAGGTCGATCTTTTTTTCTTCCGCAAAATCCGCAAGAGCCTTGAAATCCATTGCTTTAATGTCCACACACTCCGCAAGCTCGGAGATCCCGGCATTTCCGGGTGCACAATAGATCTTTTCCGCTTTTTTGCTCTGCGCTATCTTCCAAACGATAGCATGCTCACGTCCGCCGGAGCCCACAACCAAAATCTTCATTTATCTACCTGCCTTTTTATCGCTGGTCTTCTTTCGAAGATGCCCTACTTACCGCTCTTTTCCGCCAGTTCTTTGATCGCATCGGGAAGGATGATCCATTCCGCCTGCTCCATCACTCTTCTCTGCAAGATCTCGGGTGTGTCCCCGGGCAGAACTTCCACTGCCTTCTGCTTTATGATGGGGCCTGTGTCCGTTCCCTCATCCACAAAGTGCACCGTTGCGCCCGTCACCTTGCATCCCCTTGCGAGGACAGCTTCATGGACCTTGAGCCCGTAAAAACCGTCACCGCAGAAGGAGGGGATCAGCGAGGGATGGATGTTTATTATTTTATTGGAGTATTTCTTAATGACGATCTCAGGTACGATCACAAGGTACCCCGCCAGCACCACCAGATCCGGGGAGTACTTGTCCAGGGTTTCCAAAAGGGCCTTATCAAAGGCCTCCTTACTTTCGTAATCCTTCCTTACCACAGCTTCTCCCGCTATGTTGTGCTGCTTTGCGCGCTCTAAAGCATATGCCTTGCGGGAGGAGGAGATCACGGCTTTGATCTCCGTGTTTGGGATGTAACCGCTCTCCGTTTTATCGATTATTGCCTGGAGGTTTGTTCCGCCCCCGGAAACAAGTACGACTACTTTAAACATATGTCCTTTTCTCCGTCGTCAATGAAACCGAGAACGTAAGCGTTCTCACCCGCTGCCTTGATGGCTGCAACCGTTTTGTCAACGTCGTTCTTATCAACTGCAAGGCACATTCCTATGCCCATATTGTAGGTGTTGTACATCATCTTCTCTTCGATGTTTCCTGTCTTTGCAAGGAGTTTGAAGATGGGGGGAACTTCGTAGGAGTTCTTCTCGATCACTGCGCGTGTTCCTGCCTTCAGCATTCTCGGAATGTTTTCGTAGAAGCCGCCTCCTGTAATGTGGCTGCAGGCCTTTACTGTAACGCCCGCATCTTTGATGCTCTTCAAAGCCTTTACATAGATCTTTGTGGGACGAAGGAGTGCTGTTCCCAGTGTCTCGCCAAGATCATCGGAATAACGGTCGAGGGCTGTTCTCTCCATGGGGAAAACCTTACGGACAAGGGAATAACCGTTGGAATGTATGCCTGATGAAGCGATACCCACAAGGACATCACCCTTCTTAAGGTTCTCGCCGGTGATCATTTCGTCTTTATCAACTATGCCTACCGCAAAGCCTGCAAGATCATACTCGTCTTCAGGGTAGAAGCCGGGCATTTCAGCGGTCTCTCCGCCGATCAGAGCAGCTCCCGCCATTTCGCATCCCGTTGCGACACCTCCCACGATGTCTGCGATCTTCTCAGGGGTGTTCTTTCCGCATGCTATATAATCAAGGAAGAAAAGAGGTTCGCCACCCGCGCAGGCAACATCGTTCACGCACATGGCAACACAGTCGATACCGATGGTATCGTGCTTATCCAAAAGAAAAGCAAGCTTAAGCTTTGTTCCCACGCCGTCCGTTCCAGACAAAAGAGTGGGGTTCTTCATTTTCATAAAGGAATTCATGGCGAAAGCTCCGGAAAATCCTCCAAGTCCGCCGAGAACCTCGGGTCTCATCGTCTTCGCAACATGCTTTTTCATAAGCTCGACAGCCTTGTAGCCTGCTTCAATGTCAACACCTGCATTTTTGTAATCCATGGTATTCTTCCTTTCAAATCTTTTTTCTAAGATCATGATCGTCCCGCAGGCATATGCCCGGCGCACCTTTTACGTGCGGACATTCTCCCCGAGACTTCGTTATTTTATCATAAATGGGACAAATTTTATATTTAATATTTCTTATCGATTATATAAGGTAAGAATTTTTTTCTTGATTTTTGAAAAATTTATGTTAATATATGCGTTTGTGATATTTTTGGAACATATGAAAAAAAGATGTTGGTCGCAACATCCGTCGAAAGATGAAAGGAATAAATATGATCGAAAGAAGTCAGAACATCAGAAACATTGCCATTATCGCGCACGTTGACCACGGCAAAACGACTCTGGTCGACGAACTGTTAAAGCAGAGCGGTACTTTCCGCGCCAATCAGGATGTGGCGGAACGTGTTATGGACTCCAACGACATCGAGCGTGAAAGAGGCATCACCATCCTCGCAAAAAATACAGCCATTAATTATAAAGGAATAAAGATCAACATCATCGACACACCCGGACACGCAGATTTCGGCGGAGAAGTGGAACGTGTCCTCAAGATGGTTGACGGCGTTGTACTTGTGGTTGACGCTTTTGAAGGCGTAATGCCCCAGACAAAGTTCGTTCTTAAGAAAGCCCTTGAGCTCCAGCTTCCCGTGATCTGCTGCATCAACAAGATCGACCGTCCCGAAGCGCGTCCCAAGGAGGTTATCGACGAAGTGCTCGAACTTCTCATGGACCTCGACGCAACAGACGAGCAGCTCGACTGCCCCTTCGTTTTTGCTTCCGCAAAGACAGGTGTTGCCATCCTTGAGCTTACGGACACCCCCAAGAACATGGTTCCTCTTTTTGAGACCATCGTTGATTACATCCCAGCTCCTCAGGGCGATCCCGAAGCAGGCACACAGGTTCTGATCTCCACCATCGACTACAACGAGTACGTGGGACGTATCGGTGTAGGTAAGGTTTCCAACGGAAAGATCCGTGTAAATCAGGATGTGGTCATCGTTAACCATCACGAGCCCGACAAGGTTCGTAAGGTTAAAGTTTCCAAGCTTTACGAATACGAGGGACTCAAGAAAATAGAAGTTGAAGAAGCCGGAGTCGGAGCCATCGTTGCCATTTCCGGTATCTCGGACATACACATCGGAGACACGCTCTGCAGTCCCGAAGCTCCCGATCCCATTCCTTTCCAGAAGATCTCGGAGCCCACGATCGCAATGACCTTCTGCGTAAACGATTCTCCTCTTGCAGGTCAGGAAGGAAAGTTCGTTACATCAAGACACATCCGCGAGCGTCTCTTCAGAGAGCTGAACACCGACGTTTCTCTCCGTGTTGAGGAAACAGAAACAACCGAAGCCTTCAAGGTTTCCGGACGTGGCGAACTTCACCTCTCCGTTCTCATCGAGAACATGCGTCGTGAGGGATACGAATTCGCCGTTAGCAAAGCAGAAGTTCTTTATAAAACAGGTGAAAAGGGCGAAAAACTCGAACCCATGGAGAAAGCCTACATCGACGTTCCGGACGAGTTTTCGGGAGTTGTCATCGAAAAGCTTTCCCAGCGTAAGGGCGAGCTCCTTTCCATGTCAAGCATCAGCGGCGGTTACACCCGTCTCGAGTTCCTGATCCCTTCCCGCGGTCTCATCGGTTACAGAGGCGATTTCATGACAGATACAAAGGGTAACGGAATCATCAATACCCTCTTTGACGGATACGCTCCTTTCAAGGGCGACATTGCTTACCGTAAGACAGGTTCTCTCATTGCTTTCGAAGCAGGCGAGAGCGTTACCTACGGACTCTTTAATGCTCAGGAGCGCGGCACCCTCTTCATCGGCCCCGGCGAAAAGGTTTATGCAGGAATGGTTATCGGACAGAGTCCGAAAACGGAAGATATCGAAGTTAATGTTTGTAAGCGCAAGCAGCTCACAAATACACGTTCTTCCGCTTCCGACGAAGCTCTCCGTCTCACGCCTCCTAAGATCCTTTCCCTCGAGCAGGCACTTGACTTCATTGAAAAGGATGAGCTACTCGAAGTTACTCCCACTTCTCTCCGTATAAGAAAGAAGATCCTGGATCCCACTCTCAGAAAGAGAGCCAACAGAAATTGACGATAAAAAATGACCCTTTTCAGGGTCATTTCAGACTGTCGACAAAGTCTCATGCTCGATATGGCATGGGACTTTGTTTTTTTATGCTCAAATGCTTTGTTTTAGCGACTTTCATCCACTTTTATGATATAATATCTGTA
>JAEEGK010011336.1_pt1 | contig 20390 bp, 13 predicted proteins | sample 8958771 | NCBI WGS metagenome assembly JAEEGK01 (sample SAMN16246547, study PRJNA631951) | gut metagenome | biome: gut microbiome; feature: rumen; material: SC-attached | host: Bos | place: Iran: Karaj | collected 2018-10
GCAGGAAAGGGGCCGTCTGATGTATTGCAGGTCCTAGAACGATCTGCAGTGGCGTTCCGCCCTTCTGGAGCCCCTTCGCTATACGATCAGGGACGGCGCCCTGCAGAGGCTCAAAAGTCCCGGGGAAGCGCCGGAAGCGGCCTGCACGGATCCGAAACGCCGGACGGCGTCCCTTGGGATGCCCGCCGGGCAGGGAAAGATCTCAGACGCGGGATATGATCAGATGGCGTGTCTGTTTGCGGAGATCCCGGTATACGACCATGTGAGGTTCCGGGCGAAAATCCGCGTCCTGCAGTACCCCGCGGAGGAAGCGCAAAATGGCCAGGAGGGGATCGGCCTGTTTTTCCGGGATACGATGGATCCGGAGCCTATGACCGGTTATCCCTATTCCAATATGGCGGTCGGAGGAATCTCCCGGGGACAGGCAGGCCTGTTCGGAAGACAGGGGATCACAGAGGATTCCGTCGAGGGCGTTCGGAATTTCCGCTGTTCGGATGAAGGAAAGCCCGATTTCCCGTGGTTCGGGACAAGGCTGGAGATCGTGCTGGAGAAGCGCGGCCTGCGCCTGTCCGCCGAGATCGGGGCAGAGGGCGCCGCTGCCCGCAGGGTTTACGAGACGACGGTGGATGAGGATGTCTTCGCTTCCAGGGAACACCGGCAGATGGCCCTCGGATTTCTGGCGGCCCGCGGCTGCCGGATGGAAGCGGATCTGGATTCCGTCCGCATTGAATACCGGGACGAGGCGGACGGCAATCCGCAGGAGGCCCTCTATGCTTCGCCGGAAGGCAGCCCTCGGGGGCAGGGAACGGCGGAGGACCCCCTGACGCTGCAGGCCGCGGTGGACCGCTGTCTGCGGGGCCAGGAGATCCGCGTTTTGCCCGGCCGGTACCGGATGACGGATGATCTTTTCATTTCGCGGCAGAACAGCGGCAGCTGCCGCTGCCATAAGAAGCTCCGGCTGGAGAACAGCTTCGGAAAGCCGGCTGTTCTGGATTTCGGCGGGAAGGCCCGCGGCCTCATCATGGAGGGCGCTTTCTGGGAGATCAGCGGGCTGACGGTCACCCGGGGGCTCGGCTTCGTCGTCCGGGGGAGCCGCAACCGGATCAGCCATTGTCTTGCGGCCGCCAATCTGGAAACGGGCTTTTTGATCAGGCATCCGTCCAATGACGGACCGAAGGCGCAGTGGCCTTCTTACAATACCGTCGCAGACTGTGTTTCCTGCCTGAACAGGGACCGGTCGGAACAGCACGCGGACGGCTTTGCCTGCAAAATCGCGGCCGGTCCCGGAAACGAATTCATCCGCTGCACCGCCTGGATGAATTCCGACGACGGCTTCGACCTGTTCGCCAAAAACCGTTCGATCGGTTCCGTCCGCCTGCTTGAATGCCGCAGCTGGCTGAACGGATACACCCTTCGGGAGGGCCGGATGGTCAAAACGAAGGGGAACGGGAACGGCTTCAAGCTGGGGGGAAGCGGACTGGCTGCGGATCACGAGGCGCTGGACTGCGAAGCCGTCGGCAATCTCGGCTTCGGCTTCACCAGCAATTCCAATCCCCGCATGCGGCTTGCCGGCTGCAGGGCGGGAAACAACCTGGAAAACTACGCCTACTATTTCACCGGACCGGAAGCCGGCGCGCTGTATTCCGCGGAGAACTGCGCGGAAACCGACGATCCCTCCTTCGATCCCGCCGCCTGGGCGGGGGAGCATATCCTGCCCGGCATCGCGGACGGGACCCTGCTGTCCGGGGAGGACGTTATCGAAGCGCTGCAGAAGGACCAGACCCATGTGCGCAATGAAAACGCCATCCGCACCGCCCTGAAGCAGGCCGGCGAATTGTGCCGGAATGCAGACCCGTCCCTTCCCAACCTCCTGATGATGTGCTCTTCCTTTTACGGAGGCGGAGCGGAGCGGGTGGCCTGCCGTCTGGCTTCCGGGCTCACGGAACGATACAACGTATATTTTCTGTATATCCAGGACAAGGGGCAGAGCTACTATCTCGATCCCCGCATACAGACGATCGCCATGCCCTTCTTCTACGGGTCGTGGGACGACATCAATGCCTGCCGGGCCAAGTATGCCCGGGGCCTGAAAGCCGTTCTGAACATCCGGACCGCCGTCTCGTTCATGTATACCATGAACAGGGTGAACGTGGAATCCGGCGGAAACGCCGTGATCATCTGTTCGGAGCGCAACAATCCGAGGAAGAGATATCCGGAGCGTATGCCGGAGATCGACCGGCTCTATGCATCGGCGGACCATGTGGTGTTCCAGTCCGAGGCGGTCCGCAGCATGTTTTCTCCGGCGGTCCGGGCGCACGGAAGCATCATTCTGAATCCGGTGGAGGTCAGCTGCATGCGGAGGGGGGGAAGCCGCCGCATCGTCAATGTGGGAAGGCTGGTGCCCCAGAAGAACCAGGCCATGCTGCTGCGGGCCTTTGCGGCCTTTTATCGAAACCACGGCGATTATACCCTGTCGTTTTACGGCGCGGGGGAATTGCTGGAGCAGCTGCAGGCCCTGGCCGGGTCTTTGGGGCTGAAGGATGCCGTTCAGTTTCACGGACAGGTGTGGGACGTGCACGCGGCCATCGCCGACGCGGAGATGTTCGTCCTCTCCAGTGATTACGAGGGGCTTTCCAATGCCCTGCTGGAATGCATGATGATGGGCTTCCCCTGCATCTCCACCCGCTGTGAAGGCTCGGTGAACGTGATCGAATCCGGGAAAAACGGGATCCTGACCGACGTGGGCAGCGAAGAGCAGCTGGCGGAAGCGATGACCCTGCTGGCCGATCACGGGGAGCTCAGAGAGCGCCTGGGGGTTCAGGCGAAGCGCAGCGCGGCGCAGTTCGAAAAAGAGCCCGTGCTTCGGCAGTGGGAGCAGCTGATCGGCCGCCTGTCCGCCGGCGCCGCCCGTTGACCGGAGGCAGACGTGGAAGCGGAAGATAAGGTCATGGAAACCGATCTGGCAGAGATCCAGAAGGTCCTGCTGGAAATGATAAAAACGCTGGCGGACGTCTGCGAAAAGAACGGCCTGCGCTACTGCCTGTACTGCGGCACGCTTCTGGGGGCGATCCGCCACAGGGGCTTTATCCCCTGGGATAACGATGCGGATATCGTCATGCCGCTGACGGACTACCGGCGCCTTCTGCGCATTGCCGAAAGGGAATTGCCCGAAGGCTATGTGCTCCAGTATCCGGGCCACGGCGCCGGGCATATCAACCCCTGGGCAAAGCTGTATAAAACCGGAACAACGATGCTGCTGCGGTCTCAGGCGGCCTTCGACAAGAACTGGGGCATCTACATAGACATCTATCCCATGATCGGCGGTCCCTCCGCACCCTGGCTGAGAAAAGCGCAGCAATTCCTTCTCAAGGCGGCGAAGGGCCTGATGGCGATCGACCTGTTTCAGAAGACGGGAAACTATGATCTGGCGTCGGAGTGGCTTCAGGCAACGGGAAACAGCGAGAAATACCTTCTGGCCGTCAGGCTCCTTCAGGTGATCCCCGGTCCGGTCCGGCGGGCGGCTGCGCGGCTGCTGCTTCGGCTGACGATGCTTCCGACGGAGAAAAGCAGCCGGATCGGTTCCATCGATTCCGCGGATTTCTGCTTGAAATTTGAACGTGCCTGGTGGAAGCAGACGACGAAAGCGGTTTTTGAGGATGGGGAGTTTTCCGTTCCGGCCGAGTACGACAGGATCCTCACCACCATATACGGGGATTATATGACGCCGCCTCCCAAGGCCCGGCAGGTCTCTCACGGCTCGGGAACGGGAGATGTCATATACGACGTTCACAGAGACTATTCGGAATATCGGGAAGAGCTGCTCGGCCCTTTGTATAAGCAGAAAAGAGGTTAAAAAAACGGTATGAATATTCTGGTGACCGGCGGCGCCGGCTTTATCGGATCGCACCTGTGCCGCAGACTGATTTCAGAGGGGAACAGCGTGATCTGCCTGGATAATCTGAGCTCGGGATCCATGAAAGGCATCGAGGATCTGCTGAAGCATCCGAGCTTTACCTTTGTGGAAAAGGATGTGACGGAGCCCTTTGATTTTCCGGTGGAACGGATCTTCCATCTGGCCTGCATGGCCAGCCCGGTGTTCTATCAGAAGGACCCGGTGCATACGACAAAAACGAATGTTTTCGGCGCTCTGCATGTTCTGGAGCTGGCCCGAAAGCATCATGCCCGCGTGCTTCTGACCAGCACCAGCGAAGTCTACGGCGACGCCCTTGTCCATCCTCAGAAGGAGGAATACTGGGGAAATGTGAATCCCTGCGGGATCCGGTCTTGCTATGACGAGGGCAAGCGGGTGGCGGAAACGCTGTTCTTCGATTATCACCGGCAATACGGCGTCGATATCCGCGTGGTCCGCATTTTCAATACCTACGGCCCCGGCATGCTGGCGGACGACGGCCGGGTCGTGTCCAATTTCATTGTCCGCGCATTGCGGAAGGAAGACCTTGTCTGCTACGGCGACGGACTGCAGACCCGCAGCCTGTGCTATGTGAGCGACACGCTGGAGGCCCTGCTCCGCATGATGAACACGGAGGACGTCACCGGCCCGGTCAATGTGGGGAATCCCAATGAAAAGACCGTGCTGGAGATCGCGAAGCTCATCCTTCAGAAAACCGGCTCCGATTCCGGGATCGTCTTCGGGCCGAAGCCTCAGGATGATCCGAAGCGGCGTTGTCCGGATATCTCGCTGGCAAGGCGGGTGCTGAGCTGGCAGCCGGAGGTCAGCCTGGATGAAGGCCTGGCGCGCACCATTGCGTATTTTGCCGGGCAGGTGTCCTGAGCGCCCGCTTTGCCGGAGACGGATACAGCGCCCGACCATATGGAAAGCCGATAAAAATGAGTAGCCATTTTCAGTACCTTCGTTCCGCCCTGCTCAACTGGTATCCCTTTGCCCCCGGGAACCGGGCGCTGCTGGCGGGAGAGAACACGCAGCCGCTGATGCCCCTGCTGAAAAAGCATTTTCAGACGGTGGACACCGCCCCTGCGGAGGGGGAGCGCTATGACTGCATCGCCGCGGCGGATTATGCGGAGAAGGCGGAGGACCTCCCGGCCCTTCTGCGGTCGCTGTATCGTCTGCTGGATGACGACGGCGTGCTCCTTCTTGCCTTCAGAAACCGTTTCGGCTTGAAATACCTGTGCGGCGGAACGGACGAGTATGTGAAGACTGCCTTTTCCACCCTTCAGCCCGCCGGCGGAGGAGAGCGGCTGTATGGGCGCAATGAAATGAAGGAGCTGCTGCTCCGGGCCGGTTTTGCCCCTCCGAGGTTCTATTATCTGATGCCGGATGCGGACTTTGTCCAGGCGGTGTATACCGACGATCTTCTGCCCGAGGACAGCATCCGCGACCGCGTCTTTCCCTTCGACCTGCATGACAGCCCCCTGATCGCCTGGGAGTCGGATCTCTACGATGATATGGTGCGGGAGAGAGCCCTCCCCTTTGCCGCCAACGTTTACCTCGCGGAATGCCGGAAGCCCGGCGCCTCCCCCCCGAAGAAGAGCGTCGTATATGCCGCGCTGTCCACGGATCGGGGAGAAGAAAACAGCTTTGCCACCGTGCTGTATTCCGACGGCACGGCGTGCAAAAGGCCCCTTTTCCCCAAGGGCCTTCCCTATCTCGAGAAGGTGTGCGCCAATATGGCGGAGCTCAGCGCCCGCGGCATATTGACCGTCAGCCATACCATGACCGGCTCCGGGATCGAGATGCCTCTGGTTCGGGAGGAAGGGCTGCTGCATTATCTGCGCCGCCAGCTTCCGGACCATACGGAGGCGTTCCTGTCCGTTTTCGACAGGATCTGGCAGGATGTGCTGCGTTCGTCCCCTCCGGCCGAGGAAACGCCCGATTCCCTGGCGGAGATCTGGGGAGCCGGCAGGGACCAGCTGGGGCCGATCCTGAAATCGGCGCTCATCGACATGATCCCCTATAATGCCTTTTGGGCGGACGGAAGGATCCGGTACTACGATCAGGAATTCCGGGTGGAGAACTGCCCGGCGGCGTATGTGCTGTTTCGCGCCATCCGCTATACCTGGCTCCACATCCCGGAAGCCGAGAAGTATCTCCCTCTGGAAGAAATGAAGAAGCGCTGCCATCTGACCGAAACCTGGGATGGCTTCATGGCGCGGGAGAACCGCTTCGTCGCCGGGAACCGGAACGTCGAGGCCCTGAAGGAAATCTACGATCATGCCAATCCGGACCGCACGGCGATCCTTCGGCGGCAGCGGCAGCTGGGCGCCGCTTCTGATCACGACCCCTGCAAGGAGCTGAAATAATGGAAGCTGAGAAGGAATACGGCGTCGGCCTTTTGATGGGGGTCTTCGACCTGTTTCATGTGGGCCATCTCCGGCTGATCCGGCGTGCGTCCGCCCGCTGCCGCTTTTTGCGGATCGGGGTGCTTTCCGACGAGCTGGTGGAAAAGTATAAGAACAAAAGGCCCGTCATCCCCCTGGAGGAACGCATGGAGATCCTTTCCGCGATCCGCGGCGTGGATGAGGTGGTCCCCATCACGGATGATCCCTCCCGCCTGATAGAATGGAATCGAAGACCCTTCGACTGCTTCTTCTCCGGCGATGATTACCGGGGAAACCCCTACTGGGAATGGGAGCGGGAGGAGCTGCGGAAGCTGGGAGCGGATATCGTTTTCTTCCCCTATACAAAGGAGCAGAGCTCGACGCATATCCGCGCGGCGATCAAGGAGCAAAACGGCGGGGAAGCGCCCTCCGGCGGCTGAGAAGGCGGCAAAAGGAGAGCGGGGCCGCATTTCGGCCGGTATCGCCCCGGCAGTAGGCCCGCGGAAGGATGGAGAAACGGAATATCCAATGCGCATTTCACAGAGAGCTATGAGAGAACGGACGCACGCCCCCCTCTTCGGAGAAGACTCAGCCGGAGGGCGTTGGTAATGGAGATAAGCGGCCTGTGCCGCAGTAAACGGCAGCTGTAAAGGAATGGTGAAGCAGATGAGGCGAAAAAACATTTTGGTGATCGGAGGCCCCGGCAGCCTGACCGGGCAGCTTATCCGGAGCTTCAGCAAGGAGGGCCACCGGGTTTCCCTCCTGACAGGCTCCCGGAATTCGGAAGCAAAGTATCCCCGTGTGTTTGAACGGTACGATTTCCCCTATGCCAGCGAAAACCTTCCGGACGTGTTTGAGAGCGTCTCGCCGGACGTGACGGTTTTTGCCGGCGCATATGACAGCAGCTTTTCCTGGATCGATGAGCGCCGGGATTCCGTCGCATATGTATCCGCCGTTATGAATATCCTCAATGCGTTTTCCGCTTTGGGGAAAGGCAGATTTGTCTGCATTTCCTCGGATGCGGTGTTCGATGCGGCCGGCGAAGCCGTATACACCGAAGAGGACAGCCCCAACGCCGGGAGCGTCCGCGGCTCGGCCTTTGTCCTCGCGGAAAGCATCTGCAGACAGTTTATGACGGAACGAAACGCGGACATCGTGATCGCGCGGCTCAGCGGGTATTACAGCCACCCCGACGCGCCGGAGGACGTTGACGATTTCGTTTCGGAATTCTGCGTCAAATATCTCCGGGACGGCACGGTCAACCTGCCCGACGAGCAGCTCCTGATGCCCATCTTCTCCTCCGACGCCGTATTCTTCCTGTCCAGGCTCGCCCTGTCTCCGACGCATCGGTATCCCTGCTATCATATCTCCTCCGGCGTGCAGCTGCGGGTCGGCGAGCTGAAGGAAATGATCGGCAGCGCCGCGGCGGCGCTGGGCTGGTCCGCGGCGGGCGCGGCTTCCGCAGGAACGGAGAAGGGCTGGAAAAGCAGGCTTGCCGCCGCGATGGCGAAGAGGCTGGAGCGGCGGAAGAATCTGGACGGGGAGTGGAGCCCGGCAAAGCCCCGGGGGATCACCTTCCTTCACCTGCAGCATCCCCAGACCATGCTGGATATCCGGCGCTTCCGCGAGGAATTCGGCATCAATCGTCTGGCGGATTTCCAGACGGAGGTGCAGAGCATCGTCCGGCATATGCTGTCCAGAAAGGATCTGTTCCTCCGCGCCGGCAGCTCGGAGCTCACCTTCGGGGAGCTCCTTCGGGCGCAATTCAGCTGGCTCGCCGGAGCGCTTGTCCCGCTGGTGGAGAACATCATCTGCTTCGTTCTGGTATTCCTGCTGACCACCCGGATCGACGGAAGCAGGTATTTTGCACGGATCGATTTTTATCTCCTCTATGTGATCCTGTTCGCCATCGTTTACGGACAGTACCAGGCGATCCTGTCCGCGGTCCTCTCCACGGCCGGATTCCTGTTTTCGCGTTTTCACAGCGATTCCGGCGTTCTGCTGGATTACAACACCTATGTTTGGATCGCGATGATCTTCATCGTCGGTCTCGCGATCGGTTATCTGAGGGACCGCCTCTCCAACCGGAACAACGAGGCAAAGTGGGATCATGAGCACCTGACCAAGCAGATCGACGACGTTCGGGAAATCAACGAGAGCAACGTGCGGGTAAAGGATTCCCTCCATAACCAGATCATCAATCAGGATGACAGCATCGGAACGATCTATGCGATCACGTCCTCCCTGGACATGTATCAATCGGAGGATGTTTTCTTCCAGGCAATGGATATCCTGCGGCAGATCATGGGAAGCGATGACATCGCCCTCTATACGGTTTCCGACGGGCCGTATGCGCGTCTGTTTTCCGCGACGACGAAGCTGGCGGCCTCCCTTGGGAATTCCATCCGCTATCAGGAGCTGGGCGAATTGTATGAGGAAGTGAAGGAAGGGCGGCCTTACATCAACCGGAAGCTCCGGGAGGACATGCCGATGATGGCCTGTGCGATCCGCGAGGGCGAGGAGATCCGGACCCTGATCATGATCTGGAAGCTCCCCTGGGAGAAAATGACCCTGGGCCAGGCGAGCATCCTCACCGTCACCTCGCTGCTCATCCAGAACTCCGTGCTGCGCGCCAACCGGTATCTGGATCTGCTCCGGTCCGAGCGCTTCATCGAGGGGACCCGGATCCTCACGGAGGATGCCTTCTCCACCCTGGTGACGGCCTTCAGGAATGCGGAAAAGCGGAAGCTGACCCATTTCACGCTGCTCCACCTTCCCACCGGCGGAACGGAAGCGGCGCTGAAGGAAACCGGAATGCGCGCCGAGTCCCTGGTTCGCGCCAACGACTACGTCGGCATGGGAAAGGGCGGAAAGCTCTATGTGCTCCTTGCCAATACGAACCGGCAAACCTCGCAGTTCGCCATCGAACGTTTTCAGAAGGAAGGCATTCCCGCCGAAATCACCTATGCGGAACATGACGAGGTAGCGCAATGAAAAAGGACGTCCTTACCTTCTGGATGATCCTGGCAGTGAATACCATCGTCACGGTCGTCTATTTTATCGCCGCAAGACTCAGCAAGCGGCATGTGCCCGGTCTGGCCGCGCGCTGCGCCGCCATGCTGCTGTTTCCCGTGGTCGGCCCCCTTTATTTCGGCGTCGGATGGGTGCTTCGCAAGATCTTCTTCCACAAGCCCGTTGAACTGACGGACGTCATCTTTTCCAAGGAGCGGGAGAAGACGCTCCTGAAGGCAAACGAGGCGAGCGAAAGCGGCGTCGTTCCCGCCGGGGACGCCATCACCATCGTTGACCGGAGCAATGCCCGCACGGCCGTTCTGGAAATGCTGCGCCACAATGTGAGAAGCTCCTTCAGCGGCATTTTCCGCGCGCTGGACAGCGATGACAGCGAGATCTCCCATTATGCGGCGTCCATGCTCCAATCCGAGCTGGGAAAATTCCGCGTCGGCGTTCAGAAGATCGCGGAGGAGCTGGAGCAGACGGAGGAAGAGCTGCGGCAGGCCGAGGACTATGACGGCCAGATGAAAACGGCCGCCGGCCGCGCCTTCGCGGGAGAGGAGCCCCGGGCGGAGAATGCGCCGGAGGGCGGTGAGGACCGGCAAAGCGGCCTTCCCGCCGAGCGGCACAAGCAGGAGGCGCACGCGGAAAGTGAAATGAAGGACAGCGACGATCCGAAAATCAGCGAGGATTATTCCCGCCATGAGCAGGCGGCCTATAAGCAGGGCATGCAGGCCTATTACGGAACGGATGAGAACTCGCTGACGCTGGAGGAAAAGCTGAATGCCCAGGTCGACGCGGCCCATGAGCTGATCGAGGACCTCAGCGGCGTGCTTCGCCAGCGCGTGCTTCCGGAAATGGAGAGCAGGCAGCTCACGGAGTTGGCGGACAGGACGGCCTGCCTTGTCAGAAAACGGGATGTCCTGTCGGCTTCGGAGGGGGCAAAGGTCGCGGAATGCTGGCTTCTGCAGGGGGACATGGAGAAGGGCCGGGAATGGAGCGATTATCTGTCGCGGACCTATCCGGAAACCCTGGAGGCTTACTCCACGGAGCTGCAGCTGCTCTATGAAACGGGAGAATGGAACCGCTTCTCCGAGACCCTGGAGCGCCTGAAGAGCAGCGGCATCCCCCTCGACAGCGAGATGATGGAATTGGTTCGCGCCTTTGGCTGACGGACCGGAGAAAGGAAGGAGACCGGGTGGATCAGGCATACTGGGTCTTTGAATACATAAAGGTGCTGCTGGTATATGCCTTTATGATGTATATCTGGCCGGCCGTTGTTTTTCGCAGGCATCTTTCCGGCAGGGGCAGGGCCTACCGCTTCTGCTTCTGCGTGAATGTCACGATCCTCCTTTTCAATGCCGCGGTGCTGCTGCTCGGACTTGTGCACCTGCTGAACCGCTGGCTGGTCGTGATCGCCTATTTTGGCGTGTTCCTGGTGCAGCTGGTGCGCAATTACCATCTGCGCGCCGCGTGGATGCGCGACTTCCGGAGCGTCAGCGGAAAAACGATGTCGGTGCGGCGGCTGCTGCTGAAGCAGACCTCCTCAGCGCTCCGAAGGATCGGCGCAGCCGCATCCGGCCGGTGGCGCGAGATACGGGGGCGCAGGGCAGAATATGCGGTGCTGCTGGTGCTGACCGTGTTTGCCATGGCGTATTTCAGCGTCAATGCCCTTCAGGTCCATTCCTATGCCTTTGGCGACCAGTATGTCCACCATGCGTGGGTCTATGACCTCATGCAGGGGGAAGTGTTCAGCGACGGCATTTATCCCGAGGGGATGCATGCCTTCCTCTATATGATGACAGCCGCCTTCGGCGTCCGGCTCTACAGCTGCATGCTGTATCTCGGGTGCGTCCACATCCAGGTATATATTATTTCGGCGTATCTCCTTGCCCGCACGCTGTTCGGCTGGAGGATGTCCGGCCTGTTTGCGCTGGCCGGCTTCCTGACCTTTGACCAGCTGACCGGAAACGGCATCAGCAGCATTGCGCGCCTGGCCGGAACGCTGCCGCAGGAGTTTGCCCTGTATACGGTGTTCCTCTCCGCCTGCGGCCTTATCCGCTTCCTGCGGGAAGCGCCGCCCTCCGGGGAAGGGGAGGGCTCCGGATTCCGGGCTTTCCTGAAGAAATGCGTGCATAGCGGCGGTTTCGTGGTCTTCGTTACGTCGGCTGCCGTCTCCGCCTGCGTCCATTTCTATGCGTCCATCATCGCCGTCTTCGTCTGCCTGGTGGCCGTCTGTCTGAATCTACGGCGCGTGTTCCGGCGCGATACGGTCGTGAAGCTTGCCGCCGGCGTTCTGGCTGCGGCGGTGATCGCCGGTCTTCCCATGGCTGCCGCACGGCTGGCGGGCCGGCAGCCGCAGGGATCGCTCATGTGGGCCCTGTCGGTCACCCGCGCGGAGGAGCCGGCAGTTCCGTACAGCGCGGAGGGAGAGCTGGCTTCCCTGCTGGACAGAACCTACTGTGAGATCTATCCGGGGAATAGAGGCATTGTGCTGGCCTGCACGGATGCCGCCGTTGCCGCCGTTTCCCTGCTTCTGCTGGCAGGGCTGGCCGCCGCATCGAAGAGGAAGGGCAAAGGCCGAAAGCGGCGGATCGAAAAACAGACGCTCGCCGCTTATCTGTTCATTTCTGTGACGCTGTTCGTGCTGTTCGCCGCCTATCAGCCCTGGGCCTTCGGCCTGCCGCAGCTGGTGAAGAACAGCCGGCTGTGTTCCACGATCGATATGTTTTCCATGCTGCTGTATGCCTGCGTGCTGGACGCGGTATTTCAGCAGCTGCTTCCTGCGGCGGGAGACAGGGCAATGGCCGCGCTGTCCGCCGCCGTCTGCGCGGGGATCTATTTCCTCGCTCTGGCGACCGGCAGCTTCCACGGCTACCTGTACTATGAGCTGACGCGGTATCCCGCCGCCGTCGAGCTGACGAAGGAGATCGTCGCGAGCATGCCGAAGTTCAAATATACGATCATCTCCACGACGGATGAGCTCTATCAGGTGCGGGAGACCGGCTTTCATGAGGAGTGGGCCGACATGCTGAAGCGCCTCGGCGACGAAACCTACACCATCCCGACCGAGTATCTGTTTTTCTTCATCGAGAAGCAGCCGCTGGTTCGTTCTCAGTTTTCCTGCGCCTCCGGCCCGAAATGGCTGGCGGCGGAGAAATATGCCTCCGTCCTCGGCTGGAACGTGTGGCAGTATCCGGAGATCGGTCACGGTCAGGTGTCCGCGGATTACGCCTCGATGCCCCTCAGAGACGGTAAAGCCGGCACCTATGCGGACCTCATGAGCCGGCTCATTCTGGAATCCAAGGCCTTTGAATGGTATGAGAGGTTTTCTCCCCTGTATCCGAATGAAGGAACGGTCATCTATGAGGATGAGGATATGCTCTGCTACTGCGTGCATCAGAATGAGTTCTCCCTGTTCTCCCTGTGCGTGCCGGATTGACGGAAAAGGGAGCCGAAGGTGAGAAAGCTCACGGATTTCTGTCCGGAAGAGACCGTCGAACAGCTGCGCTGTCCGGAGCGGGGCTTCTATTCCATCGTGCGCTTCCTGGCATCAGAGGACGCCCCAGCGCCGGAGGTAATCCCCCGCTGCCGCGATGATACGCTTTTGCTTGCGGAGATCAATCTGCGGAATTTCGCCTCCTGCGGGCTGCCGCCGCGGGCGCTGGAGGGGATCCGGGGCCTGTTCCGGGCACTGCGCGCCACGGGATGCGGCCTGATCCCGCGCTTCCTGTATGACTGGGACGGCAAAAACATGACTTCGGAGCCGAAGCGGCTGGAAACGATCCTGCTCCATATGTCGCAGGTCGGCCCGATCCTCCGGGAAAACGCGGAGGGGATATTTCTCACGCAGGGGCTGTTCGTCGGCAATTGGGGCGAGATGCACGGCAGCCGCTACCTGGAGCGCGATCAGCTGAGACGGCTGTATGAGTGCTTTTCCGATGCCGCAGAGGGGCAAGTCCGCCTTTCGGTGCGGACCCCCGGCCTCTGGCGCACGGTGACCTGCGCTTCGCCGGATGAGGAGCCCGACCTTGCCGGCGCGCCGCCGGAGGGGGCGCCGGGTCTCTTCAACGACGGCATGCTGGGCAGCGAAAGCGACTGCGGCACCTATGGCGGCATACCGCCGGAACGGGAGCGCGAGCTGGCCTTTCAGGAGCGCCTGTGCCTCTTCGTTCCCAACGGCGGCGAGGTCGTGGGGAGCGGCCCGTGGTCCGATGCCGCGCCGGCCATGGAGACACTGCGGCGGATGCATGTGAGCTATCTCAACCGCGATTACGACGAGAATACCCTTGCGAAATGGAAGAATGCGGAAATCCGGGAAAAAGGCGTCTGGGACGGGAAAAACTGCTTTGACTATGTGCAGGCGCATTTGGGATACCGCTTCGTGATCCGAAGCGCGGAGCTGCGCATGCGGCCGCTGGCCGGGCTGCTCAGCGCCGGGGTCGCGGTGGAGAATGTCGGCTTTGCCCCGATCTACCACGCGGCGGAAGCGCAGCTGGTCCTCTGCACACCGCGCGGAGAGCGCGCGGCCGTGATGTGCGGAGAAGCGCTGCAGCGGGCGTTCGGGCAGCGGCAGTGCCTGTTCACGGCGGAAGTACCCCTGCCGTCGGAAAAAGGGCAGTATGAAATCCGTTTCCGCCTGCGCAGCCTGAAGTACGGCGTGACGATCCCGACGGCAAATCGCGGAGGGGACGCTTTGGGATGTCCCATTGGGAGGTTGATTGTGAAATGATGATCACGAAACGGCAGTATCTCGTAACGATCCTTTTGTTTTTGGTCCTGCTCCTGCTGTTTATGGGCTTTCAGCTCAGCCAGAATGCAGTGAACGCTTCCGGAAAGCACGTCCTCTCCGAGCTGCCTGCCTTCGAAGGCGGAGCCGAGCGGATGGACCGCGGCTTTTCCCCGGCGGAGGAGCTGAGGGCCGGGGACGCGGGGGCGGAATGGATGCTCTATATCGGGAGCGAAGACAGCCGCCTGGCCGAAACGGTCCGGGAGTGGTCATGCTACAGCTCTGCGGCAGTCGCCTGCGCGCAGACGCTGCCGGAGGAAGGCAGCGGCTCCCTGCCCGCGGTCGTCATGATCGAGCCGGCCTATGCCGCGGATTATGCCGGGCGTCTCGCGGAGCTGATGGATGCCGGAACGGACGTCATCTTCCTGGCGCTCCCGGACTATGACACGATCGCCGGGAATGACACCCTCAGGGAGCTCCTGGGCATCCGCTACCTGGTCCGGCCGTCGGCTTCGCTGCAGGGGGTCCGCCTCTTCGCGGGGTTCCTTCTCGGCGGCGAGCGGATTTTTGACCCGGAGCAGGACACGGTACCCAACGCAGACGCCCGTCAGGACCTGGACCTCACCGTTCCCTGGTACGCCGTCCGCCGCGGGACGAAGACCTTTATGCAGGGGATCCCCGCCGGCGACGAAGAACAGCTTTCCCCGCAGAACGGCTGGCCGCAGGAGGACTTGCCCGCCATCGTCTGGAGGAGCAGCTACGGCGCCGGGGAGGCGTATGCCGTCAACGGCAGCTATATGGAAAACCGCCGGATCGGCATGGGGATGCTGCAGGCCATGATGTACCAGCGCAGCAGTTATCTCCTCTATCCCGTTGTGAACGCCCGGGTGTTTTCCGTCGCCGGATGCCCGATCCTCACGGATGAAAACGAGGAGGAGGTCCGGAGGATCTACGGGTGGCCGGCCACAAGGGCGCAGACCGATATCATGATGCCCATGCTGATCACCCTGGCCGCGCGGTATGATGTAAAGCCCAGCTGCTTTCTCGCGGTAAAGTACGACGAAAGCGATCCGGCGCAGCCGCAGACCGGACTGCTGAAAAAGCTCCTTCCCATGATCCAGGAGATGAAGGGCGAGCTTGCCTGGTCCTCGGCGCGGAAGGGGACGGCGGCGACGGACGGGAGCGCCGCAGCCGAGAGCGATTACCTTCGCAGGGAAGCGGGGGACTATGCGATCACGGCTTCCCTGGCCCATCCGGACCGTATCGGGAAGCTTCCGGAGCAGCTGTCGTCCGCCGGCTTCCGGGATATCCGGACGATCGTCAGCGCCGGGTATTCGGAGGAGCACAGCATCCTGGGCTTCCTGCCGGGAGACGTCACCCTTCAGCAGGCGACCCGGCAGCTCACGAAGCACAGCTATCTGGATGAGCTGGAGCTTCTCGGCGTACAGACGGTTCTGGGCTATGACAACGCGGCCTTTGACATGGGGGCCGCATTCCATCCCGCGGACGCGTCGGATGAATGGCAGAATCTGTCCCGCACCGTGTTCAGCAATCTGACGACCTACAGCTATCCCTTCCGCGCGGAGGACTGGCTGACGGCCACCGAGAGCGACGCCCGCGTCCGCGCGTTCCTTTCCCTCGACAGCGCACAGACGCGCACGGACGACAGCATTTCCCTGACCCTGGACGGCCCCGAAGGGGTGACATACTATTTCATTCTTCGCACCCACGATGAGAAGGTGATCTCCGTATCCGGCGGCAGCTCCGTACAGCTGGAGGACAATGCGTATTTGATTGCCGCAGACCGGAACCAGGTGGAGATCCGGCTCGCACCCGCGCTGACCGCGCTGGGCGATATGGAAGGAAGAAACCGCTGATGAAGATATGCTTTGTTGCAGAGGGAAGCTACCCCTATGTTATGGGCGGCGTTTCCAGCTGGGTCCACAGTATGATCCGCCTGTTTCCGCAGGTCGATTTCTCCGTCGCCGCCGTCGTTCCGGACCGGAGCTATCGGGGGAAATACGTATATGAGATCCCCGGAAACGTATCCGAAATCTATGAAACGTATCTCAACGACAAGGACTGGGGCGCCCCGATGGGCCGCAGGAGACTGTCGGACAAGGATTACGCGCCGCTGCGTTCTCTGATCATGGACAAGGAAGTGGACTGGGACGGGGTGTTCCGGTTCTTCTCCCGGGAGACGTTCTCCCTCAACGATCTTCTCATGGGGGAGGATTTCCTCGGCATCGTCACCGCCCTCTATGACAGAGAATTTCCTGAGATATCCTTCACGGATTTCCTGTGGACGCTGCGCTCCATCTATCTGCCGCTGTTTCAGGCGCTCAGCTCCGACGTCCCGAAGGCGGATATCTATCACTGCGTCGCCACGGGCTATGCGGGCGTCCTCGGCTGCCTGGCGCAGTACCGCTACGGCGGCCGGCTCGTGCTGTCGGAGCATGGGATCTATGCCCGCGAACGGGAGGAAGAGCTGATCAAGGCCGACTGGGTGCAGGGGATCTACAAGGACATTTGGATCGACCTGTTCCGAAAAATGTCCCGGCTGGCGTACGACCGGGCCGACCGGGTGACCAGCCTGTTTGACGGCGCCCGGTCGCTGCAGCTGGAGCTCGGCTGCCCTCCGGAAAAAACCATGATCATACCCAATGGGATCGATGCTTCCGCCTTTGCCTCCCTCCCCGGCAAAACCCCGGAGGACGAGGGCCGCATCAATCTGGGGGCCTTTGTGCGCATCGCCCCGATCAAGGATATCAAGACGCTCATCCAGGCCTTTGCGGCTGCCAGGAAGACGGCTCCGGAGCTGAAGCTTTGGATCATGGGACCCGACGCGGAGGATAAGGAATACGCTCAGGAGTGCTATGACTATGTCGCATATCTGGGCGCGGAGGACGTGGAGTTCACGGGCAGGATCGACACCCGGGAATATATGGGCCGCATGGACGCCACCATCCTGACCAGCATCAGCGAGGGCCAGCCGCTGACGATCCTCGAGGGCTTCGCGGCGCACAAACCGACGATCGCCACGGACGTGGGAAACTGCCGGGGGCTCATCTACGGCGAGAGCGGCGATGCCTTCGGCGAGGCCGGGATCCTGACGCACATCATGAATGTGGACGAGATCGCCACCGGCATGGTCGCGATCGCAAAAAACAGGCAGAAGGCCATGGAAATGGGCGAAGCGGGCTACCGGCGGCTGATGAGCCGCTATCAGCTGAAGGACATGCAGAAGGCTTATGCCGGGATCTACCGGCAGCTGGGAGAGGAGATGGGACTGACATGGCAGGAATAGGGATCAAGCTGGAACGCGTATACCGGCATCCGTCCTTGGGTATGCATCTCTACGGATTTACCTACAGTATGATCATCACGATCGCGCCGATCCTCATCGTGATCGGAGCGGTGATCATTTCCCAGATCATCCTGCGCTTTGATACGGCGGAGTACATCCATCGGGAGCTGTTTGCCGATACCGTGCTCTACACGTTCATTTTTGCGCTGCTGGTCACTTCGCCGCTCAACGCGGTGCTGTCCAAATACATTTCCGACATTATCTATGAGGAGAAGTTCGAGGATATCATTCCCTGCTTCCATCTCGGCCTCGGCATCACGGTCGTGCTCGGAGCGCTGCTTGGCATCCCCTTCTGCCTGCATGAGCATTTTGTCGGCGGTGTCCCGGTGTACTATGTCTTTACCGGCTATTGCGGATACACCGCGCTGATCCTGGTGTTCTACACCATGCTCTATCTCTCCATCACCAAGAACTATATCAAGATCTCCCTGTTCTTCATTATCGGCATGGGGGTCACTGTGCTGACGGCGCTGCTGTGGACGCTGTTCCATTTCGCCTTCAACATGGACCCGACCTACTCCCTGCTGCTCTCCCTTGCCATCGGCTTTTCCCTCATTGCGGCTTTGGAGATCGCCCTGGTGAAGTCCTTCTTCCGGAAGAACAGCGGCAACTGGCGGCCGGTCCTCGGCTATCTGAAAAAATACTGGCGGATGATCCTGATCAACACGCTCTATACCCTGGGCCTCTATGTCCACAATTTCGTCTTCTGGAATTCCGACCTGCGCAACGTGCTGGTCAACACCTTCGTGACCGCCATGCCTTATGACATGGCGACCTGCCTGGCCATGTTCACCAATGTGTCCGCCACCGTCATATTCATCATCAATGTCGAATTGCATTTCCGGGACCGCTACCGCAACTATTTCGAAGCCGTGATCGGCGGGCGGCGGCATGACATCCGGAATGCGAGGCTGCGGCTGTTCCGCCAGCTTTCGGCGGAGCTCATGACGCTGATACGCCTGCAGTTCATCATTTCGGTCGCGGTTTTCCTCCTGTGCATCATCATGCTCCCGCGGATCGGCCTGGGCGGGCTGACGATGATCATCTATCCCTGCCTCTGCGTCGGCTATTTCATCCTGTTCATCATGTATTCGCTGATCCTGTTCCTGTATTACTTCAATGATGAGACCGGCGCGCTGCTTTCAGCGGGGGCCTTCTGCCTCGTTACCCTCGGCGGGAGCATCCTGTCCATGCATCTTCCGGAGATGTGGTATGGTCTCGGCCTGGTGCTCGGCGCGGCGGCAGGGTATTCCATCGCCTTTTTCCGGCTGCGGTGGATGGAAAAGCATCTGGACCGCCAGGTTTTCTGCAAGGGTACGATCCTTCAGAGGGGCAAAGGCGATATGCCCTCTGCGGTCGTCTATTCCCGGAAGGCCGGCGCCGCGCCGGAGCCTGTCAGCGCCGCGGGCGGAAGAGAGCAAACGGCGGCAGGGGTATAGCCTGAAGGAGAAGCCATGAATCTGATCTATAAGCTGGTTGTGATATTGAGCGGAGCGGTCCTGTTCGCAATCAACATGCGTCAGCTCGCAAAGAAGAAAATGGACCTGGGGATCGGCAGCTGGTGGGCGGTCGCATCGATCATCCTGATCATCTTCGGCGCCGTCTTCAACTTCTCCGTGCTGGAGCATCTCATCCGGCTGCGGAATCTGCTTTTGCTCTTTCTCCTTGCCGCGTCTGCCGTGGTGACGCTCTACCTCTACGGGCTGCATATCTCCCGGCTGAAAAAGGTCACGGACTCCATGTGCCAGTGGGTCTCCTATGCAAAAAGCCAGCTGGAAACGGCGGAGGACGGCAGGCAGGAGCAGGAGCCTCCGGAGCGCGCGCTCCGCGCGCCCCGCTGAAGGCGCCCGGCACAGGAGGTTCCGGCGATCCAAAGGATAAAAAATACGAAAGGACCCGGCGCGCAGACTGCGCGGTCAGATCCTTTATCAGAATTGACTGAAAATCCGAGGGAATACCGGGTGTATTGCCGAGGGTTTTCAGTCAATGTGGCGAAATATCGTCCAATTAAGGCCGCGCACCGGGATCCTGCGGCGCTTCCCCGGAAAAGATCCCGGTTTCCCGGCGGCAGGAATCGCGCCCTGTACCGCCGGCATCCGGCGCGGACGGCAGCCCGCCTGCGGCCGGCGTCCTGCCCTATGCGTTTCCAGCCCGCCGGCCGATTCCGGAGCCCTGCGGGATGTCCGCACCGGCGGGCGATCCGAATAAACAGAGAGGGAAGAAATGGAGAAGAAGCACGACCTGCTGATCATTATTCCCGCACGCAACGAAGAGAAGAACCTGCCGCGCCTTCTTGAGCGCATGAGAGCGGACGGGATCGACGCCCTCGCGGATGTGCTGGTGATCGACGACGCATCCGCGGACGGCACGGCGGAGGCAGCCAGGCGCGGCGGCGCGGGGTGCATCTCCCTGATCTGCAACCTGGGTTACGGCAACGCGCTGCAGACGGGCTATCGCTGCGCGTATACGAAGGGCTATGACTATCTGATCCAGATGGATGCGGACCTGCAGCACGACCCGTGCAATATCCCGGTGATCAGCAAGGCGCTCCGAACCCCCTGCGGGGAGGACGGCAGGGGGCCGGACATCGTTCTCGGCAGCCGCTTCATGGAAGGCAGCAGCGCCTATGATCCCGGCATTATGAAGCGGATCGGCTTCCGCTGGTTCCGCTTTCTGGTCCGCCTCCTGGGCGGCGGCGACCTGGCCGACGCGACCACCGGCCTGCAGGGACTCAGCCGGCGCGCCTTTGGCCGCTATGCCGAATTTGACTGCTTCGACGCAGAATACCCGGATGCAAACATGATCCTCGAAATGTCCCTCCTGGGCTATAAGGTCCTTCAGATCCCGGCGGTCATGCATATGAGGACGATCGGAACGGGAATGCACAGCGGGCTGTGGAAGCCGGTCAATTATATGGTGCGTTCCACCGTCGCCGTTGCGATCGCGCGGCTCAGCGTCGGGCTGCGGCGGGGCGGGCCGGCTTTG
>JAEEGK010011337.1_pt1 | contig 20387 bp, 13 predicted proteins | sample 8958771 | NCBI WGS metagenome assembly JAEEGK01 (sample SAMN16246547, study PRJNA631951) | gut metagenome | biome: gut microbiome; feature: rumen; material: SC-attached | host: Bos | place: Iran: Karaj | collected 2018-10
CCCAATCCCCAATCCCCAATCCCCAATCCCCAATCCCCAATCCCCATGCAACCAATATATACTTTTAGTTTTATATTAAAACAATTAATAAAAAAATAATATAATAATAAATTATTAAATAAATTTAATTATCCAATTATTTCTTTCATAAGCATATTAAATTCATTTGAATTACTATTATTTAGTTTGCTTTGAATAAAAGATTTATATTCATTTTGATAACAAATTTTTACATCTTCCATTAATCCATTTCTATGACAATTAATAATAGTTCTAATAAATCTATTATCTTTAGGTTGATATAAATTAATTTCACTTGCATAATATTTTTCAATATTTATCAAACTCATATAAAGTGAATTAATTAAATATAATTCATAATTTGTGAAATTATCGCAATTTTCTATAAAAAAATCTTCATTATCATCATCTTTATTATAATTATCAATTATATATTGAATATCTGAAGGTGAACTATCAATAAAAATATCTATTATAATATCTCTATTTTCAATTTCAAAATCTTCACCATATTGAACTTTTATTTTTTCTAAAATATCTTTACATCTTTTTATATTTGGTTCATAATTAGAATTTCTTTCTCCTTTTAATAATTTCATTGATAATTCAGCTATAAAATTTGTTCTATCTTTAAACTCTTTCATAAAAGTATCAAAATCTTTATTATATAAATTATTAAAATAAGCGCGTAAAATTTTTAATCTAAATGGATTACTTTGACATATTATTTGACTTAATGTATCATAATTTTTTGATTTTACTGTTTTAAAAATATCTTTACAATCACTTATAAATTGGTTGTTTATAATATATTCAACTAAATTATAAAAATCTTCTGGATAATCTTTTTGAAATAATACTAATAAAGTTTTTCCATCATTATTACAATATTTATCATTAAAATATTTATTTATCTTTTCTAATTGATATTGAGAATTATTAACTAGGATTTTTATTATTCTATTAAAATTTTCATTAGATTTATGAACTAAGCATTCATAAAGAATATCTGCATCTTTTGATGGGTCATATTGTAAATCATTTATATTTATATTACTATCATTTTTAAAGTTAAATGAATTAAGTGGTTTAGGATAAACATAAATTCCTTTTACAAATTGTTGTGAACCAAAACTTCCTTTATTTTGAAATGATGAAGATTCCATTTATATTTCATAAATCATAAATTTAAATATTTAAAGTCAAAAATAAAAAATTATTTATTTAAATATTTAATGTCAACATATTATCAAGAATTAAAAGGAGATATTAAATTTTCTGTAATTTTAGATAGAGAGGTATATTAATATATATTAAATATTAATTATTATTAGAATAATCCAATTATCTTTTTTAATTTTGATGCTCCTGAAAAAGAAATTGAACATCAATATCAAATTTTCGCATGTTTGGAAATAATAAATTATAAAGCAAAAGATAAAAAACATAAAAATGGATATTTTGCAGGTTTATTAATGCCTATATTTGATATGGAAAAAGATTTAGGTGTTTATGGTTTTATTGGTAATAATGAAGTTAAAATATTAATGATTAAAATTTTAGATTCTAATGAAGATTCAAATAAAAAAATAAATAAAGTAATGAATGATATTCATAAAAATTATTCAAATATGATTATGAATCCTTTTTTTAATAAAAAAATACTCCAAGATGAAACTAGTAATAGTTTAAAAGATAAATTTATCAATGAAGTAGTTAATACAATTAAAAATGTAAAATTTGAATAAGTTAAATAAATATTTACAAATTAATTATATATTTAATATTTTTAATATATAAAAAATAATTCCTTAATAATAAAACTTATTTATCATTATTATAATGGATAATATAGATAATGAAAAAAATAATTTAAACAATGATATAAAATTATCATCATTACAACCTGTTGATGAATCATTAAAATTTATAAAAAGTAATACTAAAGGAATATATGATATTGAAATGAATAAAAATACAATACCAAAAAAAATAAAAAGAAAATATGGTAAATTAATAGTTTTATATCAAAAAGATGAAGATCCAATATATGTAATGGGTGAATTATTTCCTTTTTGTTTTATATTTAATATATTTTTTATTGGATCATTATTTTATTATCTTTATGGAAAAGTATATAAATTTTATATTATATTAGTATTTATAATTGGAATAATTCAAATAATTTTATATACTTTATCAGGAATATTAAATCCTGGGTTACCTAAATTAGAATATGAAAAATTAATTTATGAAGATGTTTCAAATAAAAATTTTAGACAATGTAAAGATTGTAAATTTTGGATTAATACTGAATTTTCAACACAACATTGTAATGAATGTAAAATATGTATTGAGGGATATGATCATCATTGTTGTACATTAAATTTATGTATAGGTAAAGATAATTTAAAAATATTTTATTTTTATATACTAACTTCATTTATTTATGTTATATTTTTTATAATTGGATTTTTATCAAGTTAATAATATCTATATTATACATAAAATAAAAACTAATATATATATTTTTTATAAAAATGGTTTAAAAAACAATAATACTTTTTATTAAATTGAAAATTTAAATTTAACTAGAATTATTTTTTAATCTAAAATAATATAAAAAATTAATAATATGTATTGTTATTGTCCATGCAATACAACAAAAAAAAGATTAAATCAAATAATAGGAAATCAAGAATTACTAAGATTAAGATTAACTCAAGAAGAAAAAGAATATTACACACAATTATTTTATAATAATGCAGAAAATGGAAAAGTAACAATAAAAAAATTTCCACCTCTTTTAGGAATGTTGGGAACTCAAATTTCAAGAGATTATGCAGATCGAATTTTTTTAGCATTTTCTTCAAATAAAGAAGAAATAACTTTATGTGAATATTTAAAATATATTGATATTTATCATTATGGTGATGATAAAGAAAGATGTAGAGTAACTTGTAAATTAATTGATAAAAAAGGAAATGATAAAATTACATATGAAGATTTTAAAGATTATATTCAATTAATTCTAAATACTATTAAAAAAGTAAATTCAGGTTTATCAAATGAACATATGACTGAAAAAGATATTCAAACTTTATTTTATCATATTTCTAAAAAAGGTGAATATTTTACTACAAAAGATTTTGAAGAAATTTATAATGAAAAACCTGAATTAGTTTCTTGGATTGATTATTTTAAAAATAATTCTTCTGATGTTTTAATTATTATTAATGATAATATTAATTTTCTTTTGAAATCTATGAATTATTTTTTTGAAACTTTTAAAAAGACTATTGAAGAAATTATGGGGAAAGATAATTTAGATTTGGGTATTTTAATAAAAGAAATGGATGAATATAATATTAGTTTTCAAAAAAGACAAAAAAAATTTTTAAAAAAAATTCAACAATTCAATATTAGAAATATGTTTGATAAATTAAATAATAATGAACATGAAAAAAATAAAAGAGAATTAATTGATAATATTAATATTAATCTTCATGATAGTAATTTGAATGATTGTACAAAATTAAATAATATATATGATGAAAATGAAAAAGAAATGATTCATCCTTCAATTGAAAAATTTTTTAAAAAAATTAAAAAAGTTTTAAATTCAACTAAAGAAGATGAAATTCAATTAAGTCAAGATGACTGTTCATCAAGTGGTATTGATGATTCAGAAGATCTTGAAAATAAAAGTGAAAAAGAAAGTATTAATAAAAAAGAAGAAGAAGTATCACTAAATGAAAATCAAGTAAAACATAATAGTTTATCTAACTTAAATAACTTAAATCTAAATTATTTAAAAAATAATACAGCACCTATTTTTGATTATGAATTATTTAAAGAACCTACTATCAAAACTGAGGAAGAAGAAACAATAATACAAAATAATTCTGAATTAGACATTGAAAATAATGATGAGATTATTTTTTCACATAATCTTCCTCATTCTAATACAACTAAAGCAAAAGGAATAAATTATAAATATTTTTCTGATAATGAAAGCAAAATAAAATCAGAGAAAAGAATATCAATAAAAACAAAAAAAATACTTGATCATATTTTTAATCGTAAATACAATTTAATAAAAAAATTTTTAAAAGCAATAACAATATTTTTAGAAAATGCAAAAGAAACAATAACAAATATTCAAGAATCATATCATTATATATGTGAATCATATTTAAATTCTCATATTAAAAAAATATTAAAATTAAATGAAAAAACAAAAAAAGGAAAAAATGATAAATTTTCAACTGCAAATGTTCCAGCAAAAATGAGAAAAGTAAAAAAACAAATAATAAAAGCACCAGATGACAGTTTTAAAATATTATTAAATATGATAATGGGAATTCAAATTGCAGTTCAATCAACTCCTAATGTTAAAATTGATGAAAATGATGATTTAAAAAAGTATTTAAATAGTATGATTTATTCAATTCAAACAACAAATTTTAGTATTAAAAATCAAGAAAGTTTTTTTTTAAAAGAATATGCTGGAATTATTTTTAATAATATAAGAAAATATTTAGGTTTTGAAAAAGAAGCTTTTATTTCTTCAATTTCTCCTCAAGATTTTATTACTGAATTAATGATAAGTTCACAAACAATTTTTGAAGAATTATGTTCTACTGGAAAAAGTGGTTCATTATTTTATTATACTAGAGATGGTTCTTTTATTGTTAAAACTATAAGTAAAGGAGAATATAAATTTTTAAAAAAAATTTTACCAAATTATTTCAAACATTTAAAAGAAAATCCTTTAAGTTTATTACCAAAATTTTTAGGTTGTTATCAATTAATAAGAAAAATAAAAAAAAATAGACAAAAATTTAATTTTATAGTAATGATGAATGTGTTTAATACAAGTAAAACAATTCATGTAAGATATGATTTAAAAGGAAGTAAATTAGGAAGAAAAGTATTAAAAGGAACAAACGATGATTCAAAAATATTAAAAAAAGCAGATATAGCATTAAAAGATTTAGATTTAGAAGAAAGAAATGAAAGAGTATATATTGGTGAAAAAAGAGAAATTTTAATGATACAATTAAAAAAAGATTCTGTTTTCTTATATAAGAATGGAGCAATTGATTATTCATTATTATTAGGTATTCATTATAATGGTAGAGAACTTAAAAAGAGAAATTCTAAAATATCATTTTTTCCTGTAAAAATACATTCTAGTATAAATTTACCTAAAAAAATAAAAACATTAAATGTAGGACATGGAAATAATAATACAACTAATATATTTGATTTTGATAAAGAACATCCAAGTAATATGAAATTTTTTGTAGAAGAAAAAAGTTTAATTCATAGAAAATTAGAAGATGAAAATTCAAATCAATCTGCGACTATTAGAATGAATACTTTAAAATCAAATTTATGGGATTATGAAGATGGAGGAATTAATTCAATTTCAGGAAATGAAATTTATTTTATGGGAATTATTGATATTTTAACTGAGTATAATTGTATTAAAAGTTTTGAACATTTTTTTAAATTAATTGGATCTTGTTCACAAAAAATGAGTTGTGTTCCACCACTTACATATATGAATAGATTTAATAAATATATAGAAGGTGTTGTTTTAAATTATAATAATAATAATAATACTAATGAAAAAAGTCAAATTATGAACAATAAATAGTTTTAAATTTTTTAAAAGTATGATATTGTATTTTATTTTTATATTTTTATATATAAATGAATTGTCATTAATTATGTATTAGTTATTATTTTAATTGAATTTTTTATTTTGTTTAATTTTCTTCTTCTTCTTTTATTATTGTTATAATATTTGAATTATTTTTTAAATCTAATATTTCTTGTTTTGATCTCTGAGATTTTAATACTACTGGACTTTTCATTTCTGAAATACTATTACTTTTGGAACGCTGTGACAAATTAAAATCTACTTTTTTTTTATTTAATATATTTTCAAATTGAAAATTTTTTTTAAGAAAATTTTCAGTACTTATTATATTTTTTATAATATTTTCACAAAATAAAATATAATTTATCTTTTTATTATTTTGATTAAGAAATTTCATATTATATCTTAAACTTTCACATAAACTTATATACCTTTTTTTAGTTAATTTATTATCATCGTTATTATTATTATTGGTTATTACAGGTTTAAAGAAATTTGGTTTAGGAATAGGAATATTTAATACTGAATTTGAATTATTTAAAATTAGATTTGTTGATTGGTTATTATTATTATTATTATTATTAATATTATTATTATTATTATTATTATTAATATTATTATCATTATTAATATTATTTTCATTATTATTATTATTAATTTTAATACTAATATTATTATTAATATTATTATTATTATTTATTCTAAAAGAAGCTTTATTAGAACTGATTTCTTTAGCATATTTATTTATTTTATTTTTACTATCAATAATATAATTATTATCCATTAAATCAGTGAACATTTTTCCATTCACAAATAAAAAATTAATAAAATAAAATATCTTATATATAAAAAAAGATAATCCAAACATATTTGTGAAGCAATTTTGGAATTTGGAAAAAATAATTTCATAAATATGAATATAATCATTATTTAATCCAATTTTAATTGAAATTAAACTATTTGGATATAAACTTTGATAATCCCCTCCAAATACATTATAATTACAATTTAGAAAATCTAACATATAAAAATCTTTTTTACTATATCTATGTAATAAAAATCCTTCATCTTTTTTATATAATATTTTTTTATAAATAAAATTATATTGATAAAATAAGCCTTGAATAATATTTAATTCTCTAATATATGGATATGAATTAACAGAAGTTTTATTATTATGTCTTATTATTTTATTATCCAATATTGTTAAAATTTTTATATCTGTTTTAAGAATATAAGATTCTATTTGTTCATTTGTTAAACAATGATTATTATTTTCTGTTGAATTTATACATTTTGCAATGTAAAATAATAGAAATGATGTATTTGTTTCATTATATGTAATAGTTAAGTTAATTTTATTTTTTTCTGATAAGCATATATAATCATTTTCATTTAAATTATCTATATATTTAGAAAAATTATTATTTTTTAAGTCATTTAAATTACAATTAGTAGTATTTAACTGAATCATATTTTCTTCCACATTTTTATTGTAATAAAATGGAATTATCTTTAAAATTTTTTCACTTATTATATTATTATAATTATCTAATATTTTAAATCTTATTGAATTGTTATTCATTTTAAAGGAAAAATTTCCATTATTTTCTAAATATTGATTGATAATATATTCTTTATTATTAACATAAATTATAAACAAAATTAAACATACTACAATAATAAGAATAAAACATACTAAAGATAATATAGTACCAAAATTAGATTTATATCTTTTATCACCATTTATATAAATAATTGATGTTGGTCCTAAAAAATCCAATTGATGGAATACTTTTTTCATTTTAATTGAAATAAATAATAAATGAATATATCATATATTCATAAAAATGAATAAAAAATTTAATTGAAATTTTATAATAGAAAATTAATCTTTATAGAATTTATTTTTATTATATAAAAAATTGTTTTAATATATTTATTTTAGAATTAATTTGTTTTTAAATATATATATATAATATAATAAATAAAAATTCATAACATCTAAAAAAATTTAAAATAAAAAAATCAATAAAATGATAAACAAACTAATTATCATCATTATCTCCCATAGAAGAAAAATTCTTTTCATTATAATTAATTTCATTTTCATTATCTGCATTTTTATAATTATTATTTTCCATAATATTATCGTTATTCCCATAATTTTCCCCTTCAAAATTATTATATTTAGAATCAAGAGTAATAATAGATTTATTACCTTTATTATTTACAACATTTAAATTTTGACTTCTTAATAAATTATCATTTTCATTGATATTTCTTTGTTTTTTATGAATACCATTTAATTCTGTTTTTCTATTTTTATATTTAGAAGTTATTTGTTTTAATTCTTTATCTCTTTGAACTTTTAATAATTCAAAATTTCTATCTAACTTTTCTCTAAGAACTTTTTTTTCATTTTCAAATTTTAATCCCATTGCATCTGCTTTTTTACGAATATTATCACTTCTTTCTTTATTATATTTTTCAATTTCTTCTCTTTCTAATTTATCACATTTTGATTTATAATAATTTGCTTCTTGATATCTTTCTTGCTTTACTAAATTCTTTTCTATTTGTTTTAAATTTAAATATTCTCTTGAAAATTTTATTGAAGGATAATTACTTGTTAAATCATTTATTAATTCTTCAAGTTTACTATTTTGATTTTGGGCTAATTCATCTTCTAATTTATTTCCATTTTCTATAAAAGATAATAATTTATTGTCCCACATATCAGAAACTTTTTGATATTCTAAATTATAATTTTCTTCAAGTTCTTCATTTTGTTTATTTTGAATTAAATTTAATGTTTGTGTTCTCATATTTCTATTTGATTTTCTTAATTTGTCAATTTTTGATTTTATTTCATTGGCTTCTAAATATTTTCCTTCAGATACTAATTTCTCTTTTTCTTGAATTAATTGCATTAATATTAATTGATCTTCATTAAATGGATTATTATTTTCTTCAACTGATTGGTTTTCGTTTATTTCTTGTGACATTATCTATTAATTTATTTATAATGAATAATAATAATTATAATTTATTTAATTAAAATAAAAAAATAAATTTTTTATATTTTTTATAATTACATTATTAATTTTTAAAAATCATATTAAATATTCTATCTAAATTTTTAAAATTTACATATTTTAATCAATAACAATTTGAAAAAGATTAATTTCAAACAAAGATAATTTATATATAGATATTATAATAAAATATTACAATTCATATACATTTCAATCTTTAAAAGTAATCTTTTTCATATTTTTTTTAGCACTAAATGACTTATTTTTCTTTGATTTCTTTTTTTTAACAGAATCATTATTTTCATCATTATTTTTAAAAAATTTTTTCTTTTCAACATTTCTTTCATTAGTTGATTTAACATAAAAACTATTACCACTTCTTGATGAATTAACCATATCTAAACTATCAAAACTTTCTTCTTCTTCATCATTATCATTCATTTGTTTATTTCTTATTTTATTAGATTTCTTCTTACTAATTTCATTAAGTTTTCCTTTAATTTCTCCATCTTTAAAATTAATTTCATAATATTTATTTTTAACAATTAAAATACCATTTCCATTAGGATTACCATTTTTAAAAGGACCTTCATAAATTTTCCCATTTGACCATTTAAATTTCCCATTACCTTCTTTAAGATTATTAACATAATCTCCTTCATAAAAACCACCATCAGGCCAAGAATATTTTCCTTTACCATTCATTTTTCCATTTTCAAAAGTTCCTTCGTATTTTTCACCATTTTCCCATTTATAAATACCATTTCCATTTATATTATTTTCATCAAAATTACCTTCATATGTTTCATGTAATAATTTAAAATATATTTTACCATTACCATTTTTTTGATCATTTTTATATTCACCTTCATATGTAAATTCATCACTTTCTTCTTTACCAAATCCACTTTTAATTCCATTTATGAAATTACCTTCAAAAGTACATCCATTTAATAATTTTTGTATACCATTTCCATTTAATAAACCTTTTTCAAAATTACCTTTGAAATATTCACCTTCTTTATTTATTAAATTTCCTTTTCCTGTAAATTCATTTTTTATAAAATTACCATTGTATTTTGTACCATTTTCTAAAGTTAAAATCCCTCTTCCATTTAAATTATTATTTATATCTACTTCTCCTACATAAAATGAATTAATATTTTTATATTGAAAAACATATAATTTAGTAAAAAAATTTTTAGAATTTATATTTATATCTTTTTCAATTATTAATAATGTTTTATATGAATTTTCACTATGATTTATTCCTAAATTTTCTTCTTGAGCTCTTAAAGTATTTGTTAAATATTTATTATAATATCCTTTTAATAAATCTAAAGTAAATTTTTCTAAATTATTTTTCATTCTTGGATAATAATTTTTTCTAAATATAAAACCACGATATAATTTTTGTATTTTATAAATTGCTAAAAATTTATTTGGTTGAAATGCTGTTTTAACAGCTAAAGTTGAAAATGCTCTTGATGAAAAAAATTCATGAGGTTGAGATATTTGTTTTATTTTAATATTACTTTTTCTTTTTGGACTATTAAATGTTGGACTTTGTTGTTTTTCATCTCTTAATAATAAAAAATTAGTTTGTTTTTTTAATGTTTTACCTGAATTTATAAATGTATCATTTGGTTCAATTATATTTCCATTTGAATCTCTTTGCTTTAAAATTGAATTATTTTTGTTTTTTACATATGATTTTAAATTTTTTGTATTCATTAAATCAATTGGATTTTCATTTAATCCTGAATTTTGATTTGATTTATTTTCAAATTCATCCTCTTTTTTATTTCTCCTACAACAACAAAAAGAACTATTCTCTTGACCCATTTTATTATTTTTTCACAATTTATTTTTAATTAAAGTTTTTTATTTAATTTTAACTGTATTTAATGATTAATTAAATTTTTTAAGTAGAATAAAAATATTTCTTTTATGTCATAAAAAATATAATAGAATAATTTATTTTCAATAATAAATATTTTAACTTCCACCAACAACTACACCTTTTCCACTAAAAGCCTTAAAAGTGGTTTTATTTTCATTACTCTTATCTTCAAGTTCTTGAGATAAATTATTACTTCCTCCTCCATCAATTAATAAAGCTTTCATTTCTTTATATGAATTAAAAACAATATAAATTGCCAAAATATAAAATAATAAACAAACAATATTAAATATTAAAATTTTTTGTTGTATTTCTTCATTATTTAATATATATCTTTGTATTATTGTGCCTAAAGAAACAAAAGCAGTAATCACATTAAAAAGATTAAAAAAAATATAAAAAACTGCATATAAATAAAATCCAGTCATAATTGCTAAAATTAAAAATAAAATATTAAAAAAATCAGTAAAAGAAGAAGGTGATTCAATAATATATGTTTGAATAATAAGAAGAATTATATCAAATATTACAATTAATTTTAATATAATATACATCTTTTTTAATTTTTCATTAGGTTGAATTACTTCATGACAACAGTCCATATTTAATTTAATTTCTATATAATTTAGTTTAAAGAAATAAAAAAAACTATAATTAAATAAAATATTAAATAAAAAAAATTAAAAATAATTTAAAAAATAATTTTTTTCCAAGATATTCATTTAAAAAAATGGGTATAACTCGAAGTTCAAAAACAAAAAGACGTTTAACAGGAGGAAGAATGCCAATTCATAGAAAGAAGAGAAAATATGAAATGGGAAGACAAGCAGCCTTAACAAAATTAGGAGAAAAAAAAGTAATAAATGTGAGAGGAAGAGGAGGAAATATAAAAAGAAGAGCTCTTAAATTAAATGAAGGAAACTTTACATGGGTATCAGAGAAAATATCAAGAAAATGTAAAATTGTTGAAGTAGTATATAATGCAACAAATAATGAATTAGTAAGAACTCAAACTTTAGTAAAACATTCAATTGTTGCAATTGATCCAACACCTTTTAAATATTATTGGTATATTCATTATGAAGAAGATAAAGTTAAAAGATTACCTGAAATTAATGATCCTGAAAGAAAAAAGAATTTAGAAGATAAAAGAAATAAATTAAAAAAAAATCATGAACATAAAGAACAATTAGATAAGTTAAATCATTTCTTTGATTTAATGAATAAAGGAAGATTGTATGCTTGTATTACTTCAAGACCTGGACAAGTTGGTAAAGCTGATGGATATTTATTAGAAGGAAGAGAACTTGAATTTTATCTTAAGAAATTAGAAAAGAAATAATATTGTTTTAATAAAATAAAAACTCATTTAATTTAAGAGTAAGTTTTATTTTTTTTTTACTTTTCTATTCTTTATATTTAAAGGAAAAATATGTTTATTTATTTTAAAATTATATTTATAATTATTTATAATAATATCTAAATTTTAAATGTCCCAAATTTCTATATTTTTCAGAATAATAATTTTATAATTACATTTATAATTATTATTGAGGAATAACATTTTGAAATTCATCTAAAGTGATTTTTTCTTTTTTAAAAATTTCAAAACCTTTTTTAATACCATTTTCATTCATAACCAAATTTAAGGCTTTACCAGTTTGTAAAATAGAATCAGCAGTAATAAAATCTTTATCTTCTTTAAAATAATTAAAAACAGTACATAAATTACCTTTTAAGTCATTATATGGCTTTGTAGAAACCATTGCAGCTAAAAATTCAGTATAACTTACTTCATTATCTTTATGAAAATCTAATCCATTCCATATTAATTTTAAATCATTTTCATTTACATTTATTCCAATTTGCTTAAAAGCATTTTTAATTTCTGGTATTGTTAAAATTCCAGTATTTTCACTATCAAAAATATCAAAAAAATCCATAAATTGTTTTATTTCTTTTTCAGTACTTATTTTTGCAATAAAAAAATATATTTCTTTTTGTAAAAGAGGTTTTTTAGCAAAATCAATTAAACAATTTAACATATTATTATTAAGTAAAGAACTTTCTTTTTGTGTATAAAATTTTTTAAACCAAGGATGTTGAATACATTCTTCAGAAGATAACCTTTTATTATAATCTTTAACTAAAAGCTTACTAATTAAATCTTTAACTTCTTCAGAACATTCAGATTCATCTAAATTTTTTGTATTATAATCAGATTTTTTAATATTTTTTAATAAAACTTCTCTATCATTATTAGAATTTGAATTAAAAGGATATTTTCCAGTTATCATTTTATATAATATTACACCAACTGACCAAACATCACATTTTGGATTTGAAAATCCTTTTATTAATTCTGGTGACATATAATAAGGTGTACCTACAGTTTTATTATCATTTACTGTTTGAGTTGCTAAACCAAAATCAATTAATTTTAAAGTTGAATAATCTTTTTTATTACTGAATAAAATATTTTCTGGTTTTATATCTCGATGAACTATATTTTTGGAATGTAGAAATATTAAAGTTTTTAATAACTTAAAGATTATTTGTGCCATGTCTTTTTCTTCGATTTTCGTATAATCTTTTAACGATATTATCTTATATAAGTCATGACCTTGTAAATATTCCATCATTATATGAATGTAAAAATCATCTTCGAATGTTCCAAAATATTTTACTATATTTGGATGGTCTAATTTACTTAATATACTTATTTCTGATTGTATTAATTCATAATTTGATTTTGATATACCCTCTTTTTTTAAAGTTTTTATTGCATATAATAATTCGTTATTTGTTCGGTCTCTATATAAACGTACTTTACCAAAGGCTCCTGTTCCTAAAACATAAATTAATTCATAGTTTTTTTTAATATCTCCTCCTGAAAATTGACTTAATCTTCTTTTTAATTTCGATGTTTCTTTAACTTCATCATGTGAACAACCCATTTTTTTATTATATTAAAAAGGAAAAAATCATTAAAATAGCTTAAAAAATATAATTACATTTTTCATGTAAAAACTTATTTATAAATTATAAAAAATAATTTTTTCATTTTTATTTTTCCAATCATTATTCTATTTAAAATTATAGGATATTATTTATTAAATCTTTTGATTCATAAATAATAGTTATTTTTTAATAAAAAAAGTATATAAGAACAAATTTTTTTCATCAATAAATTTAAAATTTAAAATTAAAATGTAACTGTAATAAAAAAATTCAATAATTTATTTTTCTTTAGATACTTTTACAGCATCAACAGATCCTAATCTAGAAGCTCCAACTTCAATCATTTTCTTAGCTTCACCATTTGATTTAATTCCTTCAACTTTAATACCCAATTTCCCTCCAACAGTATTTCTCATAATTTTAACTTGATCTAATTTTGGAGGTCTATTCATATAACCAGTAGAACTTTCAACAAAATCAGCATTACCAGCAGAGCATAATAAACAAGCATCAATAATTAAATCATTTTTTTCTAATAAAGGAACTTCAATAATAACTTTTAATAAACCATTATTATCATGACATACTTTAGAAACTTTATTAATTTCATCATATATTTCTTTATATAAACCACCTTTTAAATAACCACAATTCATTACCATATCAATTTCCTTTGCTCCACTTTTTAAAGCATTTGTTGCTTCAGAAACTTTTGAATCTGTTGAAGAAGTTCCTAATGGAAATGATATTACTGATGATATTTTTATTTCTGTATCTTTTAATAAGGATAATGCTAATGGAATGTAACATTCATTTATTAATATTGAATGAAATTTATTTTCTTTTGCTTCGTTACATAATTTTGTTATATCTTCTGGGGTTGAGTCTTGATTTAAATGAGTACTTTCCATTATTTCATTTATTGGTTTTGTGTTTTCTGGTTTGTATTCTGTTGGAAGTGGACATGTTATGTCATATTTTTCTTTTATATATTTTATTCTTTCTTCTATTTCTTTTCCTGATTGATTATTTGTTTCTTGTTGATTTTGTTTTTCTTCTTTTTTAGCTTTTTTTTCTGCTTTTTTTTCTGCTTTTTTTGCTTTTTTTTCTTCTTTTGCTGTTTTCTTATCTATTTTTTTGTTTTCTGTATTATTATCTTTTTCACCAGTATTTATTGTTTTAGCATCAATTTGTCCTTTAATAACACTTTGTGATTTAGTTTTACCATCAGGAATAAAATTAAGATACATTGGTTTACCTTCTTCAGGTTCTTTATCAACAATAAAAAATCCTCTTCTTTCAAATTGAATCTTATCACCTTTTTTAGCTTCATTAATAATACTTTCTGCATAAGCTTCAGTTTCAAATTTACTATTATTATTAACAATATCTTCAATTTTCATATTATCTTCAAATTTCTTTACAGTAATTAAATGATCATATTCAACTAAAACAACTTTAGTATACAAACCTTCTTTCATTGGAACCCAATGACAAACATGAGTTTTCTTAAAGTCCTTATCTTCAGGAGTTAATTTAACATAAACACAAGTTACTTTTCCTTCATCATTCTTATCAACTTTCTCAACAATTGAATTACCCCATTTATATAATGTTAATTTTTGTCCTTCAACAATAGTAGCAGCATCTTCTTTCTCAATAACTAAATTTTTACATCTTTTTTGTATTCTCTGTCCTAAACTTTTATTTTTTTGATGCCAATCAACATTAACTTCTTCAACAATATCATCCATATTATTAATAATTAATTTAACAGAACCTTCTACACCAACAGCAAAATATCTTTTAGCAATATTATCAATATAATTTCTATTAATAGCATAAATCTTATCCCAATCCATTAAATTATTTTTCTTAGAAGCACCTTGTTCAAGACAAAAATCTTTCAAAGCTTCAGGAACTAATCCTCTTCTAACAAGAGCTTGAACAGTAGGAAAACGTGGATCATCCCAACCTTCAACTCTTCCAGTTTCAACAAACCATTTTAAATATCTTTTAGAAAGAACAGTTTTAATTAAATTCATTCTTGAAAATTCATATACAATAACTTTTCTTAATTTAAATTGTTCTTGAACCCATTCATACATAGGAATTCTATCAGAATATTCATTAGCTCTCATAGCATGAGTAACACCTTCAATAGAATCTAAAATAGGACAAATGAAATCATAACAAGGAAATAAATGTAAATTTGGACATCTTGGATGAGTATCTTCAGAAAAACGATAAAATACAGGATCTCTTAAACATTTATTTGCATTTTGATAATCAATTTTACCTCTTACACAATATTTTTTTATTTCTGCTGTTGGTTCATCTTTACACATTTCATTCCATATTTTTAAATTTTCCTCAATTGAATTATCTCTATTTTTACTTTTAATTCCATTTGTTCTTTCTTCTTTCATTTTTTCTCCATCTGTATTATCACAATATGCTTTACCATCTTTAATCATAGTTTCCATATATTCTTTTATTTTTGAAAAATAATCTGAAGAATGTGTTAATTGATCTGGAATAATTTCTAATGATTTTAAATCTTTCATTATATTTTCTTCAAATTCTCCTTTTTCTTTTGATGGATTTGTATCATCAAAACGTAATATCATTTTCCCATTATATCTTTTTGCTAAATGATAACATAACATTGCTGCCTTTACATGACCTATGTGAAGATATCCACTTGGTTCTGGAGCAAAACGGGTTACTACTTTTCCCATTTCTGCTCCGGGGAGAACATCCATTTGGGCTGTTACTTTTTTTCTCTCTGGAGCTTTGTGTTCTTCTTTTTTTTCTTCAGACATTTTAAAAATAAAATAAAAAAAACAGTATTTTTTAGTTTAATTTTTTTTCTTTTTTTTTAGATTTTTTTTTTTTATTTAATTAAATTATTTTTTATTTTTTTATTTTTTATTTAATTGAAATTTTTATTTTTTGTTAATTTTTTGAGTTGAGATTTAAATGTATACTATGAATTAATAAAAAGTTTGTAAATTTTCAATTCCTTTTATATATTTATTTATTTATTTAAATTGTTATTTATTTAAATAAATAATTTAAAGAAGTTAAAATTTAAATATAATTATTATTTTTTTTAAAACTTTTAAATCAAATTAAATTTAATTTATCATAAAATCAAAATGTGCTTCACCAATTTTGAACCAGATACAGAACATCAACAGGAACAAAATTCAAACAAAAATACTACAATATATCAAAAAGAAAATTCAATAGATTCAAATATAAAAGACTCAACTATAAAAAGTCCAAAAAAATTAATTTCTCAAGAAGAAATTCAAACTAAAGAATCTAATTCAAGTATCTCAACAGCTTTCTCAATAAAAGACTTTTCGAAGTAAAATAAACAAAAAAATTAATTTTAGTATTACATCTTCTCATTCATTAATGACTCCAATAATAAAAGGAATTCCTATAAAAAATTCCTTATCATTCCCAAATGAAAAAAATGAATCAGGTTGTAAAATAAATTTAATATAAAAATAGTTAAATCTAATTCAAGTTTCAAAAAAATAAAAGTGATTTATTGTGATTCTTGGAATGATGAATATATTGGAAAAGAAATATTTGGAAATTCAAAAAATCAATTAACAGTAAATGATAATTCAAATTCATATTTTTCTGAAAATGATGTTAGTAATTTTCAAATATTTGAAATGAATACTTCTTTCAAATCAAAACCAAAAATAATTCCTATAAATAATATAAATCCAGGAATGAGAATATGTACTTGTTCTAAAACAAAATGTTTAAAAAAATATTGTGAATGTCTTGCAAATAATCAATATTGTTATAATTGTAATTGTATAGATTGTCATAATAAACCAACTTTACAAAAAAAAAATTTATATGGTGAAAAAATTATAGTTACTTGTACTTGTACTAAATCAAATTGTAATAAAAAGTATTGTGAATGTTATAAAATAGGAGATAAATGTAATGATAATTGTAGATGTATTAATTGTTTGAATAATGATAATGTTTCTGTTGATGAAAGAATTTATCCAAAAAAAATTAATTATGAAGAATATACTATGGAAAGAATTAGTATATTAATTAAAAATAAACAAATATATATTGATATTCAACCTATTTATTTTAATATAAATAGTGGAGTAAAATTTAATTTTGAATCAAATAATTTAAATAATGAAAAATTATTAAATCTAAAAAGAAACAGATGTGTATTTTATATTAATAATTAATCTATTAAACTATTTATTTATATGAATTAAGAATTATTAAATAAAAAACAAACCGTAAAAACTAAAAAAAAAAAATAAATAAAATATATTATTTTTAAATTATATAATTATTAATAACATAATTACTAAATAATAAAAAATAAAAAAACAAAAAAAAAACTAATAACTTAAAAAAAAATAAAACCCTTATTTTAATTTCACAAAAAATCCTCTGGATTAGGAATATATTCATCACCATTTAAAGACTTAATATGTTTCCCAACTGGAGTAATATCAATAGAATTATTTGCACTTAATCCACCTCTAAAAAGACATTTAACTTCTTGATTTTTAAAAGTAATTCCAATACCATCAAATCTTCTTGTTGCAGTTCCAGTTTTTAAATAATCAGCTACTAAATCTTCAATTGTTGTTTTATCATCTTTATAATTTATATCAAAATTTTGCATAAATTTTGAATTTTTAATTGGAGAATCTGGAGCAGAATTTTTTTTTAAATTTTTAATATTGGATGAATTTATTATTTTTACTCCTCTTGCTGTAATTGAACCATTTAAATTTTGAGATATTTTATTTATTTGTTTTTTTTCTTCTTCTTCTTCTATTATAAATTGATTTGCTGAATGGTAATTTTTATTTTTATTAAATAAATTTTGATTTTTTTTACTTGTATTTATATTTTGATTATAGTTAAATATATTTGAAGTCATTTTATTTTCTGAATTTGGTGTTGATTTCCTTAAATGAGAATTTTCTTGGTTTGAATTTTTATTTGAATTATAATTATTATTAATTGTTTTATTATTATTTGATTTTATTGATTTTGGATTTGAGTTTGAAGTATTTTTATAAAAGTTAAATAGATTTGAATTATTTGGATTTATGTTATTATTTAATATTTCATTTTGAGGTACTAATTTTATTTCTTGATTTTGTTTTTTCATATTTCCAAATAATGCATTTTTTGATTTTTTTAATTTAGAATTATCATTTATTGATGTTGCATTTTGTGTTAGTTCATCTTTTAATTGATATTTTATTTCTTCATTTTCTGAAACAAAGTTCTTTTTTTTTTTTGTTTTGTTTTTATCTTTTATAAATTTATTTTGTTGTTTAGGAGCATATAATTTAATATCTTCAATAGAATTTGATGAAAAATTTTTTTTTGAATCATTTTTACTCATATTTTTATTATTAATTTTAATATTTATTTTATTTTCATTTTTATTTGTTTTATCATTAATAGTTTTTTCATTATTAATATTTTCTTCTAAATTATCATTATTAATAATATTTTCATCATTTTCATCTTGAATTTGAATATTATCATTTTCAAAACTAATTTCAAATTTATTTGATATAATTTTTCTTTTACTTTTATTAATACTCTCATTCATTAAACTTTCAATATTATTATTTTCAAATGTTTTACTTATTTCATTCATTCCTTCTTCATTAATAAAGTTATTATTATTTAATACACTTAAAATCATCTTTAATTGCTCATCTAATATAATAATAAAAGCATCTTTTAAAATATTAATTTCCTTTTTATAATTTTCACTTTGAGTTAAAGATTTAACAATATATTCTTTTAACATTGTTAATTTAGATTTTTTTTTTTCTTGTTTAATTTTCAAGTTTTCAGTTTCAGAAATAGGAATAAAAACTTTAGGAGGTTCATTTTTAAAAGAACTTTTATAAAATCCTTCATCTAATTTAATAGAATTTTCATTTCTTGTTTCATATAAATTAAAATTTCTTAAATTATCAATTATTTTACTCTCACCATCATTAAGAGAATCAAATCTATCATTTCCAATATTTTCCATAATATTTGTAATTTCATTATTTGGTTTATAACTCCATGCTGAATATGGATTTTGAATCATCATTCCATCATTTAAATTATTATTAGTATTTAAATTAGATGAATTTTCTCTTTTATGTTTTATTCCTTCTATTAATTCATTATTATTTCTCTTTTGTTTTTTTAACATATCTAATCCTTTTCTATTTATTAATGTCATTATTTTATTTTTATTTTTTTTATAATGTTTAAAATTTGATGGTATTTGGTTTGATTCTAAGAATGATACTTTAAATTGTTCATTATTATTTCCTAATGGGAAGTTTATTTTATTTCCTATTATACTTTTTGATAATTGTTCATAATTTATATTAGTTAATTTATTACTTAAATCTAGATTTGATTTTAATAAATCTTCAACTATTTTTAATAATAAATTATTTGATTCTAGTAATAAGTTATTATCTAATAATAATTTTTGATTGATATGTGAATTGAAATTTAAAATAAAAAATGATTCTAAATATCCATATATAAAGTATGTTGCATGTTTTATAAAATTAAATTTCATTTTTTTTTCATTTGAATTGTCAAATATATCATTATATAATTGAATTATATTTTTTTGATATTGATTATTTAGATTTTTAATTTTTTCATCAAGTTTATCATTATCTTTATAATTACTTAATGAATTTAAAATAATTGAAGATAAACCTTTAAATGATTCGATATCTTC
>JAEEGK010011339.1_pt1 | contig 20387 bp, 19 predicted proteins | sample 8958771 | NCBI WGS metagenome assembly JAEEGK01 (sample SAMN16246547, study PRJNA631951) | gut metagenome | biome: gut microbiome; feature: rumen; material: SC-attached | host: Bos | place: Iran: Karaj | collected 2018-10
ATAGCCTCCAAATGGGAAAGGTCGATTGATTCCCTGTATTGCCCTGCGCCCGTGGCGATAGTCTCGACGTGGTCCGGTGGGGAACGCAGGAGGGTCGCCTTATGCCGTCTCCTGCTTCAGCAGCCCGACGTGCTGTTGCTTGATGAGCCCACGAACCACCTTGACGCTGAGAGCATCCAATGGCTGGAAGCCCATCTGAGGCAATATAAAGGCACCGTGATCGCCGTGACCCATGACCGTTATTTCCTGGACAATGTGGCTGGATGGATCCTGGAGTTGGACCGTGGAGAAGGTATCCCATGGAAAGGCAACTACAGCTCATGGCTTGACCAGAAGACTCAAAGGCTTGCCCTCGAGGAGAAGCAGGAGAGCCGTCGCCGCAAGACCCTCGAACATGAGTTGGAATGGGTAAGGATGGCACCTAAGGCTCGTCAAGCCAAACAGAAGGCCCGTCTGGGCGCCTACGAGAGGCTTGCGGCCGCGGATTCCAAAGAGAAAGAGAAGAATCTGGAGATCTACATACCTAACGGCCCCAGGTTGGGCAACAAGGTCATAGAGTTCAACGATGTTTCTAAAGGTTTCGGAGACAGGTTGTTGTTCGAGCACCTGACATTCTCCCTTCCTCCCGCGGGAATAGTCGGAGTGATCGGTCCCAACGGAGCGGGTAAGACGACCCTGTTCCGTCTCATTATGGGAATCGAGCAACCAGACTCCGGCTCAATCGACATCGGTGAGACTGTCAAAATCTCCTATGTTGACCAGCAGCATAAAAGTATAGATCCCGACAAGACGGTCTATGAGACCATAGCGGGTAACTCAGAGTGGGTCAGGCTGGGAGGTAAGGATATCAACGCCAGAGCCTGGGTGTCCCGATTCAACTTCACGGGAGCGGATCAGGAGAAGCTTTGCGGTGTCCTGTCCGGAGGCGAGCGTAACAGGCTCCACCTTGCGCTCACTTTGAAGGACGAGGGCAATGTCCTCCTCCTTGATGAGCCAACTAACGATGTGGATGTCAACACTATACGAGCCTTGGAAGATGGATTGGAGAGTTTCGCCGGATGTGCTGTTGTCGTGAGCCACGACCGCTGGTTCCTGGACCGTATCGCCACACACATCCTTGCTTTCGAAGGTGAGGGTAAGGTGGTCTTCTTCGACGGAAACTATTCAGAGTACGAGGAGAACAAGAAGGTACGGCTGGGTAATGTGGAGCCCAAGCGTTTCAAGTACAAGAAGCTGATGGATTAGTATATACAACGAACTCAATATGGAACCGATTATCGACCCGGTGGACATCAGTCTGATCAAGGCTGAGCTGACTCTAGACAAAAAACTCGGTGACACCAACAAGGGAGGCAACGAGTTGTATGTGGTCACCTGGAAGGACTCCCCCAACACTCTCCGCGAAATAGGACGTCTCCGCGAGGTGTCCTACCGCGAAGCGGGAGCCAGTTCCGGGAAGTCAATGGACCTGGATGAGTACGACATGATGGAGAAGCCTTACTCCCAGCTGATCGTGTGGGATCCTGATGCTCAAGCGATTATCGGAGGCTACAGGTATATACTCGGTAAGGATGTCACTCTGAAAGAAGACGGCCAGCCCAATCTCACCTCGTCCCACCTGTACCATTTCTCTGATAACTTCATAAAAGACTACCTGCCTCATGTGATGGAGCTGGGACGGTCTTTCGTCGCCCCTGACTACCAAAGCTCGAAAGCTGGAGCGAAGTCGGTGTTCACTATGGACAACCTCTGGGATGGAATAGCTTCTGTCATCCTCAACCATCCAGGCACTCTCTACTTCCTTGGGAAGATGACGATCTACCCTTCTTACGACAAGACCGCCAGAAACCTCATCATCCATTTCCTGAAAAAGCATTTCAACGACAAGGATGGCCTTGTGCGTCCTAAGAAGGAGATCAGGGTGACTGACAATTCCAAGTTGATGGACCTGATTCTCCAAGAGAACGACATCAAGAAAGACTATAGGGCGCTTAAAGACGCGGTCAGGAAGCTCGGGACGAATATCCCCCCGCTGGTCAACTCCTACATCAACACTTCGGCCTCGATGAAGATGTTCGGGTCGTGCGTCAATGATGAGCTCGGAGACGCCATTGAGACCGGAATAATGATCGGCTTTGACGACATCTATGCCGATAAGAAAGAGCGTCACATGAACGCATTCATTATCAACCAGATAAACAAGTTACGCAAGCGCTTCCCGAACATGTCTCAGTCCGCTGAGGCAAAGCTAAGGGACCATATCGAGAAGAGTAGGCGGAAATCAATGCAACGCTTCCATAAAAAACTCGGCAAGAAAGCCTCTCCAGATGTTGAATTCTTATAAATTATTCATTCATAAACACTTCTATCATGAGCTTATTGCATGTAATCAACCACCCGATGGTCCAGCACAAGCTGACTATCATGAGAGACAAGAAAACCGGTTCAAAAGACTTCAGGGAATTGCTGAAGGAGATATCGCTCCTGATGGGCTATGAGGTCACGAGAGACATTCCGCTTGAGGATGTTGACATCGAGACTCCCATCTGCAAGATGACGGCGAAAGAGGTCTCCGGACGCAAGCTGGCAATTGTACCAATCCTGAGGGCCGGACTGGGAATGGTGGAGGGGCTTCAGACTCTCGTTCCTGTGGCGAAGGTAGGGCATATCGGGCTCTACCGCAATGAGGAGACCCACAAGCCGGTTGTTTATTATTGCAAACTCCCGGAGGACATCCAGGATCGGCTTGTGATTGTGACTGACCCCATGTTGGCGACTGGCGGTAGCGCTTGTGACGCGATCGCGATGCTGAAGGAAAGAGGCTGCACGAATATCCGGTTGATGTGCCTTGTGAGTGTGCCGGAGGGCATCAAGAAGGTTCAGAGCGAGCATCCCGATGTGGACATATACACCGCCGCTGTGGACGATTGCCTAAACGACAACGCCTACATTGTCCCCGGCCTCGGCGATGCCGGTGACCGCATCTTCGGCACCAAGTAGTTTTCCTTCTAGACAAGCGGCGAGGAGCCAGCCCCTGGAGGACCTGTCCACCCCCGGACAGGGGCAGGGGGAGGGGCCCGGCGACAGCGAGTCTGAGCGGAGCGAGGACGATGATGGCGTCGGGAGGGGCCGGAGTGAGCGAAGCGAACGGAGTTCCGACAGGGGCTGGGCTCCTTGAGAGGCTCCGCCTGCAGCATTAAAAAACGGAGAATTACGAAACGGGGGCATGGGGATGTGCCTTACAGGCGGCTGGGAGGCTGGTAGGCCTGCGGAGCCCTGCGAATAACCAACGGGGTCCGCGGCCGAAAATGCCCCACAGCCTTCCCGGAGGCCTCTGGGCATGCTCTTGATTTGTAAATATCTTATCTACTTGAAGTGTTCCGATAAAATAGTGAGTCAGTAGTTGTTATTTAATGCGGTAGGGCTGGTCGTCGTAGAGGGTGTAGCGCTTGGCTTTTCGGATCCATTTTTGCTCCTCAATCTTGACATGCTCCCTGGCCTCATGATAAGTCATGTTACCTTTAATATAACTCATCAGGGTTGGATCAGCCAATTTCTCCTCGAAACCATCAAGCAATTCGAATTGTGGGTATCTCTCAAGGAAATACCTGATTAGCTGTACTGTATGAAGCAATGAATGGTATTCGACTCCCGGCTGCAGCATTATCTGGTAGCCCTGGCATTGATGCCCCTCGTGACGTCCGGCGGCTGGAGTGAAAGTGCAGGGACGCATCATGACTCCAGCGGGGGCAGGAATAACCTCCAATCGGTCATGGCGGATAAATGGCGCCCCGAAATATTCATAAGGCCGCGCTGTTCCGATGGCTGGAGTGATCGTGGTGTTGTTCCATAATCCTCCTCCAGGATACATTTGGCAAGTGAACATGCCAGGTATATCTGAAGCTGGGGCGATAGTCCAAGGCAACAACTGCCGTGTCGCGTCATTAGCCAAAGCGGAGATAACATGAAGAGGGAAAGATGCTCCGATCTCGTTGTAATAAATTGAGCAAAGCTCCCCGAGAGTCATACCGTGCCTGTGCGCGACTTTAGGAGTGTGTGGCTCGACTGGCCCATTAGGCATGGAGCCTTCAACTATTCTTCCGGCAGGATTAATATGATCTACAATATAAAGTGATGGAGAATCATCCATAGTGGATAGGGTCTCCATCAAATGGAACACATCCTTGCTGTAGTTGAAATACCTGGCACCGGCGTCCTGAATCTCAACCACAACAGCATCAAGGCCTTTCAGAGCGGCGGTCTCAAAAGTTATGTGATTAGTCCCAGGAGTCAACTCAGTGTCCCTGGGAGAGAAAACAACCTGTAGGTTGCCTCTCTCCCGGAACAGATCGTGCATGTAGCGTCCTCGGGCTGTATCCCAACAGTTTTGTGTACAGAAACAACCGACTCTTCCACTTGTCAGAGCCTTGTCCAGCTGGTCTTCCAGCGGTGTTGTCCTAAACGAGAACATCAGCTGGTTATTATAGATTTGGCGACTCCGATTACCTCCCCGGCAAGAGCCTCCGCTTCTTCCATGGTGGGTGCCTCGGAATAAATCCTAATGATCGGCTCAGTATTGGAACGGCGCAGGTGAACCCATTTGCGCTCCGTCTCGAAACTGATCTTCACACCATCAATGCAATTAACATCCTCAGAAGCGTAAATACTCTTCAATTCGTCAAGAATCTTGTCAATCAGGGCCTTGTCAGAAAGCTCAATCCTATTCTTGGCGATAAAATATTCAGGATAGGTCTTCCTTAACTCGCTGACTTTCACCTTCTTCCTGGCAAGGTTGGAAAGGAATAGAGCAACACCTACCATGGCGTCTCTTCCGTAGTGTATGGCGGGATAGATGACGCCTCCATTACCTTCTCCACCGATTAAGGCCTTGGTCTCCCTCATCTTTGTGGTGACATTGACCTCACCGACGGCGGCCGCATGATAGGTTCCTCCGAATTTCTCTGTCACATCCCTAAGAGCCCTGCTGCTCGAAAGGTTAGAGCATGAGACAGGGGCGTAGGGATAGGTGACTTCCTCAAGAGGAATATTCTCAGCCTCAGCTATTTTGGCCGCTCTCTCGAACAAATAGGACGCGACACTCACAAGAGTGTATTCCTCTCCGAAAGGCTCTCCATTCTCGCAAATAAGAGCTAAACGGTCAACATCAGGATCTACGGATATACCCAAGTCGGCTTTCTCTTGAACCACAGCGTAGCTCAGTCCGGTCAAATTCGAGGGAAGTGGTTCCGGATTATGGGCGAAGTCACCGGTCGGCTCGCAGTTCAGACAGACACATTCGACTCCGAGCCTCTCAAGCAAGCGGGGCATAATTATTCCACCTACCGAGTTGACGGCGTCTAGAACAACCTTGAATCCGGCAGCGGAGATAGACTCCACATCCACATCAGGAAGGGCCAAGACGGCGTCCAGATGCTCGTCAGTGTAGTCGTGCTCGGTAACCTTGCCAAGTTCGTCGACTCCGGCGAAATCAAAGCCTCCCTTCTCAGCGAGTTCCAGAATTGCCTGGCCCTCGGTAGCCGTCAAGAATTCCCCCTTGTCATTCAATAACTTAAGAGCATTCCATTGCCTCGGGTTGTGGGAGGCGGTAAGGATGATTCCTCCGTCAGCACCTGCGAAAGTGACCGCCATCTCAGTAGTCGGAGTGGAAGCGAGCCCGATTTTAACTACATCAACTCCACAAGCCACAAGCGTACCCACAACCAGGTTCTCAACCATCGGTCCGGAAATACGCGCGTCCCTTCCAACTACAATCTTGTACTTCTCTCCGGATTGTTTCCGCTTCCGTGAGGGGAGTGTGGCGCAATAAGCGTAGGTGAATCCTACAATATCAACTGGAGAGAGGCCTTCACCAGGTTTCCCTCCAATGGTTCCCCGGATTCCGGAGATAGATTTGATAAGGCTCATTTCTTAGATGGCCAATGTGAGCATAAGAGCGCCGACGAGCCCGAGGATCGCGTAGAACTCAGGGAGAGCGGCATAGATGAGCGTATTGGTCTGGACGTCATGTCCTTGGGAGATGCCTACGATACCGTTGGCGCAAACCATTCCTTGGCGGATGGCGGAAATGAGACAAACGATTCCCACACCGATTCCCACGCCGAAGAGGATAGGACCGTTGGCCGCGAAATCGAACTTGTACACAAGGAGCCACATGAAGAAAGCAACAAAGCCGTAGATACCCTGTGTGGCCGGGAGGGCCGAGAGAATCATATAGCTGCTGGACTTCTCAGGAGCGACTTTGAGGGCGCCCTCAGCGGCGTTACCAGCGATAGTGGTTCCGATAGCGCTTCCGATACCGGCAAGGCTTAGCATAAGCCCCAACCCCAGATAACCTAGAATCTCATTCATAATTTTATAAGTTTTGTTTGTTTGTTATTGGTCTATATAATCTGCCTTTACCTTCATAGCCACTGTTCTTGAAGAACTCGAGGAAATTAAGTCGCAACGGGTGCACAAAGGCTCCAAGGCAGCACATCGCGAGGTTGAGAGAATGCCCTACAAGGAATATCACGATGAAGGCGATCCATCCCACACCGAAGCCACCGTCCCCTACAGTCATCGCCGCTATGTCATTGAAAGCCTTACCAAGCATGCCACCAGCAAGGCCAAGGGCATAAAGACGCAGGTAACTGAGCACATCTCCAAGCAGTCCGGTGGCTGTGTTGTAAGCCTCCCAGAGGCCAGGAGCGATGTTTTTCAGAGGGTTGCGGTGGATGTCGCTGAGAAGGAATATCCCTATGGCTGAAATCACGCCGATAGCGATTATGATCCATTTTGTCACCGTGGAACTCAAGACTCCCGTAAGGGATATTCCACCCACGATGACGCCACCCACTATAAGAAGTGTCCACCCCCAGGTGCCGAGCGAATTGGCGAATCCGTTCTTCTTTGTGGCATAGATGGCTTTCAAGATAAACGCAAGAGAGAGGTGTACTATACCTATCAGTATGGAAATCACCATATTAGCGTCAAATCCTGCGATATTTCCAGTCACCATGCACTTCTTGAGCCAATCCGGGATCCAAGAGACAGCGGATATGTCGTAGCCGAAGAAAGTGTGCATTACTATCCCAATCACAAATGTGCCGGCTCCAAGAGTTGAGACCAGTGGAGCTATATCCTTCAGCCCCACGGAACGTCTGAGCAGGAGACCGATGACAATCAGCGCAAGGCCGTAGCCGGCATCTCCCATGCACATCGCGAAGAAGAGCAGGAAGAATATGGAGAGGTAGGGAGTCGGGTCGAATTCGTTGTATTCAGGACGTCCGTACATATCAGTGAGGACAGAGAACATCTTGGTGAAACGATTGCCCTTCAATTTGATGGGAGGATTGTCTTCCTTGACGGCCTCCTCTTTGAGGTAATACACCCCACTCATGGCGTCGAAGGCCTTGGTGAGACGTTCCTCATCTTCCACTGGGGCGAACCCTTCGAAGGTCGTAATATGCCCTTCAGCGGCCTTTTCGGATCCGACATTAGCCAGATGGCGCTGAAGTTTGGACATGGCCTTGTTTTCCCTCTTTTGAAGTGTAGGGATATAATCCTTGAGGGAATACATGATACCCTTGCAAGCGATAAGTTCCCCTTCCTTGTCAGCGAGATTGCCTTCAGCGGAGGAGAGGTCGAAGCGAGGAACCGGAATCTCTTCAACGGGGAATGAATATGCGGGATCATCAGAAACCGTCACAAACCACACTTGCTTCCCGTTGTCGGCTATCTCTTGTAGGGCATATTCAGCGGCCCAAGACGGGTCGAAAGATTTCTTGGGCAAGCGATAGAACCTGATCTTCAAGCCCTTACTTTCAAGATCCTCGATTGCTTCCTTGTCGAAGTTACCCCAAATCCTGGCTTCCTCAAGCTCTTTGTGGGCAGCTTCTATATCAGCTTTAAGCTGTTTTACCTTTGGCGCTATCTCCTGGAACATGGATAAAGGATCCCTGATTTCCCCGTCGGCCGACACGGTGAATTTCCCGTGGCCGGGATCAGAATCGGGCTCGATGGCTTTGAGGTAGCTGATCGCCTTTCCACATGCGTCAGCTTCAGCCGCGAGCTTGGTGGAGACTTCATCGACCGGTTTTTCCGACCGCGTGATGTCAACAACTCCAAGCTCCTCCAGATTCTTGAGGAAAGCCGGGGCGTCCCCACTGAGAAGGACGAAGGAATATTTGGTCATCTTGTCAATCATCGCTTCCTTCCTCCATTTCTTCTTCAGCGGCATGGCGCTCCTTCACGATCTTGGATGATGCCTTGCTGAGATTTTCTTCATCTTCCATGTACCTTTTGATCTTGCGTATCGCTTCCTGGTATCCGGGAATCTGGACTTTCTCATAGAGATTCACCTTCTGGGTGGTTTTCTTCCTCTGATAGTCCAGGATACGCCTTTTTTCCTTGTACACCTCGGACTCGATGCCGAGGCGGGACAGTTCCTTCAGAATCGCCACGCCATCCATATACCATGCGGGCTTGACGAAGGTGTTGAAAGGTTTGATCTCGTATTTGATATCCCCGAGCTCAGGGCATTTCACTCCAGCCACCTTGACTGTCCTAAGATCGACATCTGTGATAGACACAAGATCGTGCTCGAACTCGTTCCAAAGGGGAGCGAGATACTCGTACCTTTTTTCAGCCTCGTCGAGTTCCTGGATCAGGCTCTCACTCTTATCCTTGGCCTTCCGCACCTCAAGCCTCAGCGCGCTCTCCTTGTTCTGCAACGTCGGGAGGGCGTTCTGGCGCATCTTGAGCTGCTTCTGCAGGTTGTTCAGCGCCGTCTTGTTATATTGAAACTTGATAGCCATCTTCCTTTAGCGGCCTTTCCAGTATTTGTCAATAAAGGTCTGCTTGATTCCTGTCTCAGCCTTGCTGAAATACTTACCGAACAACTCCCAAGCGGTGTCAAGCATCTCGGTGATCGAGATGTTGACATCTATTGAAAGGAGTCTGGTGGCATATTCCTTGGCGTATTCCAGGCAACGTTTATCATAATCTGACAAATCGAAACCGTTCTCGAGCTTTGTCTTGGCGTTCTGTGCGTCGGCGTAAAGACGCACTCCGGCGTTCATCACCTGGCTATGATCCTCGCGGGTCTTGATGTTCTGTACCCTCTGCTTGAGCCTGGACAGCGAACGGAAGGGGTCGATTATGACCTTCCCGGAATCGGAGTCGGCCCTGAGAAACAGCTGTCCCTCAGTGATGTATCCTGTGTTGTCCGGGATGGCGTGGGTGATATCTCCGTCGTTAAGTGTTGTGACAGCTATAATGGTGATTGACCCGTCGGTAGGCAGCTGCACGGCTTTCTCATAGATTTTGGCGAGATCGGAGTATAGCGAGCCGGGCATGGAATCCTTCGAAGGAATCTGATCCATACGGTTCGAGACGATAGATAGAGCGTCGGCATACAATGTCATGTCGGTAAGAAGGACCAGCACTTTCTCATTCTTGTCAACGGCGAAATATTCAGCGGCTGTCAGAGCCATGTCAGGCACCAGAAGGCGTTCCACGGGCGGATCCTCCGTGGTGTTGACAAAGCATATAATCCTATCAAGAGCGCCGGCGTCCTCAAATGCGTGGCGGAAGAAAAGGTAGTCATCATTGGACAGACCCATACCTCCGAGAATGATCTTGTCCACGTCGGCCCTCAAGGCCACATCAGCCATAACTTGGTTGTAAGGCTGGTCAGGATCGGCGAAAAACGGGATTTTCTGTCCGGAAACGATTGTGTTGTTAAGGTCGATTCCAGCGATGCCGGTAGGGATAAGTTCGGAAGGCTGGCGTCTCTTATACGGATTGACAGAAGGACCTCCAATCTCTCTTTCCTCACCTTCCACCTCAGGACCACCGTCGATAGGGGCACCATAGGCGTTGAAGAAACGGCCTGCTAGCTGGTCTGATACCTTAAGTGTCGGGGGTTCTCCGAGGAAGGTGACTTCGGCATCGGTAGGGATGCCCTCGGTACCTGAGAATACCTGAAGCGTGACGAGGTCGCCCTTAGTCTTGACGACCTGGGCCAGACGGCCACCCACGACCGCGAGCTCATCGTTGGAGATACCTTTCGCTTTGAGCGAGACGGTCGCCTTTGTGATGGCGTCCAACTTGGTGTATATTCTTTGGAATGCCTTAGTTGCCATAGTCGTTCAAGAGTTTTTGGGTCTTTTTAGCATATTCCTCGAAGGCCTCGCTGTGGAACTCGGTGTAGTTCATCTGACGGAGGTCGTTGATAAGTTCCTTGAAGAAATCGCGGCATTTCTCGAAGTCATCGAACTGGTATTCGATTTCGCAAAGTTCCAGAACAAGGTCGAGCATATATTTCTGCCTTTCCATAGGGCAAAGGGCGTCGATGTTGTCGAAAGCGTCCTGCTGAAGGAACACAAAGTCAATAAGTTCTGATTTCCAGAAACTGACATGGTAACCGATCGGGACACCGTCATCTCCAAGGATGTTGATTTGCTCGTTGGCCTCACGCCCGCGGCGAATTATGTTCTTGGCGTCCAGCACTTTACGCACCCAGCCTTTCTCTACATTCCGGTCAAGGTAGGAGACAATCTCGGGATATTCAAGGTATTTCGAATATGACTCGATCGGGTTCACGGCAGGATAACGTTTCTGGTCAGCCCTGTTCTGCTCCAATCCATAGAAGCACCTGGCGGCTTTCTTGGTGGACTCGGTGACAGGCTCCTTGAGGTTTCCACCGGCAGGGGAGACGGTACCGATGAAGGTGACTGCTCCAGTCTGACCGTTATTGAGTACTACCATTCCGGCCCTTGAATAGAAGTTCGAAATGATAGCGGACAGGTCGACAGGGAAAGCGTCAGCTCCTGGAAGTTCCTCCATTCTGTTGGACATCTCCCTAAGGGCTTGGGCCCAGCGGGATGTGGAATCGGCGAGGAGGAGGCACTTGAGCCCCATGGCCCTGTAATATTCACATATTGTCATAGCGGTGTATACAGAGGCCTCACGGGCGGCCACAGGCATGTTCGAGGTGTTGCAGATGATGGTGGTTCGTTCCATCAGGTGCCTTCCTGTGTGAGGATCAATTAGTTCCGGGAACTCGGTGAATATTTCCACGACCTCATTTGCTCTCTCACCACAGGCTGCCATGACGATCACGTCGGCCTCTCCCTGTTTGGCGATGGCGTGTTGCAAGACAGTCTTGCCACAACCGAATGGCCCAGGAATGAAACCGGTTCCTCCTTCCGCTATGGGATTGAAGGTGTCGATGCATCGAACACCAGTCTCCATGATTTTCTGCGGCCTTGGTTTTTCCTTGAAAGCCTTGATGGCCACTTTGACTGGCCATTTCTGGGTCATGGTGATATAGTGGGGTTCGTCAGCCTCGTCAGTCAGGACCGCTATGACCATATCGACGTTGTAACTTCCGGCAGGGATGATCTTTTTGACCTTATATTCCCCCTTCATGTTGAACGGAACCATAATCTTGTGGGGCAGCCAACCTTCCTTGACCTCTCCGAGCCAGTCTCCGGCGATGACTTTGTCGCCTTCAGAAGCGATAGGGGTGAAATCCCAAAGCTTCTTGTGGTCGAGAGGGTCGGTGTATTCTCCTCTTTGAAGGAACACCGATCCCATGGTGGTGAGGTTGTTCTGAAGGCCGTCATAGACGCTGGACAGTAGTCCTGGCCCCAGAGTCACCTCCAGCATCCGTCCCTCAAACTCAACGGAATCCCCGTTCTTGAGTCCTCGGGTGCTTTCGAACACCTGGACAGAGGCCTTGTCTCCATTGACCTTGATCACCTCGGCCAGAAGGGGAGTGCCTCCTAAGGTGATGTAGCAGAGCTCGTTCTCGGCCACCGGGCCGTCAACCTGCACTGTCACAAGGTTCGAGACGATTCCTATTACTTTTCCTGTAGTCTTCATATATTGGTTTTCATTTATTCATTGGCAGGAGCGACGTAATTCACGCCTCCGAAAGTCCCGCGGGTCTCGTCAATGAGATTCTGGAACATCTCTCGTCCGGTCTCCGGGTCAAGTGCTCGCCATCGTTCTATTATGCTCATCTTGGCTATGACGGCGAGGATGGCATCTAAGTCGAAATAGTTGAAAGTAGTCAGCTCGCTGATCTTCTCCCATCTGATGGAGTCCAGCCCTCGCTCCCTGGCGAAGATGTCTTTCCCTGACAGGACCTCATCAATCCTGCTTGCTTCCGGAAATTCCCCGGTCTCCAGATTGATTGTGTCTTGCGAGACTGGCCTGCCGAAAACCTTGTTGACGAATCTGGCTTTAACATTACGGAAACACAGGTCGAACTTGAAGAACTCGCTAATGAACTTGTTACTGTCCTTAAGCGCGTCCTCATAGAAAGCCGCCCTGAGATTCTCTTCCTTCAATCCGTCAAGAAGTTTGTCGACAGTCTTGATGTCTTTGGGCGAAAGTTGGGACTTGATCCATTCGACATAAGTGTCCAAGGATCTTCCTTCCCCGAATTTCCATTCACGGGAAATAGCTGGCAGACTGGCGATTATGTATTCGTAGTTGGCCATCACTCACCGAAGAGCATCTTTCTGGTCACCGGCCTGAGGTATTCGGCGATAAGGGCCTCAAAGGACTCGGCGGTAAGGTCAATGAAATAGGATCCGTCCTTGGGACCTATCTTGAACCCTCCCGGAATCTTGTTCGAGAACTTAGCCGTGACACCGGACGACAGGCTTTTTGCCAATTCTCCATTAATGAAAGTCTCAAGCTCGGATTTCAGGTTTTCGGGGAGCACCAACTCCAGATCAGAAGATTCCTGAGAGTTGAAGTTCTTCGCTACGGCGGAGATAATCTCCTTCACGAATTCAGCGGAGGAAAGCGCGGATGAGGCCTTCCCATTGACCATACCATTGAGCAGGAGGTTCTCGATGTCCTTCTTGGTAGCCTGGATGCTCTGAGTAGCGGCCATCTTGACATCGCCTTCCACCTTCACCCGGAGATCTCCAGCCTCTTTCTCAGCCTTCTTGATAATCTCCTCGGCTTGTTTGCGAGCGGCGTCAATGATTTCCTCGGCCTTTTGCTCAGCCTTGGCTATCATGGCCTCTCCTTCTTCTTTGCCTTTGGACAGGCCTTCTTTATACAGCCGGTCAGTCAGTTCCTGGAGTTTGTTTTCCATGTGGTTATAAATAATATCGCTTATTTTCCAATAATAACTAAAACTAGTCGCGGTTCCGGCAGTATTAACCGAGGAAACCGAGGAGGATACCAGCGGCCACGGCGGAGCCGATAACTCCTGCCACATTAGGCCCCATGGCGTGCATCAGCAAGTGGTTGCTCGGGTCGAACTCGCGGCCGACAACCTCGGAGACCCTGGCGCTGTCGGGGACGGCGGACACGCCGGCGTTGCCGATCAGCGGGTTGATCTTCCGGTCTCCCTTCAGGAACAAGTTCCAGAATTTCACGAACAAGACTCCGACAGTCGTGGCTATCACGAACGAGAGGAGACCGAGCAGGAAAATCTTCAGGGAATTCCCGGTGAGGAACTTGTCAGCCTGGGTTGAGGCACCGACAGTGAGACCGATGAGAGTGGTCACCACATCGATGAGCGGGCCTCCTGCGGTGTTGGCAAGGCGCCTGGTCACTCCGGACTCCTTCAGCAGGTTGCCGAAGAACAACATTCCCAGAAGCGGAAGGCCGGACGGCACGATGAAAGCGGTGCAGAGAAAGCCTACGATAGGGAAGATTATCTTTTCCTTCTGGCTCACCGTGCGTGGTTTCGGCATCTCGATCAGGCGCTCCTTTTTGGTCGTAAGCAGCAGCATGATGGGCTTCTGTATCACCGGGACGAGTGCCATGTATGAATATGCACACACGGCAATGGCGCCCATCAGGTCGGGGGCGAGCTTGGAACTGAGGAAGATGGCGGTGGGACCGTCCGCACCGCCGATGATACCTATGGCACCGGCCTCGTTGGGAGAGAAGCCGAAGGCAAGCGCAAGCAGGTATGCGCCGAAAATGCCCATCTGGGCGGCGGCGCCTATCAGCATCAGCCGCGGCTGAGATATCAGTGCCGAAAAGTCGGTCATAGCACCTATGCCAAGGAAGATGAGCGGGGGATACCAGCCCATGCGTACTCCCTGGTAGAGGGTGTTGAGCACCGAACCGTCTTCATACACGCCTATGTTCAGGCCAGGGAACATGGGGATGTTGCCTATCACGATGCCGAATCCGATAGGGACCAGCAGCATGGGCTCCCACTCCTTGACTATGCCGAGGGTGATGAACACGATGCCGATGGCAATCATCGCCAGGTGCTGCCAAGTGCAATTGGCAAAACCCGTGAATTGCCAGAACTGGGCAAGACTGTCAAAAATCTGCTCCATCACGCAAGTTTCAGTATTTCAGCGCCTTCCAACACGGAATCACCTTTTTGGACAAGTATTGCCACCACGGTGCCGTCGGCCTCGGCCTGAATCTCGTTCTCCATCTTCATGGCCTCCAGCACGGCGACTTTCTGCCCTTGCTTCACTGCCTGGCCCTCCTTCACATCCACGCTGATTATCACGCCGGGAAGGGGAGAGCACACGGTGATACCCTTGCCGGAGGGTGCGGCAGCCGGGGCCGCAGCGGGAGCCGGGGCAGCCGCAGGAGCGGCCTGGACGGGCGCTGCTTCCGCCGCCCTCTGGACAGGAGCCACTGCGGGAGCCTCGTTCTCGAGTTCCACATTATAGCTGACGCCGTTGACGCTCAGGTCGGCGTTCCTGCCTTCGATGCCATTGATGGTGACGGTGTAGTCCTTGCCGTCGATCTTGAACTTGTAGGTCTTCATATCTAATGCGTTTTCTTTCTGAATGTCAATGATTTATTCGCCCATTCCGACGATGGGGCCGGGCGTATCGTGATGATGCCGGGCTCGATGTCATGGACGCTTTCGGACAGATAAAGATGAAGGGCCACAGCAATTGCAGCCGGCACGGCATCGCCGCCTGACAGATACCTGTCCAGCGCCAGGGCGATTGCTGCGGCGCTTGCCTCATCGGGAGTGGCTGCCGCCTTTGCCCTGCGTTTGTACTTGCCGGAGAAGATATTGCCCGACAGATTATATATAAGGAAAAGGATGGGCCGGGCACAGAATACCACGGATACTGATACTACGCTTAGTGTCCAGCCCCTGGGATCGGTCTCCTTCATCACCTGCGCGCGGGTCTTCTGGCTATGCTTTCCGTTCACGAGTCCGGGAGACGGGACAGCGGCATGGATGTCGTCGAAAACCAGCTCCTTGTTGTCGTGCGCGAATTTGGAGACACTCCGGCCGGCAGGCAGATCTGCAGGAATCTCTATTGAATCGATGACGGTCCTTCCGTCGTTGCTGACCAGGTAGATGGTGGAACCGCCGCGCAGGGTGAAACCAAGGTGGAGCACACCGCTGGCCGAATTGCCCGATGCATAGAGCAGGGCGACCTGCCTCGGGCCTATCTTCGTGCAGGCATAACCCTTGGGTATCTGGCACTTGCGGAGGTCGTCCGGATCGTCCGTGAGAAAGCATCCGGCAAAGTTTACCGTGCCCTGGGACGTGTTGGTCAGCTCAATCCAGTCGCTGTGGTTGCCGTATTCATCCACGAGGCCGGCATCAGTGCCAAGCATCGCCTCGGAAATGATAAGGTCCGAAAGGTTCTGGGCCTGAACAAGGCAACAGGACAGCAGAAGGACAAGTATGAGACAGGACTTTCTCATAGCGGCAGGTTATCGTGTTTCTTGGCCGGCATCTCCTGACGCTTGGAAGCGAGCGATTCAAACGCCCGGATCACGCGGAAGCGGGTGTTGCGCGGCTCGATCACATCTTCGATATAGCCTTTCTGTGCCGCCTGGTAGGGATTGCAGAAGAGGTCGTTGTATTCCTTCTTCTTCTCCTCGGCGAGGGCAGCCTGCTTTTCGGGGTCGGTCTCGGCCTTGAGTTCTTTGCCGTAGAGCACTCCCACGGCACCATCTGCCCCCATCACGGCTATGTTCGCCGACGGCCAGGCATAGTTGATATCGCCACGCAACTGCTTGCAGCTCATAACGATATGTGCGCCGCCATAGCTCTTGCGCAGGGTCACGGTGACCTTCGGCACCGTGGCTTCGCCATAGGCGTAGAGCAGTTTGGCGCCGTTTGTGATTATGGCGCCGTATTCCTGCTGTGTGCCGCAAAGGAAGCCGGGCACGTCCACGAGGGTCAGCAGTGGAATATTGAATGCGTCGCAGAAGCGCACGAAACGGGCTGCCTTGCGGCTGGCATTGATGTCCAGCACGCCGGCAAGCACGCCGGGCTGGTTGGCGACTACGCCAACGCTCCTGCCGCCCACGTGCGCAAAGCCCACTATGATATTCTTTGCGAAGTCCCTGTGGATTTCAAAGAAGTCGCCGTCATCTACTATGGTGCCAATGACCTTGTACATATCGTAGGCCTTGTTGGGATTGTCGGGGATGACGGTGTTGAGAAAATCATCGGTACGCCCCACAGGATCAGAGGTCGGACGAAGGGGAGACGTCTCCATATTGTTTTGCGGAATGAAGCTCAACAAACGCTTCACCTTAGCAATCACATCTTCCTCTGAATCAGCAGCAAAATGCGCAACTCCGGATTTGGAGGCATGCACCCGGGCACCGCCCAGCTGCTCCTGGTCCACGACCTCTCCGGTCACGGATTTGACAACTGCGGGGCCGGTCAGGAACATATAACTGGTTTCCTTCACCATCAGGGTGAAGTCGGTCAGGGCGGGGGAATACACGGCACCGCCCGCGCAGGGGCCCATAATCACGCTGATCTGCGGCACCACGCCGCTGGCGAGTATATTGCGCTCGAAAATCTCGCCGTAGCCGGCAAGGGCATCTATGCCTTCCTGGATCCGGGCGCCGCCGGAATCGTTCAGTCCGATCACGGGAGCACCGGCGCGCACAGCCATGTCCATCACCTTGCATATCTTGTCCGACATCGTCTTGCTCAGGGAGCCGCCGTTAACCGTGAAGTCCTGGGCGAACACGAAAACCAGCCGGCCGTCGATGGTGCCCTGTCCGGTCACGACTCCGTCGCCGTCGGTGTGCGAAGCATCCATTCCGAAGTTGGTGCATCGGTGCTGGACGAACATGTCGAACTCTTCGAAGCTGCCGGGATCCAGCAAAAGGGCGAGACGCTCGCGCGCCGTCAGCTTGCCCTTCGCGTGCTGGGCGTCGATACGCTTCTGCCCGCCACCGAGCCTGGCTTTTTCGCGCCTTTCGACCAATTCTTTGATCTTTTCCTGTTGAATATCCATATTAACAAAAATGTTAACCGTTTTAACAATTATGTTTTACCAATTAATTATAAGCACTTTGCGCGTGCATTGGCGTTTTTCTCCAAAAAACGGAGTGCAACGACCGCAAAACGCCTGATATTGGCCTTTCTGTCCTTATTCCACTGGTAAAGGAGGGTCTTTGTGCCCTCCGGACCGGCCACTCCGATCCATACCGTACCCTCCGGGTAGTGCTCATCGGAGCCTTCGGCAAGACCTGTTGTGGCAACGGAAAAAGTGCTGCCGGTCAGGGCACGGACTCCTTCCGCCATCGCCGCTGCGACTTCCGAACTGACCACGCCCTTATCCTCAATCACCTTCGGCTGCACCCCAAGGACCTTCTCCTTGACTGAGATGGCGTATGAGGTCACGGAACCAAGATAATAGGCAGATGAACCGGACACAGTGGTCAGCAGGTGGGAAATCTGGCCGCCGGTACAGGATTCCGCGGCACTGAGGGTCCATCCATGTCGTTTGAAGAGTTGTCCCAGTCTTTCTTCTACTTTCATTTTTCCCTGGATGCTAAAAACTTGAGAATCTTGCCCACGAGCCGCGGGCCTTCACGCACGAGCCCCATACGCACCTCCACAAGGGAAGCGCCGGCCTTCAAGGCCCCCAGGGCCTGTTCAGGGGTCTTTATATGACAGTTGGCAATTATTGGAAGACGAGCCTTGGACTTCTCCGTAATATGGACTATCTGGCTGATACTGCGGGCTTCTATGCCGTCGATATTGTTCATGAGGCAGTACTCCACAATGTCGTCCAGTTCATCAGCCGCAAGTTCCTCCGGAATCTTCACCACGATGGGCTTATAAGCCTCATAGGTAAGCCTTGCATCAAGCAGGGGCTCGAAGATATCCATGTCGGGGTTCTCCGAAATGTCAATCACGAAAAAGTCGCAGAAGTCATAGGCAAGGCAGAAAGACTCCAGATAGTCTCCGGATATGCAGGCGGCAAGGATATCGTCCTGCGGATCGGCCTGCAGGCGCGCTATGGCCTTTCTGATGGCCGAGAGCTCCTTGAAGGGGCCTATCTCCACAAAACTGAATCCCAGGTCATTGAGATCATTGTAGAGGTCTCCGTTGACGTCCAGTCCAGCGCCCAGGCCCACAGGGTTATAGAAATCCAGCCCGAAGACCTCACGTTCAAGGCCGACTGCGCGGTTGCCGTGGATGAGGCGGCTGAAAAAACGGCCGCCGGGAATCATGCCCTCGAACTTGAAATAGCCGAGGGCGATGGCGGAAGCTTTGTTGTTGTCCTTGATCCGCCGGGTGAGTGGTCTGATCAGAAAGCTGTACATACGTTAGCCGTGTTCAGACTACAAATATAGTAAAATACGCGGAAAGGGAGAAACGGCTAGCGCACTTCGCGGAAAGTTCCGTCTTTATAAAACACGATCACACGCTCGATTTCGGGCTCACGGACGGATTCCTCATCAAATAATGAATTCTCGGCGTACATCTTTCCACGCCCCGCAATCAGCCACTCAAGACTCAAAGCAGGGTAGTGGCTGGCCATTTTTTCGAAAAATTCATAGCCCGGCTTGTTTCGCCCGGAGACGATATGCGAGATGCTCGCCCGCGCCACACCGAGAGTGTCGGCGAGCTGCGACTGGGTGATATTTTCAGCGGCTAAAAACCGCAACAATCTTTCGGTCATCTTTCATTCCATTTGTTTTACAAAAGTAAATAATACTACAGAGAAAAGCAAATCATAAAAAAAGGGCAGCAGGGGAGTCCTCATGTCATAAAAACGGGCTTTTCAAAGCTACACAAAATATTTAGATAACAAATATAATTAATTTATTTTCAGCATATTATTCAATAAACACCCGACACTAATGGCCGATCTTACCACCCTGTTGCAGTCGGAACCACCTCAAACACCGGAAACAAAGCTAAAGCAAAAACATAAATAAAAATCATAAATGACTGATTATAAGGCATAAAGATAAATAAATATTTGATTATTATTAAAACCAATAGCATCACAATGCGTCCTATTATCGCATTTAATAAGCGGTCGCTAACTGTTTACTTTTGTATATTCATGGCGAGTTGTTTTTGTTTCATTTTGTAACCCGGCGAAATAACAGCCATAGTCTTGCGAACATTATTGAGAACGACGCCATTTATTGATTATATTTGTGGAAATTTTTGAAACTGATGATTCCGGACATAAGAATAGAGGATTACAACTACGACCTACCTGACGAGAGAATCGCAAAATATCCGCTCGAGCACAGGGACTGGTCGAAATTGCTTATTTATAAGGACGGCAAATGCTCGGACGACGTATTCAGCAGCCTTCCCGGATATCTGCCCGAGAATTCCATAATGGTGTTCAACGACACCAAGGTCGTGCCCGCGCGCCTCTATTTCCGCAGGGAAAGCGGCGCCCACATCGAAATATTCTGCCTGCAGCCTGTGGAACCAGCCGAATACGTGAAGGCATTCGACGCCACGCAATCCTGCAGCTGGCAGTGCGTAATTGGCAATTCCAAGCGCTGGAAAGACGATATACTCCAGTACGACACGGACCACAAGGAACTTCTGGAGGTCAATCTGCGCGCACGCCTTGTATCCCGTGAAGGCCAGACCGGCGTGGTGGAATTCTTCTGGGACGGCGGCAAGGCATTTTCCGAACTGCTCGATCTGTGTGGCAGGGTACCCATTCCTCCGTACCTTAACCGCGACACCGAGGCCATCGACCTGGAGCGCTACCAGACCACATATGCCCATATAAGGGGCTCCGTGGCCGCCCCTACCGCCGGTTTGCATTTCACGCCGGAGACCATCGCCGCCATCAGGGCACGCAATATCGAAACGGACAACGTCTGCCTGCACGTCGGCGCAGGCACATTCCTCCCGGTGAAGAGTTCCCGCGTGGCGGAACACCCGATGCACCGTGAGCCTTTCATAGTGAAACGCAGCCTGCTCGAGCGCCTTGCCGGCAAGGACTGCAGCCTCACCGCCGTGGGCACGACTTCCGTGCGGACGCTTGAGTCTTTATACTATGCCGGCGCTTCCTGCATAGAGAAGGGAGCGCCTGAAGACGTGGGGCAGTGGGATCCCTACACCCGGGAATGGCCTTATGAGACCGGAGAAGCCCTCAGGGCGCTCATATCCTACC
>JAEEGK010011340.1_pt1 | contig 20386 bp, 19 predicted proteins | sample 8958771 | NCBI WGS metagenome assembly JAEEGK01 (sample SAMN16246547, study PRJNA631951) | gut metagenome | biome: gut microbiome; feature: rumen; material: SC-attached | host: Bos | place: Iran: Karaj | collected 2018-10
AAAGATCCAGGAAAAGTACGAGGTCCTCTATATCGTCGATCCCCGCAAGACGGAGGAGGAGACCGCCGCGATCATCGAGAAGTTCAAGACCCTCATCGAGGAGAACGCCACCATCGACGAGGTCGAGGACTGGGGCAAGCGTCATCTCGCCTACGAGATCGACTATCAGACCGAGGGCTATTATGAGCTGGTGAAGTTCACCGCCGCTCCCGAATTCCCCGCGGAACTGAAGCGTATCCTGAGCATCACGGAAGGCATCCTTCGCTATATCGTTGTAAAGACGGAGGGCTGAGATGCTGAACCACATCGTGCTGATGGGTCGCCTGACCCGTGATCCCGAACTGCGCAGGACCCAGTCCGGCGTGGCGGTGGCCAGCTTCACCCTGGCGGTCGACCGGGATTTCCAGAACCGTGACAGCGGCGAAAAGCAGACCGATTTCATCGACATCGTAGCCTGGCGGAGCACGGCGGAGTTCGTCTCCAAGTATTTCACCAAGGGCCGGATGGCGGTGGTCTCCGGGCGGCTCCAGATCCGGGATTGGACGGATCGGGAGGGCGGCAAGCGCCGCAGCGCCGAGGTCGTGGCCGACAACGTCTATTTCGGCGACTCGAAGAAGGACGGCGCCGCTCCTTCCCAGGGCGGATCGTCCTATGACCGGCAGTCCTACGGGAATTATGATGCGCCTGCCATCTCCGCTGATTTCAGCGAGGCGGAAGACGACGGCGAGCTGCCCTTCTGAGCGAAGAGCGCAGCCTTTAATCGAAGATAAGGAGGAATCACCATGGCTAACGTGAATACCAGTGCCGAGCGCGGCGACAGGCCCATGCGGCCCCGCAAGCGCAGGAAGGTTTGCCAGTTCTGTGTGGATAAAGTCAGCTATATCGACTACAAGGACACCGCGAAGCTGAAGCGCTTCCTGTCCGAGCGGAGCAAGATCCTGCCCCGCAGGACCACCGGCACCTGCGCCATCCATCAACGGGAACTGACCACCGCCATCAAGCGGGCCCGTCAGATCGCCCTGCTGCCCTACGTGAGCGACTAAACAAGAATCGCGTGCTTCCGGAAGGAGGCACGCGATTTTGCTTGTGGGGGACAGGAAAAGAAGCGGGGACTTGCCGGGGCGGTGGGTTCGATCGCGCTTTGACGGCGTCCTCTAGGACGGCAACGGCGTCAACCTGGGCGTGAACAAGCGCGGCGGCGACACGATCCATGTGGGGATCGAAGCAAAGGAGGTACAGCATGCGGGAGCCTGACGGGGACACCCTGTTGTTTTTTGACGGACATCCGGACGCCCTGGAGGTTTACCGGGCGTTTGAAGAGCTGCTCTGCGGCGCCTTCCCCAATGTGAACAAGCGCGTGCAGAAAACACAGATCACTTTTTACAACCGGCATGTGTTCGCCTGCGTCTCCTTCGCGCGGGTGAAGCGGAAGGCGGAGCTCCCGAAGGGGTGGATGACGCTGACCCTTGGGCTGCCCGCGCCTCTGGAATCCCCCCGCGTCGCGCTAAAGTCGGAGCCCTATCCGGGCCGGTGGACCCACCATTTCGTCCTCAGCCGACCGGAGGAGCTGGATGCTGAGCTGATGGCCTGGGTGGAGGAAGCCTATGCTTTTGCGGAGAGCAAATGAGGCAAAGGCAGAGACCGCCGTTTGCATTGGAAAAAAGTGCCGCCTCCGGTATCATGCGATCACGCGGACGGGATCACTGTCCTGAAAAACCAGGATGTCCTCCACGGTCACGCCGAACACGAAAGCCAGCGCCACGACGTTGTCCAGGGTAGGCATGGCGTCGCCCCGCTGCCACTTGTAGATGGCCTGGGGGGTGCTGAAGCCGAAGACGGCCTGCAGCTGGCGCACCGTCATGCCGGCCTCTCTGCGGAGACGGTCGATGTTCCTTCCGGTTAAAGTCATGTCGATGACCGGTATGCGATTCATTTCGTTTTCGCTCCTCTTCCGGCGCTGGGCCGGAAGATCACCGGCTCAGCCTGCCTTGAAATTGTAAATAGGTTTCAGTATTTCGATGATGTCGACGCTCTCTTCGATGATGTCGACGATGTCCGCCAGGGACTTGTAGGCCATGGGCGCTTCGTCGATGGTCCCCTCGCTGACGGAGGTGGTGTAGACCCCCGCCATCTCCCGGCGGTATTCCTCCATGTCCAGGCTGGCCCTTGCCGCCGTCCTGGACATGATGCGGCCCGCGCCGTGGGGCGCGGAGCAGTTCCACGCCGGGTTGCCCTTGCCCACGGCGAGCACGCTGCCGTCCCGCATGTTGATGGGGATCAGCACCTTTTCGCCCTTGTGGGCGGCGATGGCGCCCTTGCGGAGGATCATTTCCTTCGTGTCGATATAGTTGTGGATGGTGTGAAAGGCGTCCAAGGGGGTGAGGCCGCTGCGCTCCGTCAGTACTTCCGCCATCTTCTCCCGGTTGCGGCGGGCAAAGCGCTGGCAGATCTCCACGTCAAAAAGGTAATCCTCCAGATACTGCCCGTAGACGAAGCACAGGTCTTCGGGGATCGTGGGCTCGTGACTGTTCCAATGCAGCTCCTTCAGCGCTTTCTCGATCTCGGTCCTGCGCCCGGCCGCCTTGTATTCCGCGATCAACGCATCCCGCTTCAGGAAGTATTCCTCCTTGCCCTTGTTCAGGTCGATGGCGAGCTGCTGGTAGTATTCCGCCACCTGCTTGCCGAGATTGCGGGAGCCGGAATGGACCACCAGATACTTGGTGCCGTCTGCCGCGGCGTCGATCTCGATGAAATGGTTGCCGCCGCCCAGGGTGCCCAGGCTGCGTTCCAGCCATTTGGTGTCCTTCAAAGCGCGATAGCAGCGCAGCTCCGTCAGGTCGAAGCGCTCCTGCCGCCCCTCCCACACGTGTTTGCCGGAGGGGATATAGTGGGCGGCCTCGTCCAGCTTTTCCATGTCGATCTCCCGCTGGGCCAGGCGCAGGGTGTACATGCCGCAGCCGATATCCACGCCCACCACGTTGGGCACGGCCTTGTCGGTGATCGTCATGGTGGTTCCGATGGTGCAGCCCTTGCCGGCGTGCACGTCGGGCATGATGCGGATGAGGCTGCCTTCGGTCATGGGGTAATCGCACATGCGGCGGATCTGCTCGATGGCCTCGTCTTCGATGACCTTTGCGTAGCAGATCGCGGTATTTACTTTTCCTTTGATCTCCAACATGATGTTCACCTCACAGGAATATGAAAAGGCCGCTTGCCTTCTATAAGACAAGCGGCCTGAAGTCCGTCCGATCCGGTCACGGAAGGGTCATGAAAGTATGTTCCCCAGCTGCTTTGCCTTATATGCGCGCGCGGAAAGAGCGTCCGGGCAATCCACGCCGGACACGGGCCGTTCCATATGGTCTTTATATGACAGGGCAAACCAAACCATGAACATGTCTCTTTTCCTTTCCGGGCGCACGCCCAAATCTCTGGAGGCACTATATCACACCCATCGGCATTTGTAAATAAACCTGTGGTATAATGTGATTCCCATTCAGCTCTTTTCCCCCTTTGGAAAACAGAGAGGCTTTTGGGCAGAAGCGGATCCCGCCACGATAGTCTACGATTCTTTTCTGCCTGCGGGCGGAAATTCTGCCAGCTGAAAATACACCGTGTTTCCAGAATGAAGCGCGGAATATCTTTCCATGCTGCGATTCTTGACAAAGCATCGGGGAAATGATACTGTTCTCGTAAGGAGGTGATCCTATGGCCGGCGGCGTCGATCCCATCTATCAGCAGCAGCAACAGCAGTTCTTCTACAATCAGGGCCTGGAAAAAGCGAAAAAAGCCCAGCGGGAGCGGAAAAGCTCCAAGATAAAGCTGTGGGTGGTACTGGTCGTTGTCTTCGTCCTGGCGGCAGCTTTCGTCTTCGTTTTGGGCGGCGGGCTGAGTTTTGCCGGCAGCCATCATGTGATGGTGGACGGGATCAGCTACCGGATCGGGAATGAGGACAGCGTCGTCATTTCCATGGACGAGGGCTTCACCGAAGCGGGGAAGCTGTTTTACACCGAGGATTGGAAGCAGTCGGAAGAGAACTTCGCTACGGACTGGAACTATGAGACGTCGGTGTATGTGAATCCCAATGACAAAAGCAAGGTCTATTTCCGCTGGAATGGGCATTATATGCTGTGCAGGCGGGAGAAAAGCATCTTTTTAAAGTGACGTCATAACACAAAACACCGGGAATGCAGCGCGCATTCCCGGTGTTTTTGCATCTTTTCGTCACTTCATCACCACAGCGCTGTCTCCCAGCATCTCCCTGAGCTCCCGCACCAGGGAGGGGTGGAGCCAGCAGCGGGAGGTATATTGCTTTTTCGTGTCCTCAAAATAGAGGCGCAGGGTCTCCCGGTCCGCTTCCAAGCCCTCGAACATGACGAGGATGCGCATGAGCCGGGCGTATTCCGGGCAATCCTGGGAGGGGAGCTTCACCCAGAGGGTGCGCCCCTTGGACCCTTCCGCTTCCCTGGCCGGAGGAGGCGCCGTGCGGGGCTGGGCCGGACTTCGCCGCTCATAGCCCCCGGAAGCGAAGTGGGGCATTGCGTCCCCCTCCAGCAGGCAGATATCCTCCACCATCAGCTGGGGGTCCTTCTCATCCCGCACGGAGATGCGCCCCCGGACATAGATGGCGGTGCCTTCCCCCAGCTTGCCGTTCCAGTCGTTGAGGGTCCGCTGAAAGACCAGCAGCTCCATGCTGCCGCCCCCGTCCTCCAGGGTCACGTAGGCCATGAGAGAGTTGTTTTTGGTGGTCTTGGTCTTGAAGGCGGAGACCACCCCCGCCAGGAGCACGGTCTGCCCGTCCTTGTAGGCGCCGCCCTCCTCGCCGCTCTCGAAGGCGGCCATGATGTCCGCGATGGGGGCCGCGCCTGCCCGCCGCGTCTGCTCCCGGTAGTCGTCCATGGGGTGGCCGGAGAGGAAGAGGCCTGTGGCCTCCCGCTCCATGGCCATCTTCTCCGCGGCGGTGAACTCCGGTAGGTCCGGCAGCTGGAAGGCGGGGGTCTCCTCCGCCGCGCCGAAGAGGTCAAACTGCCCCTCCAGGTTAGAACGCTGGTCGGACTGGATATCGTCCATCAGCTTGGAATAGACGGCCAGCAGCTGCCTGCGGTTCGCCCCCAGGCTGTCGAAGGCCCCGGCCTTGATGAGGCTCTCCGCCTCCCGCTTGTTCAGCTCAGGGCCGCACATGCGCTCGCAGAAATCCCGGAAGGAGCGGAAGGGGCCGCCCTGCTCCCGCTGGGCCATGACGCCCCGTATGAAATTGCGGCCGATACCCTTCACCGCCGCCAGGCCGAAGCGGATGCTGCTGAGGGTGTCGGTGAAGCCGTCGTTGGATTCATTGATGTCCGGCGGCAGCACCGGGATGCCCCCGGCACGGCAGTCGGCGATGTATTCCGCGATCTTGGCGGTGTTGTCCGGCACGCTGGAGAGCACCGCGGCCATGTATTCGCAGGGATAGTGGCATTTCAGATAGGCCGTCTGATAGGCGATGATGGCGTAGGAAACGGCGTGGGCCTTGTTGAAGGCGTAGTTGGCGAAGGCGAAGATCTCGTCATAGATGGCGTTGGCCACGTCTGCGGGCACCCCGTTTGCCACGGCGCCGGGGATGTTCCGCTCCGGGTCCCCATTGACGAAGGCCTCCCGCTCCCGCACGATCTCCTTCTGCTTTTTCTTGCTCATGGCCCTGCGAATCAAGTCCGCCTGCCCCAAGGAGAAGCCCGCCAGCTTCCGGAAGATCTCGATGACCTGCTCCTGATAGACGATGCAGCCGTAGGTCACGGAGAGGATGCTCTCCAAAAGGGGGTGCTTGTAGGTGATCTTTTCCGGGTGCTGCTTGCAGTCGATGAAGCGTGGGATGGATTCCATGGGGCCGGGACGATAGAGGGCGATGATTGCGGTGAGGTCCTCGATGCTCTGGGGCTTCAGGCCCACGCATACCCCGGTCATCCCCGTGGATTCCATCTGGAAGACGCCGCTGGTATGCCCGGCAGTGAGCATGTCGTACACCTCCCGGTCCCCCTCCGGGATGGCGTTCAGGTCGAAATCCGGCTGCCGCTTCCGCAGGCGCTCCACCGCGTCCCACAGCACCGTCAGGTTCCGCAGGGCCAGAAAGTCCATCTTCAGCAGGCCCAGCTCCTCCAGCTGGGTCATGGGATACTGGGTCACCACCACCTCGTCGTTCCGGCTCAGGGGCACGTAGGTATAGACCGGGTCGCGGGTGATGACCACCCCGGCGGCGTGGGTGGAGGCATGGCGGGGCATGCCCTCCAGGGCACGGGCGATGTCCAGCAGTTTTTGCACGCTTTCGTCCGTGTCATAGAGGTCCTTCAGCGGCTTGGAGAGGCGCAGGGCGTCGTCCAGGGTCATGTTCAGGGTGGCGGGGATCAGCTTCGCCACCCGGTCCGCGTCCCCGTAGCTGATGCCCAGGGCCCGCGCCACGTCCCGCACGGCGGCCCGCGCAGCCATGGTTCCGAAGGTGGCGATCTGGGCCACGTGGTCGCTGCCGTACTTGCGGTTTACATAATCAACGACCTCGCTGCGGCGGTTCACGCAGAAGTCGATGTCGATATCCGGCATGCTGACCCGGTCCGGGTTCAGGAAGCGCTCGAAATACAGGCCGTATTTCACCGGGTCCACGTCGGTGATCTCCAAAGTGTAGCTCACCACGCTCCCCGCGGCGCTGCCCCGGCCGGGGCCCACGGGGATGCCCTGGGATTTGGCGTAGTGCACGAAGTCGCTGACGATGAGGAAATATTCGTTGAAGCCCATGTCGTCGATGGTCTTCAGCTCGAAATCCAGCTGTCCCTGAAGCTCCGGCGCCTTTTCCCCGTAACGCTTCACGAGCCCCGCCTCGCAGAGGCGGCGCAGATAGGCCTTTGCGCTCGTTTCCCCCTCCGGCAGGCGGAATTCCGGCAAGTGGTATTCCCCGAAGGTGAAGTCCAGATTGCACATTTCGGCTATCCGGGCGGTGTTGTCCGCCGCCTCCGGCCACTGGGGGAAGAGGGAACGCATCTCCTCCTCGGATTTGATATAGAATTCCGAGGTCTCGAAGCGCATCCGGTCCTGGTCCTGCACGGTCTTCTGGGTCTGGATGCAGAGGAGCACGTCCTGCACCTCCGCGTCCGCCTTCGTGAGGTAATGGGCGTCGTTGGTGACCACCAGGGGCAACCCCGTCTCCCGGTGGAGGCGAAGGATGCCCTGGTTCACGCTCTGCTGTTCCGCCAGGCCATGGTCCTGGAGCTCCAGGTAGAAGCGCTCCGGGCCGAACATCTCGCTCAGCTCCAGGGCAGCGGCCTTTGCCGCGGCGTAGTCCCCCTGCCGCAGGAGCCGAGGGATCTCCCCGGCCAGGCAGGCGGAGAGGGCGATGAGCCCCTCGGTGTGCTGCCGCAGCAGCCCCTTGTCGATTCGGGGCTTCAGGTAGAAGCCGTCGATGAAGGCCCTGGATACGAGGTAGCAGAGGTTGCGGTAGCCCGTCTCGTTTTCACAGAGCAGCACCAGGTGCCGGGCCTCATTGTCGATGCCGTGCTCCCGGTCCTGCATGGAACGGGGGGCAACATAGACCTCGCAGCCGATGATGGGCTTCACCCCCGCCGCCTTGGCGGCCTTGTAGAAGGTGACGGCCCCGTACATGACCCCGTGGTCCGTGATGGCGACGGCCTCCTGGCCCAGCTCCTTGAGGCGCTGCATCAGCCCTTCGATGCGGCAGGCGCCGTCCAGAAGGCTGTATTCGCTGTGTACGTGGAGGTGAACGAATGACATGGCAGTATCTCCAGACGTTGATTCGGTTGCTTTTGCGCTTTCATTGTGCTATGATGCGCCCATGAAACAGATGAGCTTACGGATCATAGCGCTGATATGCGCAATGTGCCTGCTCTGCGCCCCGGCCTGCGCAGACACCGAAGGGGAGAGGGAAGAAGGCCGGTTTTCCGACGTTTCGGAAAGCGATTGGTTCTATGGGCCGGTCTCCTATCTGGCGGAAAGGGGCATCCTCAGCGGTTTCGAGGACGGGACCTTCCGCCCGAAGGATACGCTGACGGAGGCGCAGCTCATAAAGCTGATGCTGAAGCCCCGGATGCCGGAGAATGTAGAGGAGCCGGAGGGGGCCGGTTGGTGGAAGCCCTACGCGGAATTCGGCCTCCGGGAGGGTATTCTCACGGAGGAGGACCTGGGGAGCATGACCCTGGACGCCAGCCGCCTGCGGGTAGCCCTGCTGCTGGCCCGGCTGCCACTGCTGCCGGACGCCGGGGAGGATCAGGTGGCGCCGGATATGGACAGGATCCTGCCGGGGATCACCGACCTGGAGGAGATCCCGGAGGAAGGGCGGGACGCGGTGGTGGCGGTCTATGCCGCCGGGATCATGGAGGGCTATGACGACGGCTGCTTCCACCCGGAGCGGACCCTCACCAGAGCGGAAGGCGCTGCCGTCATCCTGCGGCTGATGCTGCCGGAGGAGCGGATGCCGAAGCTGCGCTATGCGGTGCCGGAGCAGTGGTTCTCTGACGCGCTGATCCTGGGCAACTCCCACTGCGGCGGCCTTAGCATGTACGGGGATATGCCCTTCCCGTCTTTCTGTTTCAGCTACGGGGGCAGCATCTTCACAGGGCTGAATACCTCCTGCAGGGATCGGAACGAGCGCAGCTTCACCCTTCGTTCCCTGCTGGAGGAAAATCAGTACGCGAAGATCATCCTCATCTATGGCACCAACGAGATGGGCTATGACATCTATTATCTCCGGCCCTTCTTCGCTTCGTTCCTGGACAAGCTGGTCCAGGCCCAGCCGGAGGCGGAGTTCTGGCTCTGCACGGCGCCGCCGGTGAACCCGGAAATGATCGGGGAGCCGGAGGAGCAGGAGCCGAAGGTCTTCACCGTGGAAAACTGCCGGGCGGTCAATGATCTCATCGCCGAGCTGGCAGAGGCGAAGGGTATGGGGCTGATCGATATTTTCAGCCTGTTTGCCGACGAGGATGGGGTCCTGCTTCCGGAGTATACGGGGGACGGTATCCATCTGACGAGAGAATGCTATCGGACCTGGGGCAGGTATCTGGCCCTTGCGGTGGGTACGGATACCCCCGTGGAATGGGTGGAAGCGGAGCCCCCGGCGGAGGAAGAAGGACCGGCTGGGGAGGAAGAAAACCCTGCAGAAGGGGAGCCCCTAGACTGATGTGACTATTATATAACCCCGGCGCCCGCCCTGCAAGAGGCTGGCGCCGGGGTTTTCTGTCACGCGATGCCTGCGGCTTCCGGGCAAAGGATCTGGATGCGCCCGTCCGCAAGGGTCGCCGCCGCCCGGCTGCCCGGCGGCAGCCGCCCCGCCAGGATCAGGTCCGTGAGCGGGTCTTCCAGCGCTTTCCGCAGGCAGCGCCGCAGGGGCCTGGCGCCGAAAACCGGGTCAAAGCCCTCCAGCACCAGGGCTTCCGGCACCCCTTCCTCCGTTTCCAGGGCGATGTCCAGGGCGGCCAGACGCTCCTTTAGCCCCTCGATCAGCTTCCGGGCGATATCGGTGAGGGCTTCCCGTCCCAGGGGACGGAAGACCTGGATCTCGTCCACCCGGTTCAGCAGCTCTGCCCGGAATACCTGCCGCAGCTCCCGCCGGACCGGCTCCTCCCAGTCCGGCGCTGTTCCCAGCGGGAGGAAGCCCAGAGGAGCGCGGTGTTCCATGATGGCAGCGGAGCCCGCGTTGGTGGTCATGACGACGATGGCGTTGCGGAAATCTGCTATCCGTCCGTGGGCGTCGGTGAGCCGTCCGTCCTCCAGGATCTGCAGCAGCAGGTCCAGGACCTCCGTGTGGGCTTTTTCCAGCTCGTCGAAAAGCACCACGCTGTAGGGCCTGCGTCGGATGAGCTCCGTCAGCAACCCTCCTTCGTCGGAGCCCACGTAGCCCGGCGGCGCGCCGATAAGGCGGGAAGCGGTGAACTTCTCTGAATACTCGGACATGTCCAGCCGGATCAGGTCCTTTTCGCTGCCGAACAGGGCTTCCGCCAGGGCGCGGCAGAGCTCCGTCTTGCCCACGCCGGTGGGCCCGGCGAAAAGGAAGGAGCCTATGGGCCGGCCCTGCTCCTTCAGCCCGGCCCGCCCCCGCCGCACCGCAGCGGCCACCGCTTCCACAGCGGCGTCCTGGCCGATCACTCGCTTTTTCAGCGTGTCCTCCAGGCTGCGCAGCCGCTGCCCCTCCTCCTCGGTCATGGCGGCCACGGGGATGCCCGTCCACTCGGCGGCCACGGCGGCGACGTCGGATGCTTCTACCGCACGCAGGTCATTCCCCGGTCCGGCGGAGAAGAGGACCACCCGCGCAGCGGCTTCGTCCATCAGGTCGATGGCCTTGTCCGGCAGGAAGCGGTCGCAGACGTAGCGGCTGCTGAGCTTCACCGCCGCCTCCACCGCTTCCTGGCTGATGGTGAGCCGGTGGTGGGCTTCGTACCGGGGGCGCAGCCCCGTCAGGATGCGTACCGCTTCCTCGGTTGTGGGCTCCCGCAGGGTCACGGGCTGGAAGCGGCGGGCCAGCGCCGTGTCTTTCTGCAGATAGCGCCGGTATTCCTCCTGCGTGGTCGCGCCGATGATCTGCACCATGCCCCGGCTCAGCAGGGGCTTCAGAATATTGGAGGCGTCGATGGCCCCCTCGGCGGCCCCAGCGCCCACCAGCATATGCATCTCGTCGATGAAGAGGATGATGTCCCCCGCGCCGCTGACTTCCTCCAGCAGATTCCGCATCCGGTCCTCGAAATCCCCCCGGTATTTGGTGCCCGCCACCACCGCGCCCATGTCCAGGGAGAGGATGCGCTTGTCATAGAGCCTGTCCGGCACGTTCTCCTCCAGCAGGGACTGGGCCAGCCCCTCCGCCAGGGCCGTCTTGCCCACGCCGGGGTCCCCCAGCAGCAGGGGATTGCACTTCGTGCGGCGGCAGAGGATCTCCCGCATGCGCCCCAGCTCCGCCTCTCTGCCGAAGATCGGGTCCAGCTTGCCCCGGCGGGCAGCCTCCGTCAGGTCCGTGGTATAGGCGCTCAGCGCCTTGGTTTCCGCTTTCCGTCCCGACTGCCGCGGGCTGCCCCGGCCTCCGCTTCGCTCCGGCGTCCGCTCAGTGAGCTCCCGCATCAGGCTCCGCCCGTCCAGTCCGCCGGAGGAGAGGAGCCGCAGGGCAAGACTGTCCCCCTCCCGCAGGATCGCCAGCAGCAGGTGCTGGGTGTCCACCAGGCTTTGCCCCTGGCTGTCCGCCTCTGCCGCCGCGGCCTCGATGACGTTCTTGGCCCGCGGCGTGAAGCCCTGGGCGGGCTTTGTCCCGGCGGCCCCGCGGCCGACTGCCTCCGTCAGCAGGCCGCGGAGGCGCCGTTCGTCGAAGCCGCAGCTTCGCAGGCTCCGGGCCGCCGTGCCCGTGCCCTCCATGGCCAGCCCCAGCAGGATATGCTCGCTGCCCACATAGCTGTGGCCCAGCTCCGCCGCCGCTTCAAAGGCCAGGGTCAGGGCGCGGCTGGACTGGAGCGTGAGCCGGTTGTCCCCACGCATTCATATTCCCCCTTTCCGAGCTCTCCTAGCATATCCAGAATCTGCCGGATTCATCCGGAAATTAGGTGTTGATATTTTCGGAGAATATGGTAATATACGAATGATACTTACATGGAGGTGCGTTATGGCACGTAAAATCGATCCCAGCGTCTGCGTCGGCTGCGGTACCTGCAAGAACGACTGCCCCGTGGAGTGCATCAAGGAAGACGGCGGCGTTTGCGTCATCAACGCCGATGAATGTGTTGACTGCGGCACCTGTGAAGCCAGCTGCCCCGTCAATGCGATTTCTGCCGAGTAAATTGAATGCACAAGAACCGGGGCTTTGCCCCGGTTCTTCATTTTTACCTTCATGGATACGCAATTAGATCGGCTTTGGCCCGGCGGGCCGTTTTACCGCCAGTATGAAGGCGTGTTCCCCCTCAGCTCCGACACGGCGTGGCTGGGGGCTTTCGTGCGCCTGGGGCGGGCGAAGACCGCCTGCGACCTGGGCTGCGGCGGCGGGGCCCTGAGCCTGCAGCTGCTGGGGCGGAAACCCGCGCTGCGGATGAGCGCCCTGGATATCCTGCCGGAGGCGGCGGAGGCGACGAAATATAACGCCGCCCTCAACGGCTACGCTTTGGAGGTGCGCTGCGGCGACCTGCGGGACTGGCGGCAATTTTTCCCGCCCGGCAGCTTTGACCTCGTCGTTTCCAATCCGCCTTATTGGAAGCAAAGCGCCCCTGCCGCCGGGGGCAGCCGGGGGATCGCCCGGCGGGAGAGCTTCACACCGGAGGAGCTGTGTCAGGCGGCGGCGGGCCTTATGCGCCAGCGGGGAAAGTTCTGCCTCGTCTACCCTCCGGATCGGCTGGGGGAACTGATCTGCGCCATGACAGCGGCAGGGTTGGAGCCCAAGCGCCTGCGCCTGGTGCATAAGGATGCCGTCAGCGCCCCTTGCGCCGTCCTGCTGGAGGGCGTCAAGGGCGGGGGCAAGGGCCTGGAGGTCCTGCCGCCCCTGTTTACGGAAGAGGAGAAGACGTTATGAGCGGGAAACTGTATCTGGTGGGCACCCCCATCGGCAACCTGGGGGATATCTCCCGGCGCTGTGCCGAGACCCTGGAAATGGTGGATTTCATCGCCGCGGAGGATACGCGGGTCAGCCGGAAGCTGCTGAACCATCTGGATATACGCAAAAGCCTCGTCAGCTACTATGAGCACAACAGCCGGGAGAGCGGACAGCGGATCCTGGAGCGGCTGCTGGCGGGGGAGAGCTGCGCCCTGGTGACGGATGCGGGCATGCCCGCCATCAGCGATCCGGGGGAGGACCTGGTGCGCCTCTGCGCCGAAGCGGGGGTGGAGGTCGTGGCCGTCCCCGGTCCCAGCGCGGTGGTGTCGGCCCTGGCCCTTTCCGGCCTGCCCACGGGCCGCTTTACCTTCGAGGGCTTCCTGTCCGTCACCCGGCGGGAGCGGCAGGAGCACCTAGCCTCCCTGCAGGACGAAAAGCGAACCATGGTCTTTTATGAAGCTCCCCACAAGCTGGCCCAGACCCTGGATGACCTCTGCGCCGCCTTTGGAGAAGAGCGGTCGGTGGCCCTTTGCCGGGAGATGACCAAGCTCCATGAGGAAGTGATCCGCTGCACCCTGGGGGAAGCAAGGGAGCGCTTCAGAGCGGGGGAGGCGCGGGGCGAATTCGTCCTGGTGGTGGCCGGCGCGCCGAAGGAAGACAAAACGGCGGACGGGGCAGGGGCCCTGGAACGGGCCCAGGCGCTCTTCGCCTCCGGCCTTTCGGCCAGGGACGCGGTGCGTCAGGCCGCCGAGGAATTCGCGGTCAGCCGCAGCGCCCTCTACCGGGAATTCCAGCAGGCAAAGCAGGAAACGGAAGAATAAAAAACGGCGCCCGCCGAACAGGCGGGCGCCAACCAGATTACAAAGCCTCGCAGAGTTCGCGTCCGAAGACGCGAATGAAATTGAAATGATTTTTCGCGGGGACATGCGCCTCGCGAAAAATACCTCTCGCGGAGCGGACTACGTCGTCGCAGACTACGTATCATTCGCTTCGGCCCAAAGAGCCGAAGCTCGTTCACTTCGTTGTTCCTCCTTTCAAAACGAAAGCGTCGCTTTCATTTTGAAAAGGACGTTTTGCCGGAATCATCAAGCAGCGCCGCTTGAAGCGCTGCGCCGTATTCCGGCAAATTAGGACGCCGTGCGGGGAGCGCAACGCAATCCCTCTCAAATCGTAACCCAGCGAAGCGGTTGCGATTTGATATTTTTTATTTCTTGCTCATTTCCAGAAGCTTCTTGCGCAGCTCGTCCTCGATGCGGACCAGCTCCGCCTCGGCTTCCCGCCTCCGGGCGGCGCCGTCCACCTGGATCTGGCGGACCTCCTCCAGGGTGGAGATCAGGTTCTCGTTGGTGGCCTTCAGGGTCTCGATCTCCACGATGCCCCGCTCGCTCTCCTTGGCGATCTCCACGCTGCCGGTCTTCAGCATCTCGGAGTTCTTCTTCAGCAGATCGTTGGTCAGGTCCGTTACCTCCCGCTGGGCTTTCATGGCCTGCTGGGAATGGGACATGCCCAGGGCCAGCACCATCTGGCTCTTCCACAGGGGGATGGTGTTCACGATGCTGGTCTGGATCTTCTCCACCATGAGGGTGTCGTTGTTCTGGATCATGCGGATCTGGGGGGACATTTGGATGGAGATCATCCGGGTCAGCTCCAGGTCGTGGATCTTCTTTTCAAAGCGGGTGCACATGCTGGCGTAGTCGTTGGCCGCCTGGGCGTCCTCCGGCAGGCCGGAGGCCTCCGCCTTCTGCAGCAGCTCCTGCAGCTTGGTGGCCCGGCATTCCTCCAGGCGTTTCTTGCCCGCCAGGATATACATGCTCAGTTCCTTGAAATAAGCCTGGTTCAGCTCATACATCTTGTCCAGCATGGCCACGTCCTTCAGCAGGACCACCTGGTGCTTCTCCAGCTCCTCGGTGATCTTGTTGACGTTGACCTCCGCCTTGTCGTACTGGGCCTTCAGGGCGTCGATCTGGGTGGCGGTCTTGCGGAACAGGCCCTTGATGCCCTTCTTGTCCTCCTGGTCGAAGCTCATGGTCTTCAGCTCCACCACCAGGCCGGAGAGCATATTGCCCACCTCGCCCATATCCTTGGTGCGCACGGTGTTCAGGGCGGCGCCGGAGAATTCGGAGATGTTCTTCTGGGCGCCGGAACCGTATTGCAGGACGGTGTTGGCGTCCTCGATGTTGATGGTTTTGGAGAAGTCCTCCACAGACTTCCGCTCCGCCTCGGTCAGGTTTTCCAAGGTAAAGGCGGGGGCTTCCACCTTCTTCTCCGCGGAGTTGATGAGCTCGGCGGGCTTGGGCGCTTCCTGGGCGGCCAGTTCCGGGTTGAGGGTCAGCGTGGGCTTGTATTCGTAATCCATAGTTTCGCACCCTTTCGTAAATAATGGCGGGATATTCATATTCACTTTTACCATTCTATTATTTTTTCCCCCAACTGTCAATATTGACTGTGTGGCGGCGAAAGGCATACATGAATATGAAGATTATGAAAGCCGCCGCCAATCTATCCTTGAATCTGCGTCGGAACTGGGGTATACTAGAATATCAAGTGATAAACGCGCAGCGGCGGGAAAGAGGTATCTGGCATGGTCAAGATCGCGCCTTCCATCCTCTCGGCGGATTTCACACGCCTGGGTGAGGAGATCGACAGCATCCGGGAAGGAAATGCCGACTGGCTCCATTTCGACGTGATGGACGGACTCTTTGTGCCCAACCTATCCGTGGGCATCCCCGTGCTGGAATCCGTGCGGAAATACACGGACATGTTCCTGGACGTGCATCTCATGATCCGGGAGCCGGTCCGTTATGTGGAACGCTTTTGCCAGGCGGGGGCGGACCTGGTGTGCATCCATGTGGAAGCGGATACGGAGGAGAGTACCCGCGCTGCCCTGCGTAAAGTGCGCAGCCTGGGGAAAAAGTCCGGCCTGGCCTTGAAGCCGGGCACGGCTTGGGACGCCGCTCTGCCCTTCATAGAGGATACGGACCTTATCCTGGTCATGACCGTGGAGCCGGGCTTCGGCGGCCAGAAGTTCATGTCGGAGATGCTGCCCAAGCTGGGCTTCCTGCGCCAGACCCTGGATGAATTCGGCCTGGAATGCCTACTGGAGGTGGACGGGGGCGTCAATCCCCTGACGGCCTCCCTCGCCGCCGCCGCCGGTGCCCAGGTGCTGGTCGCCGGGAGCGACGTCTTCAAGGCCCAGGACCGGAAAGAGCGCATCGCCCAGCTTCGGGGCGAAAAACAGTAAGGAGAGGGCGGCTTTGCCGCCTGAGAAGATATGAGCCTTTATCCCGCTTCCTTTGAAAGATTGACGGACTGCCTGCGCCGTCTGCCGGGCATCGGGGCCAAGTCGGCCCAGCGCATGGCCTTCTGGTTCCTCAGCCTCAGCGACGCCGAGGCCGAGGATTTCGCCGCCGCCATCGTGGAGGCCAAGCACAGCCTCCACCGCTGCAAGGTGTGCCAGAACCTGACGGACGAGGACACCTGCGGCATCTGCGCCTCCATGAAGCGGGACAAATCGAAGATCTGCGTGGTATCCGACCCCAGGGATGTGATCGCCCTGGAACGGAGCCGGGAATACGACGGGGTCTATCATGTGCTCCACGGGGTGATCTCTCCTCTCCGGCATGTGGGACCGGACGATCTGACCGTCAAGGAGCTGCTGGCCCGTCTGGACGGCAGCGTGGAGGAGGTCATCATGGCTACCAACCCCGACGCGGAGGGGGAGGCCACGGCCATGTACCTCAGCCGCCTGGTCAAGCCCCTGGGCGTAAGGGTGACCAGGATCGCCTACGGCATCCCCGTGGGCGCGAATCTGGAATTCGCCGACGACGCCACCCTTTTCCGGGCCCTGGAGGGCCGCCGGGAGATTGTTTAGAAAACCGCATCCGCGGGTATCCTTTCTTTGGACTTCACCGGCAAGGCGGGCTGCCTTTCCGGTAAAAATATCGGAACTGATTACTTATCCATCGGGACAGGGAGCTGTCCCATGCTTTGCGCGTCCAAAACGACGAAACAGGAGGTTTTATGGCAACTGAAAAACTGAAAATCATTCCTCTTGGCGGCCTGAACGAGGTCGGCAAGAATCTTACCGTGTACGAATACGGGAACGACATCCTTGTGGTGGACTGCGGCCTGGGTTTCCCCGACGGCGAAATGTACGGGGTGGACGTGGTGATCCCCGACGTGACCTATCTGGTGAAAAATGCGGAGAAGATCCGGGGCATCGTCCTGACCCACGGCCATGAGGACCACATCGGGGCCATCCCCTATGTGCTGAAGGATATTTCCGCCCCCATTTACGGCACGCCCCTCACCCTTGCGCTGGTCCGCTACAAGCTGGAGGAGCACCGCCTGCTGGACATCGCGGACCTGCGGGAATTCCGGGCCAGGGACCGGTTCAGCGTGGGCTGCTTCGAGGTGGAGGCCATCCACGTCAACCACTCCATCGCCTGCAGCGTGGCCTTGGCCATCAAGACGCCGGTGGGCATGGTGATCCACACCGGCGACTTCAAGATCGACACCACCCCCATCAACTGCGCCATGACGGACCTGACGAGGCTGGGCGAGCTGGGGAAGGAGGGGGTGCTGGCCCTGCTCAGCGACTCCACCAACGCCGAGCGCAAGGGCTTCTCTCCCTCGGAACGCACGGTGGGGGACGCCCTGGACGGCCTTTTTGACAACTGCCCCCGGCGCATTATCATCACCACCTTCGCCTCCAATGTCTACCGGGTGCAGCAGATCATCACTCTGGCCGCCAAAAACGGGCGCAAGGTGGCCATCACGGGCCGCAGCATGGAGAATATGGTGGCGGCCTCGGCGGAGCTGGGGTATATGACCGTCCCGCCGGACACGCTGGTGGACATCAATAAGATCAAGAATTATCCGCGGGAGCAGCAGCTCATCATCACCACCGGCAGCCAGGGCGAGAGCATGTCTGCCCTTTACCGCATGGCTTTCGGCGGGCACCGGCAGGTGGAGATCGGCCCGGAGGACCGGGTGATCCTCTCCTCCTCCACGGTGCCTGGGAATGAAAAGACAGTCAGCCGCATCATCAACGAGCTCTATCGCCGGGGCGCGGAGGTGCTCTATCGGGATGTGATGGGCTCCCTCCACGTGTCGGGCCATGCCTGCCAGGAGGAACTGAAGATGGTGCTGGCCCTGACCCAGCCCCGCTTCTTCATCCCCCTCCACGGAGAACAGCGGCATCTGCGCAGCCATGCCAGGCTCGCTTCCGAGGTGGGCGTAGAACCCAGCCATGTCCTCATCGGGGACATCGGCAAGGTGGTGGAGTTGGGGAAGAAGAGCATCCACATCAGCGGCACGGTGCAGGCCGGCCGGGTACTGGTGGACGGCACCGGCATCGGCGACGTGGGCAGCGTGGTCCTGCGGGACCGGAAGCACCTGGCGGAGGACGGCATGCTGGTGGTGGCCATGACCCTGAGCCGGGAGGACAACAGCCTCATTTCCGGGCCGGACATCATCACCCGCGGCTTCGTCTACGTGCGGGAGTCGGAGGAATTGATCGACGAGATGCGGATGCAGGTCATCGACACCCTGGATGCCTGCCAGGAGAACGACATCCAGAACTGGACCGCCATCAAGTCCACAGTGAAGGCCTCCCTCTCCTCCTATCTGCAAAAGAAGATCAAGCGCAGCCCCATGATCCTGCCTATCATCATGGAGAACTGAGGATGAACATTCAGATATTCGGAAAGAGCAAGTGCTTCGACACCAAAAAGGCCGAGCGCTGGTTCAAGGAACGGCGCATCAAATATCAGTATATCGACCTGCTCAAATACGGCATGAGCGCCGGGGAATTCCGCAGCGTGCTCAAAGCCGTGGGGCTGGAGCAGCTGCTGGACGAGAAGGCCCCCGGCGCGGAGGAAGTGAAGTATCTGGCCTACGCGGCGGATAAGGAGGAGAAGCTGCTGGAAAACCAGCGCCTCATACGCACCCCCGTGGTCCGCAACGGCCGCCAGGCCACCGTGGGCTATGCGCCGGAGACTTGGGCGAATTGGGAGTAAAGAACCGTAGATAGAGAGGAGCAGAGCCATGCGCAAGGATAAGGCGAATTACTACCTGGACATCGCGGACGCGGTCCGCAGCCGCTCCACCTGCCTGCGGCGGCAGTACGGGGCCATCATCGTGGCCAGCGACGAGATCATCGCCACCGGCTACAACGGCGCGCCGCGGGGAAGGAAAAACTGCGACGAGCTGGGCCGCTGCACCCGTCAGGAGCTGCAGATCCCCTCCGGCCAGCGCTATGAGCTCTGCCGGGCCGTCCACGCGGAGGAAAACGCCATCATTTCCGCCGCCCGGAAGGAGATGCTGGGCAGCACCCTCTTCCTGGTGGGGCGGGACGCCCAAAGCGGGGAACTGCTGAGCAGCGCCACCCCCTGCACCCTCTGCCGGAGGACCATCATCAACGCGGGGATCAAAAACGTGATCTGCCGCATTTCCGAGACGGAATTCACCGACACGCCGGTGTCGGACTGGATAGAAAACGACGACACGCTGCAATAACCGCAGCTGCCGCTTGCATTCCTCCGGTCAATGAAGTATGCTATGAATAACCATAAAATACTGAACAAAGGAGCGTGTGATTCATGAAAGATTTCAAGGGTAAGATCGTATTCGTGTCCGGCGGCGCTTCCGGCGCCGGTCTGGGCCAGGCCAAGGTTTTCGGCCGGGAGGGCATGAAGGTCGCCATCGGCGACGTGCGTGAGGATGCTCTGGAGAATGCCAAGAAGGAACTCATTGCCTTCGGCATCCCCGAAAAGGACGTCCTCCCCATCAAGGTGGACCTGACCGACCGGGCGAGCTACACCGCCTGCGCCGACAAGATCGAGGAAGTATTCGGCGGTCCTCCCCATCTGTTCATCCAGACCGCGGGCGTCAACTCCTTCGGCCCCGTGGAGGCCTCCACCTTCGACGACTTTGACTGGGTCATGGGCGTGGACCTCTTCGCCGTGGTCAACGGCCTGCTGATCTTCGTGCCGAGGATGATCAAGGCCTATGCCCACAAGACCGAGTTCTGGGTGGCCACCACCTCCTCCGGCGGCGCCTTCGGGGCTGGCTCCACCTGCGCCCCCTATTGCGCGTCCAAGGCCGCCGTCAACAACCTGATGTATTCCTACGCCGAGGCCCTGAAGCCCTACGGCTCCGGCGCCACCGTCCTGTGCCCGGCCAACATCAACTCCAACATCGGCAACGCGGAAAAGTTCCGCCCCGCCAACCTGAAGAACACCGGCTATCACGTGTCCGAGGGCACCATGGCCCACCTGCGCAGCATCCATGCCCAGGGCATCGACCCGGTGGAGCTGGGCGAGATCCTGAAGGAAGGCATCGAGAACGAGCGTATCATCGTCCTGCCCGACCACCATCCGGAAACCTGGGCGCAGCAGCTTCGCGGCAACAATGAGGTCATTGAGAGCTACACCCTCACCGGCGCGGAGCGGGCGGAATTCAATCGCAAGCGCGAAGAGGCGCGGAGAAAGCAGATGGAAGGCCTGTTCAAGGACGAAGGCGAGGACGACGGAAGCGGCAAGCGTTCCCTGCCCAAGGGCTGGGAGGTGCCGGAAGGCGCCGAAGCCTTCGGCCATGCCCGCCACGACCTGGACTGGATCGATCCCACCCGCAAATAAGAGAGATGCGATCATACCTGCGGCCCGCCGGATTCCCGGCGGGCCGTTTTATGAAAAAAGTCCAAAAACCCCATTGCTTTTTTGCTTTTCCGGTGTAGAATAGAGACAATCGAATCAAGAATTTACCGCAAAGGAGTGTCACAGAATGAAAGATTTCAAAGGCAAGATCGTATTCATTTCCGGCGGCGCCAGCGGCGCCGGTCTCGGCCAGGCCAAG
>JAEEGK010011341.1_pt1 | contig 20384 bp, 15 predicted proteins | sample 8958771 | NCBI WGS metagenome assembly JAEEGK01 (sample SAMN16246547, study PRJNA631951) | gut metagenome | biome: gut microbiome; feature: rumen; material: SC-attached | host: Bos | place: Iran: Karaj | collected 2018-10
ACAGGGCGGGGGTGAGGCGCAGGAGGGTGCCGCCCTTTTCGATCAGGGCCTTCTCCAGGATCTCGCAGGCCAGCGGGCCGCCGCCCCAGGCCTTATACTTGGTGCTGCCCTGCTTCTGGAAGATGTGATGGGTGCCGGGATATTCGCTGAACATGGGGCCCTTGTAGGCTTCATACACGCCCACGTCGATGCAGTCCCCCGCCAGGTCCAGCATCCAGTGGAAGCCCTCGGCGCTGCGGTTGAGGAAGATCCACAGCAGGTCCTCCTGCACGCGGCTGCCGCTCATCTTCAGCCAGTCGGCCGCCAGCACCTTCTTGTCGATGGTGATGCCCTTCTCCGCCATGACCCGGCTGTTCACCGCGGCGATCTGCCCGGCCAGGGCCAGGGTCCGCTCGTTCTTGTCGATGGCGATGACCTTCAGCCCCTTGTCCGCGCAGCGGGCGGAGGCCGCCAGGCCGCTGATGCCGCCGCCGATGACCAGCACCTCGGTGGTGACGGTTTCGGCGATCTGATCCTCGGGGATGGGCTCCGGGGGGGTCTCCCAGCTGTAGCCCTTCTTTGGGGAGCGGTTGGAATAGAACTTCATTTCCAGTTCTTTCTGCATGTGTTCGTCTCCTTTCGCTTACTTTATTTTCTCTAATTTCTTTTACTTTTCGTCACGGCTGTTCCGTCATTTTCCACAACTAACAATATAGAAAAAGAGGACGCAAGTCAAGGGAAATCTGCCCGGAGCGGACGGGCTGCCGGATTCCACAGGTTGACATCGCATATCCTATCGGGTATAATTCCATCAGGAAACCAATCCCGCGGAGAACGCTCCGGGGAAATACTTTTGAAAAGGAGAAAGCTATGAAGAAACGCAACATTCTGGCCCTCATCCTCGCCCTGCTGATGGTCCTCGCCCTCTTCGGCTGCGCGAAGAAGGAGGACGGCGGCGGCAGCGCCGACGGCGGCTCCAGCGGCTACAAGATCGACAAGAACAAGGATACCATCGTCTTCGGCGGCTCCCGCAGCATGACCGGCGTCTATGCCTTCTTTGAACAGAGCGCCTACGGCCCCATTTATAAGATGTGGGTTAACGACGTGAATGCCGACGGCGGCATCTACGTCAAGGAATACGGCAAGAAGATGAAGGTCGAGCTGAAGGTCTATGACGACACCTCCGATCTTAGCACCATGACCCGGAACCTGGAGAAGGCCATCGTGGAGGATCAGGTGGACTTCATCCTGCCTCCCGTCTCCACCGCTTTCCTCTATGCCGCAGCCCCCATCGCCAACAAATACGGCAAGGTCCTGGTGGGTGCCGAGGGCGGCAGCGCTTCCCTGAAGGAATCCATCGCCAAATACCCCTACTTCTTCTCCAGCCTGAACTTCTCCGACACCCAGGCCCCCGCTCTGGCCGCGATCTTTGAGGAGCAGGGCATCACCTCCGCCTATGTGGTCTACATCGAGGACCTCCACGGCACCGAGTATTCCCAGGCCGTGATCCCGGCGCTGGTCAGCATCGGCTGCGATATCAAGGGCGTCAAGAGCGTTCCCGCCGACATCCAGGATATGACCAGCATCATTCAGGATGCCCAAAACACCGGCGCCGACGCGTTCCTCTGCCTGACCTACCCCGACCAGGGCTTCCTGGCCCTCAATCAGTCCATCGCCCTGGAATACAATCCCAAGGTGTGGTTCATGGGCTCCGGCGGCGGCTTCAGCAGCATCCTGGACATCTACGGCAAGGATACCGTGGAGGGCATCATGTCCTGGGGTGCCTGGAACACCAAGAGCAGCCCCGCCTGCGCCGAGTATTTCGAGCACTTCAAAGAGTTCTGGAAAGACGATCCCAACGTCTATTACGATTACTGGGGCCTCGTCCACTACTACGCGGGCCTGCAGTGCCTGCAGAAGGCCATCGAAGGCGCCGGCACCCTGGACAACGAGAAGGTGCGGGACTACCTGGCCAATAACCACTTCGACACCGTCATCGGCGACACCTGGTTCGACAACAACCTGATTGCCGGCGACTGCTTCATGGGCAACGTTGGTCAGTGGCAGGACGGCGTCTTCGAGGTCATCGACCGCACCGACAAGGCCACCGGCAATCCCATCGTGCCCAAGCCCGCCTGGCCCAAGAGCTGAGCGGCCCTGTAAACGCAGAACGGAAATCGTAAAGCGCGGAGGCGTTCCGGCTGTCTGACCGGAACGCCTCCCCTGCAAATCAAGATCAAGTGAGGAGTCAACGAATGCTGGTAACCGTCCTCAATGTCGTCAGCAGCGGCCTCATCATGGGCGGCGTCTACGCCATCATCGCCATGGGCATGAGCATCCAGTACGGCGTGGCCCGCATCCTCAACGTGTCCCACGGCGAGTTCATCATGATCGGCGCGTTCCTGACGCTGATGCTGGTCAGGCTGAACGTGAACCCCCTGCTGGCCATGGTGCTCATCATGCCGCTGATGTTTGTCCTGGGCTTCGTCCTCCACCGGACGATCTATAAAAAGCTCAGCGACGTGTCCGGCTCTGCCGCCGCTTTTGAATCCAACTCCATGCTGATCTCCTTCGGCCTCATGTTCGTGCTGCAGAACATCGCCCTGCAAATCTGGGGCAGTCAGCAGCAGGTCTACGCCTTCCTTCAGCGCAGCGTGAACATCCTGGGCACCGCCATCGCCCTGAACCGGCTGGTGGTGCTGCTGCTGGCCGTAGCCATCAGTCTGCTGTTCTATCTCTTCCTGCAGAAGGCCCGGCTGGGCAAGGCCATCCGCGCCGTCAGCCAGGATCCCGCCAGCGCGGCCCTCATGGGCGTCAAGGTCCACCGGGTGGGCGCCATCTGCTTCGGCATCGGCGCCGTGCTGGCGGGCTGCGCCGGAAGCCTCATCAGCGTCATCAACCAGTTCAATACCTCCATGGGCATGAGCTACACCATCATTGCCATCATCGTGGTGGTGCTGGGGGGCATGGGCAGCGTTCCCGGCTCCCTGCTGGGCGGCTTCATCCTGGGCTTCATCGGCACCCTGGTGAACTACATCGATCCCAGCCTGTCCCTGGTGGCCTACTATCTCATCATCATCGTTCTGCTGCTGGTCAAGCCCAGCGGCCTGATGGGAGGGAAGGCGTGATGAAAAAACTGCTGAACGAATACCGAGCCCGTCCCAAGAAGGCCATCATCCCCGCCGTCGTCGTTGCGGTGCTGATCTTCCTGGCCTTCCTGCCGGGGCTGACAAAGCCCTACACCACCATCATGCTGGGCAGCGTCATCATGTATGTGATCCTGTCCCTGGGCTGGAATATGTTCTCCGGCGCCACGGGGTATATCTCCCTGGCCACCGCCGCCTTTTTCGGCCTGGGGGTCTATACCTCCGCCATGCTGGGCGAAGGCCTGCCCCTGCCGCTGCTGATGTTGGTGGGCGGCGTCGCCGCCTCCGTGCTGGCAGTCCTGATCGGCGTCATCACCCTTCGGCTCCGGGGCGTCTATTTCACCATCTTCACCCTGGGCGTGGTGAAGCTGCTGGAGGTGCTGATCCTCTATCTGGAGATCCATATCAACGGCACCCGCGGCCGCTTCGTGGTGTCCTACAGCTTCACGGAGGTGTTCTACGCCCTCTATATCCTGCTGGTGCTGCTGCTGATCGCCATCGTCGTCATCCGGCGCAGCCGCTTCGGTAAGGCCCTCACCTGCATCGCCGAGGGGGAGGACGCGGCCCAGCACATCGGCATCGACTCCACCCGCACGAAGATCCTCTGCTTTGCCGTCAGCTCCTTCGCCATGGGCGCCGCAGGCGCGGCCATGGCCACCCGCTGGTCCTACATCGACCCGGGCATCGCCTTCAACGCCAACTACAGCTTCCTGCCGGTGCTGATGGTCATCTTCGGCGGCTCCCAGAACCTGCTGGGCCCCATCATCGGCGCGGCGGTCTTCGCCTATCTGCAGGAGCTGCTCACCACGAAATTCCCCTATATCTATATGCTGGCCATGGGCGTCATCATGATCGCCGCCATCCTCTTCATGCCCAGGGGCATCCTTGGCGTGGTGCGGGACCTGACGGCCAAAGTGCGAGCGAGGAAGGAGGCGGGGCAGGATGCGCGTTCTTGAGGGACAGGGCGTCACCAAGTGGTTCGGCGGCCGCAAGGCCGTGGACAACGTGGACTTTGACGTGGAACAGGGAGAGATCCTGGGCCTGATCGGCCCCAACGGGGCGGGCAAGACCACCCTCTTCAATCTGATCTCCGGGGCCATCCCCCTGGACAGCGGCACCATCACCTATGAGGGCAAGAAGATCAGCGGCCTGAAACCCTTCACCATCTGCCACATGGGTCTGGGCCGCACATTCCAGACCGCGAAGAACTTCCCGGACCTGACGGTCTATCAGAATGTGCTCATGGGGGCCACCTTCGGGAAAAAGCGCATCCCGGAAAGGGAAGCGGAGGAGATCACCCGAAGCGTGCTGGATTTCGTTGGCCTCGCCGACAGTGCCGAAAAGTCCATGAAGGACATCACCCTCGCCTACCAGAAGCGGGTGGAGGTGGCCCGGGCCATGGCGACCCGGCCCAAGCTGCTGATGCTGGACGAGATGATGGCGGGCCTGAACCCCACGGAGGTGGGGGAGGCCATGGAGCTGGTCTCCCGCATCCGGGACAGCGGGGTCACCATCGTGATGATCGAGCATGTGATGAAGGCCATCATGAGCATGTGCGACCGCATCCTGGTGCTGCACCACGGGCAGAAGATCGCCGAGGGCACCCCGGAGGAGATCGCCGCCAGCCCCGTGGTCATCGAAGTCTATCTGGGGGAATAAGCTATGTCTATGCTGGAAATCAAGGACCTGAACTGCTTTTACGGCAATGTGCAGGTGCTTTGGGACGTGAATATGCACATCGAGGAGGGGGAACTGGTGGCCCTGCTGGGGGCCAACGGGGCGGGCAAGACCACCCTGCTCAACGCCATCACCGGTACGGTGAAGCCCCGCAGCGGCCAGATCCTCTTTCAGGGGGAGGACCTCTGCGGCATGAGTACCGAGCTGCTCCTGAGCAAGGGCGTCTCCTATCTCCCGGAAAACGGCGGCCTCTTCCCGGAAATGAGCATCCAGGAAAACCTGGAGATGGGGGCCTATCCCCGCACCATGTGGGGCAGCCGCAAGCAGACCATGGAGACCGTGTTCGAGCTGTTCCCCAAGCTGCGGGAGCGGCGCAAACAGCTGGCCAGGACCCTCAGCGGCGGCGAGCGGCAGATGCTGGCCATGGGCCGGGGTATGATGTCCGGTCCCAAGCTCTGCCTCTATGACGAACTGAGCTACGGCCTCAGCCCCCTCATGGCAAAGGAAGCCATGCGCATGGTGGGACAGCTGCGGGACAGGGGCATGACGGTGCTCCTGGTGGAACAGAACGTGAAGCAGTCCATGGAGATCGCCGACCGGGCCTATGTGCTGGAAAACGGCCGCATCACCCTGGAGGGCCCCTGCGCTGAGCTCCTGGAAAACGACTATATCAAGCGAGCGTATCTGGGAATGTAAGATGAAAACCGGGCGACCGAGTGGCCGCCCGGTTTTTCCTAAATGCTCTGCCATGAATTGACAAGGCAAAACCCGGGATTTATAATATTGACATTATAAGAATAGAATAAATTGGAAAGGAAGGTATTGTTATGGGCGAAATCTATCGGGAAACACCCAATGAGCTGCCGGTCTACGGGACGTGCGACATCCTGATCGTGGGCGGCGGCGCGGCGGGCCACAGCGCGGCCATCGCGGCGGCCAGGGCCAACCGGGATGCGAAGATCATCCTCATGGAGCGCTACGGCTACTTCGGCGGCGACGTCACCGGGGGCTACGTGCTGGTGGTGCCCTCCCTCAGCTGGAAGAACTACTCCGTCATCCGCGGCATCCAGGAGGAGTGGTTCACCCGGCTGGACAAATCCTGCCCCGAGGCCTACCTCAGCCCCCGGCTGGACGACATCGGCAAGAACGACCCCATCCTCATCGGCAAGTGGGAGAAGATCCCCTTCTGCACCTCCGGCTTCGGCCCGGAGAAGGTGCTGGCCCGCGCCCCCTCCTATGACCCGCAGCAGCTCAAGATCGAGATGGACCTGATGGTCCAGGAGGAGCCCAACATCGAAGTGCTGCTCCACTGCTGGGGCACCAAGCCCATCATGGAGGGAAAGGAGATCAAAGGCGTCATCTTCGAGAGCAAGGCGGGCCGGCAGGCCATCTTCTCCAAGATCGTCATCGACGCCACCGGCGACGGCGACATCTATGCCCAGGCGGGCGCTCCCTTCCACGGCAAGAGCGGCATCCCCGGCGAGATGGAGCGGGACGACCAGACCGCCCTCGTGTGGCGGGCCGCGGGCGTGGACTACGCCGCCTATGCCGACTGGCAGCGCACGAATCCGGAGGAGGCCAGGGCCTTCAGCAGCGAGCTCATGAAGGTGGCGGGCTACCGCACCATGTTCTTCCCCGCGGGCTGCAACGACGTGGTTTGGTTCAACAACTGGCTCTCCGGCCGCCTCTGCATCGATCTGAAGGACATCAAGGAGACGGAGTTCATCGTCCGCAATTCCATCCGGAAGATCCTGGATTTCTGCAAGGAAAAGTGCCCGGCCTTTGCCAACGCCTATCTCATGGATATCGCACCCCAGCTGGGCGTCCGCTGCTCCCGCCGTCTGGACGGCAAGGTCTACATGACCATGAAGCACATGGCCGCCAACGTCGCCTTTGACGACGTCATCGCCTGGTCCACCACCACCGGCTCCTCCGTGCCCGTGGAGATCCCCTACGGCTGCATCGTGCCCAAGGAGATCGACAACCTGCTGGCCCCGGGCCGCCACCTCTCCGCCGACCCCGACGCCATCGGCCCCCTGCAGCTGATCCCCCAGTGCGTGCAGACCGGCCAGGCCGCCGGCGTGGCCGCCGCCGTCGCCATCAAGGACGGCACCACCACCGCCAACGTGGATATCAAAAAGGTGCAGTACATCCTCTCCCACGAGCAGGATGTGCCCCTGCCCCGGCAGGACAACACCAACCAGGATATGGTGAAGGAAATGGAAGCCTGCAACTACGGCCGCGACACGGAGCGCGCCAAGCGCATCCTGGCGAAGGAATGATCGGTAATTGAGCAGCAAGGGGAGAGGAACGGCGTTCCTCTCCCTCGCTATATGCATCGCAGGCCATCCCGCATTTGTCACAGGGATGTAACTTGACCTTCCGCTGCTACCTTATATATAATATAAAAACACAAAACCACGACCGCACGGACAGGAGGGTGCTTATGAAAACCTATGACAAGCAGTTCATCGGCGGCGTCTGGCGGGAGGGCCGGGGCGAGCACATGCTGGAGGACCGGGACCCCTACACCGGGGAGGTCCTCTGCCGCTATCGCTCCGCCGGCCTTGCGGACCTGGACGACGCCTTTGCCGCCGCCCGCGCCGCCCAGAAGGAATGGTACGCCCTGGCCCCCGCCCGGCGGGTGGAAGCCCTGGAAAGGCTCTGGCACACGCTGGACGCCAATCGGGCCCTTCTGGACGAATGCCTGCTGCGGGAGGCGGGCTGCACCGTCCCCAAGCGGGCCTATGAGGTGGGGGAGAGCGTCAACCTGGCGCGGTACTACATGTCCTTTCCCTACCTGCTGGACGGGAAGATCCAGGAATCGGACAATCCGGGGCAGATGAACTACATCTTCCGGCAGCCCCGGGGGGTCGTCACCGTCATCGCCCCCTGGAACGTGCCCTTCATTCTGGCTCTGCGCAGCGTCCTGCCCGCCGTGGCCGCGGGCAACGCCGTGGTGCTGAAGCCCGCCTCCGACACGCCGGCCACCGCCTTCATCCTGGGGGAGCTTTTCCAGGAGGCGGAGATGCCCGCGGGCCTGCTGAACGTGGTGGCGGGCGCGGGCGCCGAGATCGGGGACGCGCTGGTGCGCCACCCCGGCGGCGATATGGTCTCCTTCACCGGCTCCACGGAGGTGGGGAAGCGCATCGGCAGCCTGGCCGGCGGCCGGGTCTGCGACGTGTCCCTGGAGCTGGGGGGCAACAATTCCATGCTCCTTCTGCCGGACGCGGACCTGGAAAAAGCGGCGGAAAAGGCGGTCTTCGGCGCGTTCTTCCATCAGGGGCAGATCTGCATGGGCCTCAACCGCATCCTCACCCTGCCGGAGAATCACGACGAGTTCTGCCGCATCTTCGCGGAAAAGGTGCGCGCCCTGAAGGCGGGAAACCCTGCGGACCCGGAGGTCTTCGTGGGGCCGCTGATCAACCACGCGCAGGTGGAGCGCTTTGAAGCGCTGCTGGCTTCCACCCTGGAGGCCGGGGCGCGGACGCTGGTGGAGGGCCGGACCGAGGGGAACGTGGTGCATCCCTGGGTCCTCACCGAGGTGGATATGTCCATGCCCGCCGCATGCAGCGAAATGTTCGGCCCCGTGGTCAGCATCCTCCGGGCGAAGGACGTTGAGGAGCAGATCGCCCTTGCCAACGCCACGGAATACGGGCTTTCCGGCAGCGTCTTCGGCCGGGACGTCTACCGGGCCATGCAGGTCGCCCGCAGGCTCCAGAGCGGCATGGTGCACATCAACGACCAATCCATCGGCGACGAAGCCCACGTCATGTTCGGCGGCGAGAAGCAGAGCGGCGTCGGCCGCTTCAACGGCGACTGGGTCCTGCGGAAGTTCACCACGGAACAGTGGCTCGCCGTAACGTCGTCGGAGTGAACTTCGCTCGCTCCGCTTCCGCGGTTACCGTAAGAGCCGCGAAAGCTGCGTATCGCTCCGTTACTCCTCCTCTCCAAAACGCGGCAAGACCGCGTTTTGGTAAGACGATGGCACGAAAGCTCGGGTGAATGTCAGGTGTCGGCCCGAAGGGCCAACACCTGAAAGATTCCCCCGGCTCCTCCTCTCCAAACCGAAACCCTGGGGTTTCGGTTTGGTTGTTGCGGAGGACGGAGTGAACTTCGCTCGCTCCGCTTTCGCGGTTACCGTAAGAGCCGCGAAAGCTGCGTATCGCTCCGTTACTCCTCCTCTCCGAGGGGACGCTGCGGATGCAGCGCCCCCGGTGAAATGCCCGCTGCGCGGGCGTGAAATCCCGCTGCGCGGGGTGAAATACGGCCCTTGGCCGTGTGATATCGTGCCCTTTGGGCACGGTTGAGGTATCCCCTCCGGGGATGATTGAAATTTGAGGCGGTTAACGCCGCCGGCTTCTCCTGGGAGAAGCCGGCGCGAAGCGCCTGATGAGGGACGTTTTGCAAAGCAAAACGATGGGGCTCCGCGAGGGCCCCATCAAAATGCGGATGCGAAAGGCTTACAACTCCGCGATATATTCCTCGATGCGGCGGATCACCAGGTCCCGGCTCTGGCCCAGATCGGCGCTGTGCTGGAGATAGGTCCAGAAGGCGTCGGTGAGCCGTTCCTCCGTGATATAAAAGGCGGTGGTGGGCGCGCCGCGGCGCACGATGATGCAGCCGTAGTTCTCCTTTGCGTAGACCATGGTGCCCGCCGGGACGCGGTCTGTCAGGACCACCCGATAGTTGTCTCTGCTGCGGAGCAGGGAGACCACCCGCCGCAGATGGGCTTTCAGCTCCTCCGGGGAATAGCGGAGATCATAGCCCAGGAATTCGCTGAGGGGCTGGCGGACATGCCCGGCCCGCACCTCCTTCACCGGGGGAAGGCTGAGAAGCTCCGTGAGGGTGAGCCCGGCGTCCAGCTGCGCATTCATCTGCCGCGCGGCCTCCAGCAGAAATCTCTCCAGCTCCGGTCCGCACCGTTTTCCGAAAGCAACGGCTATCGACCGCGGCAGACTGCAGCCCAGGGGCAGCCGCTGGGCGACGATGCGGGAATTGGGCGCTTCCTCGAAATCCCGCAGCAGTTTCAGCATATCCGCATGGTTCTCCGGCCGGAAGACCCGCATGAGGGGCACGCACAGGGAGAGATAGTCCTGAAATTCCTTCGTCAGCGCCCCAACGGCCGCCGGGTCCGACACCAGCAGATTCAGCCCCTCCCCGTCGCCGACGGAGCTGGAGGTAAAGGCGCCGCAGTCCCGGGCGATGATCAGGGCCCGGCGAAATGCCCCGTCGCTGGGCTTGGGGTAGTACCAGGCCTCCACCGCGCCGGTGAGGTAGAGGGGCATCCATTTGCCCAGCCCGTCCAGCATTTCGCCCCGGCTGCGGCTGACGCTGTGGATGATGCGGAGACGTCCGCCCCGCCCGATGAAGCGCAGCACCGCCTCCGTCCAGCGGCGGGTATAGGCCGCGTCCGCGAAGAGCCAGCCTTTCCCCTGATCGGAATAGACCAGCAGCTCCGTGGGATCGCCGGAGACGCAGCAGTCGTCCAGCAGCCGCAGCGCCGCCTCCCGTTTTCCCTCTGTTCCGTAGTAGAAGCCGGCGCTTGCGGGCTTTTCCGCCGCCGGCGGCAGCTTGGCCTCCGGCCACAGGAGCCGCGCCGCCGCCAGGCCGCTTAGCAGGCGCTCCACCCGCTCCATGTCCTGCTGTTCCTCCTGGTTCAGCCAGCTCAGCAGCAGCTTTTCCGCTTCGTTCTCCGTTTCCGGCCAGCTCCGGCCGGGGCACACGGCTTCCGCCGCCGCGTTTTTCCGCAGCGGATTGGCCTGCAGCTCCCGCGCGAAGTAGGCCGCCGCGGGCTCCAGGAAAAAGCGGTCCCGGGGCAGGCCCCGTTTGCCGCTGCGCATGCGGCTGATATAGGATGGGTCGAAGCCCAGCTCCCGCCCCAGCGCGCTGTTGGAGGTGTCCGTCAGTCTCAGAAGAAAATCCAGTTTTCCGGCAAGCATGCTCCCGCCCCCTTTGCCGCCATTGTACCATGCCCCGCCCCCGGCGGCAAGGGGTGAGCGCCGTACTGTGTCCATGTGCGCCGGCTCTCCCTTTTCTTCGCTGTTTTTCGCCTATTGTAACACTTGGGTTACACTTGTCCCGAAACTATTGCATTTTGAACGGCCATCGGTTACACTCACGGTGCAATAAAAAGGGCGCACAGCCTTGCTGCGCCGCCCGCAACAAGGTGAGTGCGCGAAAGCGTTACCACAAACCACCGACGGGTCCTTCTCTCATGTCGGGACCCGGCGGAATTCTAAAAAAGGAGGAAAAGAACATGAGAACTCTCAAGAAGTCCCTCTGCCTCGTTCTGGCTCTGGTGTTCGTTCTGGGGCTCTGCACCGTTGGAAGCAATGCGGCTTTTGCCGACATTTATTCCGACGCTGCGGACGTCACTGCCGATTACCTGGATGCCATCGAAGTTCTGACGGGACTGCGGATCATCAACGGCTACAAGGACGGCACCTTCGGCCCCGACTCCGAAGTGACCCGTGCCGAGGCAGCCGCCATGATCGCCCGTATGATGCTGGGCCGTGAGGCTGCCGACAAGCTGCCCGTCGGCGAGGTGAAGTTCAGCGACGTGGCCGATACCCATTGGGCCGTGCAGTACATCGCTTTCTGCGCCAACAAGGGCATCATCGTGGGCATGGGCAACGGCACCTTCTGCCCCAATGACCCCGTCACCGGCACCCAGCTGGCCGCCATGCTGCTCCGCGCTCTGGGCTACGACGCCATGGGCGAGTATCAGGGCAAGGGCTGGGACATCAACGCTGTTGCCGACGCGCTGTACTACGGCGTGTTCAATGACAGCCTGGTTGTCGACTTCAGCAAGCCGGCCACCCGTGAGGAGACCGCCCTCTACATCTGGAACACTCTGTGGATCAACCTGGTGGGCTACGATGTGGACCTGAACTACTACAAGGAAAAGACCCGCACGATCGACGGAAAGACCGTTGAACTGACTTTCGCCAATGACGCCTACAACCTGATGGAACTGGGCTACGACAGCAGGACCAACCGCGGCACCTATATCGTTCTGGCCAACAAGTACACCGGCAGCAAGTACACCGTCGTCGGTCGCTTGAGAGATTTCGGTTGGTACGATGCTGACAATAACTGGCATTTCGACCACAGTGCCTTTGCTCCTGAGTACTATCTGGACTATGAGACTCCTCTGGAGTTCATCGGCCATGAAGTCACTGTCTACATCGATTCCGAAAAGCTGGACGACACTGAAGAGCACCTCAAGTACAACAAGTGCTACCTGCTCCGGGACGAGTCCACTGTGCTCGATAAGGGCAAGAAGCTGGACGACTTCTATCGCGCTGCCAAGGATGCCAATAATAACAATACCAGTGTTCGGTTCCGTGACGTTGAAGTCATCAACAACTATGATTACGAGAATATGACTTACGCCACAGAAGCGGCCAAAGATGGCGACACCCGGGAAGTGTACAGGCTGGTCTCTGACCTGAAGGGCCAGAAGAGCTCCATGGACAGCGCCCCCAGCGGCACCTGGATTCTGGACCATGAAGGCAAGATCCTCCTTCAGCGCAAGGAAACCTCCTATCTTGGCAAGGTCCTTGAAGTCGACACTGCTCACAGCGAAGTCGAGATCAACGTCTACCTGGGCTGGAACGATGATCAGACGGCAAAAGTTTATGAGTCCGATGTCTTCGATTTTGCTTGGAGCGACATCGATCTGGTTTATGACGGCATCGCTGCGAACGACTATGTGGTCGTGAAGCCTGTGGGCGAGCTCACTTATGTTGAGTCCACCACCACGCAGACCGTGGACATCACCACGAAGCAGTTGTTCATCTTCTGGTATTACTTCAACAATTTCACCATTGGACCCGACCTCAATGTCGCGGCCTATGATATCGATGTGAAGGGTTCCGATCCCATTGACGGCATCAATCCGGGCGACAAGGTTATGTTCTACATGACTTCCGCCGGCTACTTCGCTGCAGAAGTTATTGAGAGAGCCAAGACCGAAGGCATCGTCTACATCAACCATATCGGCGACTACATCCGCTATGGCGAATGGGATCAGATCATTACGCCGGACGGTGAAAATGCCGACGTGACAAATCCCAAAACCGTCAAGAAGGTGCAGGGCATCAACCAGGACGGCGAAGAAGTCGTCTTCACCTTCTCTCAGAGCGCTTGGGATGCCATGGTGCTCAAGGGAATCGCTCCTCAGCTTGGCAAAATCTACGAAGTTCGCAAGAACAGCAACGGTTATACTTTCGATCCCAATGTGCGCGGCCTCGTCGAACTTGAGAATGAAAGCGGCAAGACCAGCTTCCTGAAGAACACCTGGACCGATGAGGAAGACGGCAGAACCCGCAGCGACATTTACTATGTCAGCAAGGATACCGTCGTTATCTACTTCACGGGCAAGGGCTCTCAGCTGAACATCGAAGTTTCCAACAAGCTGAGCAAGGCTGAAAAGCTCTTTGCTATCGCCAAGGATATGGGCGGCAGCAAGCAGCTCACCACTGTGTGGGTGCCTGACGTCGAGGCTCCTGAGGCTGCTGATTCCGGCAACTACCTGTATATCGGCGGCACCAACACCGCCAGCGGCGCAGCCAGCTACGAGTGGTACAACGACGAGAACACCCCGTTCTACACTGCCTATGTCGACGGTGTGCCTCAGAAGATGTATCTGGCCGGCCCCGCCGAAGCGTACCCCTACGGCGGTGATTATCTCGCCAGTGCTTTCTATCAGTACAGCGACAACGACGGCGACGGCATCTATGAACTGAAGTTCGCCACGAAGGCCCGCATGCGCGTCGTCCTTGGCGACGAGGGCGTTGGCACGATCGAGAATGGTTACCTCTATCTGGAAGATGCCTACGGCAACCTGTCTGACGGTGTGGAACTGAAGGTCAATGTGGTCGACATTTCCGGCGGCACCACCACCGGCACCAAGACCAACACCAATATCACCAGCGTCGAGCGGCTGGAGTACTTCCTGTCTCTGGGTTACCAGGTCCGGGTCGACTACATGTACGCCGAAGCTGATGACGTGGAAGTGCCTGTCGGCACCATGTACGTGACCAAGGTTACGCCTCCCGCCGAATAAGATACCCCCAAAAACAAAGCTTAAGTAATTAAACTGCGTTCCGCCCCCGGGCTTCGGCCCGGGGGCGGTTTTATCGCTGCCCTCCCCGGCGGCCGCCGCGTCACGGTATTACACGGCAAGCGGAGAGGGCGTATATAATAGTGAAAACACAAAAGAGCGCTGCTGCCTCTGCGGTCAGCCTTGGGTGCGATCAAGCAAAATGCTGAACGTTCGGACGCCGGACGGTCAGCGAATTTTGAGTTAGGGAGCTATTAACGCCCCTCATGCGGACGAAGCTGCCGACAGCAAAAGCCGGGGCCTGCTGCGGCATAAACGGAACCGCAGCAAGCCCGTAGGAAAACCCTCCCCGGAGGGGAGTCCGCAATCGTGCCCAAAGGACACGATTGCACACGGCCTTTGGACGCAGTTTCTCCCGCACGGCGGGTATATCACAGGGGGGGCGCTGCAAAACGCAGCGCCCCCTGTTAAGCAGCCGGAGACAATGGGAATACGTGCCCTTGGGCACAGCGGAGATCACTTTCGGACGATGCCCAGTTCTTCGTGGTGCTTGACCTTCATCCGATACATCTTGTCATCCATTTCCTTCATGAACGCATCCGCGCTGCCGGCGTCAAAGCTGCTCACGCCGTAGGACAGGGAAATCTCATAGGGGCAGCCCCCCTCCCGGTGCTTCGCCAGCAGCCGGCGGACCTCGGCCATGTAGGCATGCAGGCTGTCCTCGTCGCCGGATATCTTCAGCACGATGAATTCATCGCCGGCAAAGCGGAACACCAGCTCGTTGTCCGACCGCGCCTTTTTCATGGCGTCGGCCACGGCTTTCAGGGCGCGGTCCCCTTCCGAATGGCCGAAGTTGTCGTTGATGCTCTTGAACCCATCCAGATCCACCATCGCGCCGGAAAAGCCGCTCCCCCGGCTGATCCACGCGGAAAGGGTATGGTTCAGGTACAGGCGGTTGAAGGTGTCCGTCAGGGTATCCACATAGGCCATTTCGTTCTGCTGCATCATAAACAGGCCGGCAAGGCCGATGGCAGCGGAGAGCCAGGCCAGAGAGAGGCCGTAGATCAGGAATTGCAGCCCGGCCCCCGCGAGGATCGGCAGCAGGAACATTTCCACGCTGATAAACGTCCTCGCGCCGTTTTTCTTCTCATAACGCCGCGTTTCGAGGGCGGCGGTGAGACAGTAATAAAGAATGACAGCGTAATAGACATAGCTGAAGGGCCGCCGCTCATACATGTTTTCCCCGGTGATGTAAAAAGAAATGGGGACAACGAGATTCAGGATGTTGATCGCGAACATCACGCCGCCGACGATGATCTGGGGCTTGTAGTGCTTCCAGATCCGCCCCGTATCGTCATAGAGGCCCAGATCGACATAGACGAGCAGGCAGAAGGGCAGCAGCAGATTCACGGTGTAGAGATAGGTATTGGCAGCATAATTCAGCAGCCGCGCCCCCGGGAACAGCCTGCCGTCGATGGCATAGGAAAACATTTCCGCCAGACAGCCCAGCATCACGCCGAAGACCATGCAGAAGAAAATCTTGTCCTCCGTCCGCCGCCGGGAGGTCTGGGTGCGCGAGGTAAAAAACAGGATAAACAGGATCACAACGCCGATGCAGTTGGGGATGTAAATCGACCGCATATCCATAGAAAAGCCTCCTCCGCCTTATTCGCCGCCGCGCGTTTTGCGGCGCACATCCTGCGCAGTCAGTTCAGCGCGGGCACCACTCCGATGATTTTCAGCTTCGGTCCTCATAACCTGTCAATACACTTCCCAGTATCCTTTTTTGTGGATCCGATCCGTTTGATTTTTCCTTCGCCGGATAGTTTGTCCAACGCTCTCTGAATGGTTCTGACTGTTCTTCCTGTCTTTTTAGAAAGAGATTCTCTTGTTTGCGTTGGATCTTCCTTTAGGAGGGCGTACACACTCATTGCAGTTGCTATTTTACGCTCGCTGTTCGGTTCCGTGTCGTTTATAGTGACATCATCGGTGACATTCTTCACGTTGGCGTCCCTATAAAAAGCGAAGGAAAAGCCGCCGTTTTCGATTATGGACTCAACTCGGATATGGTATTTATCACATAGTGCAAATACTTTTCTGAAGCCACTTCCAAAAATCTCAACGTCTTTGCTTTTGTATGCTGTCACTATGCGCAAGGGTTTGTCTTAGTCATTACTTAACTGTTTTGCAACAGCTAAGCTTTTCTCAGACAATTCATACCTCATTTCCCTTGTCATATGCCAATCCCATTTTGGATCATCCGGATTCAAAGGGTGAACATCCGATGCCATTAGAAGACCTACGGAATTCAACCCGAGAAAACTGGATACGCTGAAAACAACAGATGTCTCCATGTCAACCCCGACAGCACCCTTTTCCCGCCATAGCTGTTCTTTATAAAAGGTCTGACGATACACTGCATCGGTCGAAACAATCGGGTATGTTTTGATATGCATCTTGGATGAGGCGATCTTATGCAGCCGTATGCTGGGGATTGAGTATTCAAGGGACTCGTAGTAATGGAGCGACGTTCCCTCTTCTACAAAAGCTTTATCCGGTGTAATAATCTCTCCAATCTTTATCTGCGGATCAAATGCACCGAACATACCCACTGAAATGATATTCTTCACGCCAAGTGCGGCAAGCGTTTCCACCGTATCACAGGCCTGTGGCGCGCCACGGCCGCCATCCAGAAAACAAACCCGATATTCAGCAATCTCCCAAACAGGGCATCGATTCAGAAATCGGGGAAAGGGCTCTGGCAATTCCTGCGCATTATGGTTGTCACACAGATACTCAATGCCTTTACTCATAAAGAAAACGATCGCTGTCTCCGGAAGATGTAAATGGCACTCTCTGTGTGCGCTGTTGATTTGATTTCTTGCTTTTATAATCGGCTCAGTTTTATCGCTTGACAGACACCACATGGATTTTTCCCCCAGTAATTCCCGATCTGTTATCTGGTTACCAATCGTCACCCGGAATGGCAAAGCGTCATCAACCTCGTCTGTTTGTATCATTTTACCACAAAAAGAAAAGAACGGCAATTCTATCAGAATTACCGTCCTAATATGGTGGAGATGAAGGGATTCGAACCCTCGACCTCTCGGATGCGAACCGAACGCTCTCCCACGCGGGCCAGTTTCTAGTCACCATGTGACAGACGAAGCTGGCACAAAGCGTTATATTTCAAGGGTCTCCGGGCGTTTTTCGTCTGCGTTTTTGATTTGTTCTTGAAGTGGGATAAAATGGCAATCACAATCGGCTAGGGGCGTGGCACTCGTCCCTGCCGCGTGAGCTGCACCCCGCCGGATGGGAACCGAGTGCCTCCAAGATTGTTTGCATCCCGGAGCACAATGTTCACATCCCACGGTTTGCTTTAGACTGTTGGGTAATCGCGGATCATAGACTTTGGAAACCAGAATTAGTAAAAAGAGCCGTTTTGTCAAATCGTATATTTCGTCCGCACATGCATCCGATATCCGTCCATATCCAATACGGTGACGCAGACGGGAAAAATCGGGATATAGGGATTCCAGACGCCGCTGTTGAAGCTGACGATCCGCTCCTCTTCTTTCTCTGTGATATAAGGCCTGTATTTTTCAGGGCAGCGAAAATAAGGTCTGCGCGCAATCAGCATAGACGCCGTCAGCGCCAGAAGCAGGCATACGATAAAAGCGGCCTTAGCTGCCCGCTTCTTTTTCGTCAGCCACAGGATCATCAGGGGGATCGGCGCGGCGATCACGGCTTCGCAAAGAAACTGAACGAGATAGACGAACAAAACGACAAATAAACCCGGCAATTCGGTGCGCCACCTTACCACCCCTGCTCGCCCCCCTCGGGAAGAGGGCGGCGGCTTGCGTTTTCTCAGATCCCCTCGGCCCGGGAATCGCTCCGTCTGCCCCGGTAGCGGCTCAGCAGCTGAGCCAGATGCCCGATGCGCTCATAGGAGACCAGCTTGCAAAGCCGGTCCGTCAAACCGCCGTATTTGCGGTAGAGCAGATTGAACAGCCAATAACTCATCCGCTGCTGTCGGGCTTCGGGACGGCGGCGGAGAATGTTTTTCAGACTGTAAATCTGCCTGTACATCCACAGATAACCCTGATACAGTTCTTCCGGGGTCATGCCCTTTGGCCGGAAGACCACATGGGCCGTGTTATAGAGGGACAGGTCGTGGGTCAGCAGCCTTCCCTCCGCCAGCATGCGGTCATAGAGCACAGTTCCGGGATAGGGGGTCAGGATATGAGAGGTCACGGTCTCGATGCGGTTGCGTACGATCCAGTCCAGGGTGGCGGAGAAGGTCTCCGGCGTGTCCCCGTCCAAGCCGAAGACGAAGCTGCCGTTGATCATGATGCCCCGGCGATGGATCTCCGCCACTGCCCGGTCATAGCCCTCGGTGCGGTTCTGCCCCTTGTGGACGCTGTCGATGGAATGAGGGTCGATGCTCTCAAAGCCGATGAAAAGGCTGCGGCAGCCGCTGGAGCGCATCAGATCCAGCAGCTCCGGCTCCCGGGCCACATCCAGGGAGACGGCGGCATTCCACTTCAGGCCCAGCGGACGGATCGTTCGAAGAAATTCCCTCGTCCAGGCCCGGTTGCCCGCGAAATTATCGTCGATGAACAGGATGTGTTTCTGCCCCGTTGCCCGGATATCTGCCAGCACGTCCCCGATGGGCCGGTTGACATACTGATGCTCCCGGCTGCTGTTGTAGCAGAAATCGCAGCGGAAGGGGCAGCCCCGGCTGGTATGCACCACATTACAGTAGAGATAATCCGCCGCCGAGACCATGTCATAGGCCGGGGAGACGATATCCTCACCCCGCAGGGCGCCTGTGCAGCGATAGCGCTTTTTCAGCTCGCCACGAGCCAGATCCCTCATGATCTCCGGCCAGGTCCCCTCCGCTGCGCCGATGCACAGAGCGTCGAAGGCGTCCTCCGGGACGGTATCGGCGGCGGTGGTGATGTGGATGCCCCCGGCCACCACCGGGATCCCCCGGCTGCGGTAGATCCGGGCGATCTCCATGGCCCGGGGAAGCACATCCACCGTCACCGAGATCCCCACGATGTCCGGGGAATCGTTCAGGTCAACGGGACCGATGTTTTCGTTCTCCAACGTGACCCGATGCTCCTTGCGAAGCAGAGCCGCCACGGTGAGCAGCCCCAGGGGCGGGGCCATGTGCAGCTTCAGATCCGTGTCCATGGGCCGCTTGTGCATCCCGGGCTGGATCAGCTTGACGTTCATGGCTCCGGCTTCCGATATTCAAACAGGTCCCCGGGCTGGCAGTCCAGGGCCTCGCAGAGCTTGGACAGGGTGGAGATCTTGACTGCCTTCGCCTTTCCCGTTTTGAGGATGGACATGTTGGCCAGGGTGATGCCTACCCGGGAGGACAGCTCCGTCAGGCTCATCTTGCGCTTGGCCAGCATCACGTCAATGTTGAAAATGATCTCGCCTTCCATGGCCCCCTCCTCAGATCGTCAGGTCGCTCTGTTCCTGAAGCAGGGCCGCCTTCAGGACCAGATGGGACAGAGCGGCGGCTGCAACGGACACCGCTACGCCGGCAAACACCACCAGGAGCGAGCCGAGCACCACGCCGGGGTGGCTCATGTTCGCAAACAGGAGGACGATGTTCCCGATGAAAAAGAACACCGCGTCCCCCGCCGCCAGCAGGGCGATCCGCTTCAGGTGCCGGGCGTTATCTTCTGAAAAGGAACGGTCTTTTCCTATGTTCACGGCGATCCTCCAGCCGATGACCAGGGCTGCATAGCAGGGCACGCCGGTGGCCCAGAGAAAGATCAGCCAGGGCCAGTAGCGGTTTGCCATATCGGGGTTCTGTCCCACGAGCGATTGCCCATAGAGTGGCAGGACCGCCCCATAGACCACCAGCCCGCAGAGCCCCACGCCCACCAGGATCACCTTCAGCCAGCGGGATAAGGTCTTCTGTTCCATGATACTCCCTCCTCAGGATCATCGTCACGGGCAGGATAGCACGGTATTTTCTTTTTGTCAATGATATTTTATCGTATTTCGATAATTATTTTCCGTGATCCGCCGTTTCCCTGCTGCCGGAAACGTCGGGAAGCCAACTCCGGACAGCAAAAGGCCCGGCGGACGCCTGAATATCCGCCGGGCTTATTGATACGCTTTTCATACTAAATATGGAGGAACTAATATGATGAAAGAGAGCTCACCCTCAAAACGGAGTCAGGCTGCGGAACAAATCATCTGCATCCCGCTAAATGAGCTTCATCCTTTCCCGGCTCATCCCTATGGCATCCGGGAGGATCAAGCCATGCTGGACACGATGGAAAGTGTGAGGCTCACAGGTGTCGTTGTGCCAGCCATCGTCCGGCCCAGGGATGAGGGCGGTTATGAGATCGTCGCCGGACATCGGCGCAAGCTGGCCTCCGAGCGGGCAGGTTTCACGGATATGCCCTGCATCGTCCGCGACTTGACCGACGACGAAGCCATCATCCAGCTTGTGGATTCCAACGCCCAGCGGGAGGACGTGCTGC
>JAEEGK010011342.1_pt1 | contig 20383 bp, 14 predicted proteins | sample 8958771 | NCBI WGS metagenome assembly JAEEGK01 (sample SAMN16246547, study PRJNA631951) | gut metagenome | biome: gut microbiome; feature: rumen; material: SC-attached | host: Bos | place: Iran: Karaj | collected 2018-10
TCCCCAATCCCCAATCCCCAATCCCCAATCCCCAATTTTGAAAATATTTTTCTAAAGAATAAAATGGAAAAAAAATTCAAATAAATGTTTTTTTAATTTAATGGAAAAAAATTAAAATATTTAACTTTTGAAAAATTAATTAATTAAATTATTAATTAAAATATAATAAAAATTAAAGAAAATTTAGTTTTTTTCTTTTAATTGTTTCTTCAATATCATCAAGAGATTTTTCTAATTGAAATTTACTTTTATTAATAATTTCATTTAAATATTTAATTCCATGATGATTAATATCTATTGTTGCAAATTCTGAAGATGAAACAATAATTTCTAATTCATTAATTAAATTTTGATTTTGCTCTGTTAATAATAAAATATGTTTTTTTAATTTCCCATTTTCTTCTTGAAATAAATTTTTTAAATTTAATATTTTTTCAATACAAATTTTATCTGATTCTCCTTTTTTTCTAAATTCATTTAATAAATTTTGACAACATTGTAAATTATTACAATGGCAAAAGCAATTACAAGAATGATTATTATCATAATTTATTTTTTCTTTTTTTAATTGACTTGAATTTTGTGTAAAAGTATTAAAATTACTTCTATTTAATTTAGGACTTTTTTTGTTTGAACTTTGATAAGTGCTATTATCAAAATTATCATAAATTTTATTATAATTTCTTGAATTATTATTATATTTTGGAGAAAAAAATTGAGGAGAAAATTCTTGCTTTGAATTAGAAAATTCTCTTTCTGGAGATTGAGAATTATTTTCATCATCTTTTATATGTTTATTATTATCTTTTGGAGTATTTGCAAAAGTAAAAGGTTGATTATGTTTAAATGAATATGAATCATATGTTAAATTTATATTTTTTTTTGATGAATTTATATTATAATTTATATTTGAATAGATATCTAAATTATGATTTTCAAGATTTTGTGATAAATTATTTTTTTCTTTTACTTTAATCTTATTTATATTCATAAAATCTTTTTCTTCATATTTTTCATAATCATTACTATTATTTCTTTGTTTTGATAGTTTTATTTCTCCATTTTGTCCTTGATTAATTTCTTTTTTAAAATTTTGATTATTTAAATTTAAATTATTAATTTTATTATTGTAGATTTTATTTAAATTTTTTAAATCATTTTGATATTTTTGATTTAAATTTGAACACTTATTTTGAAAAGTTTTATTTAAATTATGAATATTCTTTTCAAAAATATCTTTATTTTCTTTATTTATTTGTTTTTGGTCTTCAATTTCTCTATTTAAGTTTTTAATTTCTTCTAAAGATTTTTTATGCTCTTCGTTTAATTTTTTATTTTCTGAATTCATTTTATTTAAATCAGATTTTAAATTTATATAATCTTGATTAAGTTTAATATAATCTTGATTAATATTTTCAAAATTTTCATTAATTTTATTAAATTCATTTTCATTCTCATTTATTATTTGTTTAAATTTTATATTATCTTCTTTTAATCTATTATAATCAATTTTTAAATTGTTTAAAACTTCATTTAATGAATTTATTTCTTTAATATTTTCTTCATTATTTTTTTTTGAATTTTCAAATAAATTTTTATATTTATTTGAATTTTTCTCTAAATTAGAATTATTAATTTTTAAGTTTTTAATTTGATAAATATATTCCTTGTTTTCATTTTGAATGACTTTATTATTTCCTAATAACTTTTCAAATCCAGTTTTTAAATAATCATAATCATTCAAAATTTTTTCAATTTGAAATTTTAAATTTTCATTTTCTTCATATAACTGTCTATTAATAACTTTTTTATTTTCTAAATCTTCTTTAATAACTTCATTTTCAGTTCTAATTTCAGTAATATTTTTTTCATAAAAATCATGACTTTGTTTTAATTGATATTCAAGAGAATTTTTTTCTTCAATTAATTTTATATTTTCTTCTTTTAATTGCTTATTATATTCTTCAACACAAATTAAATCATTTAATTTTTGTTCTGCTTCAAAAATTTGATTTTTAAGTTGAAGAATTATAGAATCTTTTTCATCTTTATTATGACAATCACAAAAACATTCATTTTTAGACATTAATTAAATTAAATTTTTAGAAAAATAATAATTTAAAAAAATATTTATTTACTATTAATTTGTTTTTGTTTAGGAGTAAAACAATTCACTAAAATTCCTAAAAATAATGCAACATTTAATATTAATTCTTTTCTTATTCCATAAATATTATTTGATTCAATTATACTTTCTGGTAATAATGGATTATATATTATTAAAGTTAAAAACAAAAATTGAATTGCACAAATAAACTTATAAAAACTTCTATTTAAAAGTATACTTAAAATTGAAGTTGCAATCATTATTGATAAAAATATTTTATATCCTAATTCAAAAAATACTTGATTTTCAATAAATTTATGATATGTTTTATTTTCAATTTTAATATTTAATTTAGAAATCACATCAAGAAGCCTTTCCTTAAGTTTTATCGAAGATACTTTAGAATCTTTTAATTGAAAAATTGAAATTGTTAAAATATTTTGAAAAATTAATATTCTCAAAACTAATTTAACAAAACTATTCATTTATCTTACAATAATTTATTTTTAAAAAAAATAAATTTAATTTCAATAATTTATTTTGTAAATAAATAAATTTAATTACAAATGTAATTTCTTTAAAAATTCTGAAAGCAAATTATAATTTGAAATTTTAAACACAATATTGCATAAATAATTGAAATATAAATTCATTTAAATGTAATGAAGAATCTTAAATGTATTATGAGTCAAAAACAAAAATGAAAATAAAAAAATAATTGAAGTTAATTTTTCTGTCTAAAATAGTTAATTTTGGGAAATGTAGTTAAAATTATTTCCAAAATTTTATCTAGAAATTGAAGAATATCTAAATTCAGAAATGATATAAAATTTACTAATTAAAATATAATTCTGAATCAAATTAAATTGAGAAAAAAAAATGTGTTTATATTTCCAAAAATAAAGATAAAAGACTTTTTTTTTATTTGTAATTTAATATATTTATAATCATAATTTATTCAATTTTAGATAAAATGAAATCTCTCAATTTTATTATTTTTTTTAAAATACATTTATCTCTCGATTATTGTTTTCTTCATCTTCTTTAACAAAACTAAAGGATTGTAAATTATATTCACTTTCTTTATAAACCAATTGTAAAGTACAAATACAATTTCCATTACATGTATTATAATCATTTCTTTTAAATAGGAGTAAAAGCTTAACACTATCACCAGGATATACATCTTCAGTTAGATATGCATCATCAAAAATTAAATCTGATTCTCCGTCAACACATTTAATTAATCCTTTATATTTTGCCCATGCATTTGTTCCTGTATTTTGGATTGTTATATATAAAGTATCTCTTAATCCAAAAAGATTTGGCATATTCTTATAACCCTTCATTTCTTTTTGAAAATCAACGATTCTAAATTCATATGACATTTTTTATTTATAGTTAGAAGAAGTCACTTATATTTATATTTGCAAATTTATAGTTATTAATGTATATTTGAAAATAGTTATTCTTATTCAAAAAATAGATAATCTTCAATTCTAAGTTTAACATTAAAAAATCATCTAACAGTAATAAATGGAAAAAATGAATATACTCTAATCTATAATAAAAAGAGTTATTTAAATTTGCCATTCTTTAATAAATCATAAAGTCTTTTTTTGGGAAATAAACTCATTTTTTTTCAAAATGATCTTTGTTATATTCAAATAATTTTTAAAGAAATATCTCATATTATTCAACATTAAAGTTAATAAAAAGAACAAATTATTTAAATTATTGGAAAAATCAAATAAAAAGATATTATTTAGCATATTTATGTTTGAGAGATAAAATTTAATTATTTTCAAAAATAATTTTATTTAATATTAAATAAACATGTGATTAAAAAAAACAAATTTAATTTTGGATTTCATTATTATAGTTTTATTTATATCTTTAAAATTACTTATTTTCAAAAATTTTTCTAACAATTGAAAATATTTAAAAAAGTTTAACTAATTATATAATATGAATTTCAATAAAATTAAAAATCAACTAAACACTTTTACCTTCTCTTGTTGAATAAAAATTGTTACTTCTAAGGGATTACAAATAAGAAATTTCATTTAAATATTGAATCAATTTATATTCTAATATATTACAATAATGTTATAAATTGAAATATCAGAATGATTAATGATGTTAAATACTTATTTTTCTTATTTAATAATTTTTGAGGCAAATTTAAATTATTTATACTATTTAGAGAATTGTTAGAATGATTTGAGAAAAGGAATTAATTTTAATAAAACAAGTATTATATATATCAAATTTTTCTAAATATACCAATCACTTTAAATTTATCTAATTTTAATATTAAAATAAAAATTAAAAAATACTAAATTAATACTATTTTTATAAATTTATAATTTAATAAAGTAAATAAATTAACAAATTTCCTTCCAATTTTTAATGCATCCATTATCTAAAATTTTTTCATTAAATTCACCTCTAATCTCTTCTCTAGTTGTTTGATTATTTGAAATTAAAATAATATGTGAAATAGTAAAAAAAATCATACTCATAAACATACAAATCGCAATAATAGCTAAAATAACTAAATATCCTATTCTAAAAGTTCCTAAATGTTTTTTTTTTTCTATCACAGGAAAAGCAATTGAGAAAATACTACAATAAAGACAATAAATGGTACAAAAAAAGATAAAAATTAAAAATTTTAAATGATTATTTTTTCCAACACAATTATTAATAAAAGCACAATGATGATCTTGTCTTAAAACACATTTATTACAATATCTACAATGAAAAGTTCTTAAGTTCCTTATAATTTTGCAAGTTTCACAATATTTTAATTTAATTGTTAAATTTTTAATAACTTGAACTGGATTTCTTTCTTCAAATTCATTTCTACTTATTATTTTACTTGTATCTTCATAACCAGGACATGAAGTAACAACATTTAAATAAGATAATAAAGTTAAGAAAAGTATAATATCCCCAATAAGATAATTTATTAATTTCATTTTATCATTTTTTGTTTTTGGATACGCAAAAATATTTAAAGAACCAATTGGAACTATTAAAAAAAAAAAAGTAAAATAAAAAGCAAAACTTGGAGCTCCATAAAATTTTAAATATATTCTCTTTTTAGAATTACAACAAAAAGTTACTGGAGATTCAGTGTTTTCATAGTTTATAATCTGTTCATGAGAAAATGTATTCATTTGGATTAATTCAGCATTTTCTTTATTTTCTAATTGAACTTGATTAAGTTTGATATTTCCATTTTCTTGTTCATTAATATTATTATTTTTTATTTGTTGGTTCATTTTTTGAGTAATTATTTTATTAAAAATTAAATCTTTTAATTTTTTTTTATTAAAAAATTAAATAAAAGATTTCTTGAGATTTTTAAAAAATATAACATATTGTAATAAATCATAATATTGAAACAATAAATGAAAAGCTTAAAGAATACAAAAATTGAGATTAATAAAAATTATTCATTAAAATTATATTTATATTTCTTAAAGATTAACTCAATTCATATATATATTTATATTATATAAAATAATAAAAAAAAAGAAAAATGAAGCGAATTATTAGTGTATTTTTGATTACTTTAATTACTTGTTCAAATTTCATTGAACATGTAAATCTTAGAAGCACAAAAAATAAAATCATAACTGAATATGTAGATTATTTATCAAATTTTATGGTAGATTCATTTGAAAAAACTTTGAAAGGAGGAATATATCTATTCAGCAATTCTAATTCAGATAAAATTAAATCAGATATAAGGAATATTACAAAGATTGCAGATAAATTTCTTAAAAAAAATAATTTCAAAAGTTTAGTTTCTTTGGAAAAAAAAATCATAAAACAATTGAATCATACTAAAATAAATTCACAAGCAATTGAAGCTTATTTTATAACTAATCAATATCCAAATGATTTTATTCAAATCATTAAAACCATATTACTGTATGTAAAAAATTTGCAAATTGAAAAATTCTTCATTCCAATTTTTACTGAATTGAATAATAACAAAAAATCAATTATAGAAATGTCTAAATCTATTGACATTGGAATGAAAGGTTTTAAACAACAAATGGAAAAATCAATTGATTCATTATCAATGCAGAATATTACACAATTAGTTAATACTTTAACGTTTGCAAAAAGTCTTAAAGATAATTTACCAAATTTCACTAAAAGTTTGAAAACAATATTTCCCTCTCTTCAATCACTTTTTAAAAATAAATCAAAATATGATGAATTGAAAAAAAATATAGGTGATACATTTTTTAATATTAAAAATATTGCTTCAAAAGATGAGTTTGATCTCTATATTAAAGCCCTAAAAAAACTTGTAAAAAATCTTTTTGCAACAATTCAATTTGTTATTTATGAATTGTATTCTGATCTAATGATCAATTTTTATTCTGATGTTAATATCTTTCTTCATAAAAGTAATAAAGTTGCTATGTATCAAAAATTAATAACATCAATTGAACAAATATTTACTAATTATAATTTAGATAATTTAGTCAATGATTTAAAAAGTGCAATAAATTCTATGGAAAAATTTCCTGAGAAATTTAATCAAAAGAAATTTGAAAAAAATCTCATAACATTAAAAAAGAAAATCAAAGAAATGAATGAGGATGACATGAAGCCATTAATAAAACAAATATTTAATTACATTAAAACAGTAATTAATAACTAAAAATTTAAAATAATTTAAAAACATAAAATTCTTTTGAATTCTTTTTCAGTATATTTTTTTTTAAATTTGAAAAATAAAATTACAATAATTCTATTTTTAGGAAAGATTAAGTTATGAAAAATATCTAAATTAAAACAATAATACTAAATTTATTAAAAAATCTGGAGATTTTTTTGGTGAATTGATAATTATTTTAAAAGATAACTTAAATAAAGGAATATTATCTAATTAAAATATAAAAATGAAAAAATCATATTATCTTTTTAAAATATAATGAAGAAAAATTAAGATTTGCAATTATTGATATGGAATAACAATAAAATCTTGATATTATTATCTAAAAATAATAAAAATATTATATTTTTTATTTCTTTTCAAAATATAATGTTTAAAGCCATATTCTACAAAAAGAATTAATTAGAATTTAAAAATAAAATTTTAAAAATCAAAAAATGAAAGGCAATTATAATGGAGTAACCAAAATAAATAAATTTTCAAAGAATAAAAATCCTTCAGGTCAAAAAATATCAACTTATGGAGGAAGAAATGATCTTGTAGAAGCAGATTTATATTTTCAATTAAGAGATGAAAATACAGAATTAAAAAAAAAATTAACTGAATTAGAATTAAAAACTAAAAAAATGGATGTGGCAATTAGAAAAAATAAAATAAATCCATCAGAAGGAATAAATGATTTTGATTTAGAAAGTTTAAAAATAGAAAATGAAAATTTAAAAAATAAAAATTATAAAATGAAACAAATAATTCAAGGACTTCAAAATGAATTAAATTCAAATAATAGAAGAAAAACTTTATTAAAATCAAAAGGTTTTTTACCATCTTCATATGAAAAAGATGATTATATTAAAACAATTCAATATTTACAAGGTCAATTAAAAGTCGCTCATAATGAAAGAAATAATTTATTAGATGAATTAACAACTTTAAAAGAAACTAAAACTTCTTCTACTCTTGCTTCTTATTCTGAAGATTTAAGAGATAAAAATTCTAAATTAGCAGATTTAAATAATAAATATGATAAAATTGTTAATTCTTTAGAAACTAATAGTAAAATTTTAGATTTAACTAAACAAGGATTACAAGAATATTCTGATAAATATCGTCTTGAAAGAAATAAAAATAGAGAACTTGAAAGTATTATTGAAAGACAACAAGATGATATTAATCAATTAAATTTATTAAATGATCAAATTGAAGAATATAAAAAAAAAGAAGCTTTATATGAAGAAAGAATTCAAGATTTATGTGAAAATCCTTTTATTAAAAATGCTAACGAAAGAGATAAAATCTCTGTTCAATTAAAAGAAACTGAAATGGCTTTTATTGAAGAAAGAAGAAAATTAAAGAATGCAGAAAGTAAAATTCGAGAATTAGAAAATATGAATAAAAAATTAGAAGAAAAAAATAAAATTATGAATGAAAAAGAAATCTCTGATGATGAATTAAAAAAAAAAATTATTTTACAAGAAAAAAATAAACAAATTAAAAGTATGTTTGGAAATAATAATGAAATACCTTCTGATTTTCAAAATCAATTAGATATGTTAAAATATAATAATTTAGAGCAATTAAATAATTTTGATAATAAATGGCAAAATATGGATTTTTTAGAAAAAATGGATGAAGAACAAAATGATTTAGAACAATTACAGAAAGAAAATAAAAGATTAAAAATTGAAAAAGGAATTTTAGGTGTTGAATTAGAAAAAACAAAAAATTTATTGGCTTTACAACAAGGAATCAACAATGATAAAATAAAAGTAAATGAATTAGATAAGGAAAAATATAAGGCAGAAATTAAATATTTAAAAGAAGAAATTGAAAAATTAAAAGAATTATTGGAAAAAGCAAGAAAATCACAAATAAAAAAAGAAGAGATAATTTCAGAAAAAACTTCTCAAAAAGATAAAGAAAGTGATTATAATAAAGATGATTTAAGAATATCACAAAGAACTTTAGATTCAAAAATAACTGGTTTTTCAATTGAATCAGAAGATTATGAATTAAATGAAAATGCAGTAGATATTTATATAACTACTGCAAATTATGATGAAAATGTTTTAAGAAATATATTAAAAATTGAATTAGAAAATTTAGCTTCTTTTATTACTGTTGATTTTTTTTTACATCAAACTGAAACTTCAAATGTAACTTCTGGTAAAAAACCAAATTATAATTTACAATTAACATTTAGAGTTATTATTAATGATTTTTTTATTAATTTTTTAAAAGGAGAATATGTTATTGTTGAGTTGTATTCAACAGATAATCAAAATCAGAAAATAATAGCAAGTGGAAAAATTCCATTAAATCAATTAATAAAAGCTGAAAGAAATAAAAAAACAAGAGTTATTCATGGAATTATTGAAATGTTTTTGATATCTAATTCTTCATATAAATTATGTGATATAAAATATAAAATGAGAATGAGAAAATCAATATTAGATATATTAAATTGGTTAGAAGATAAAAAAGAATTATCAAATCAATTATCTCCAATCAATTTAGCAAATAATAAGATTATAGAAAGTAAATTACCAAAAGAGACTTCATTAACTAATTTAGAATATTATGATGATAATATTAATAATAGAGTTTTTGCTGTTAGAATAATGATACTTAAAGCAGAAAATTTATCTATAACTTTTCCTTCAAGGAAAATGTCTCCTTATATTTATTATAAGTTTTATAGAAAAAATGAACATTTTTCAAAAATTTTGTCAAATCCAGATGATTTGTTTAATGATATTGCACAATTTACTTGTATATATAATCATATATTTCATGATTATATATTAAAAGATACTTTAGATATATATATTTTTGATGAAGAAATTCCAATTGAAGTTGATATTGGAAATGATGTTAGAATGGTTAAATATAAAGAAAACAATGATTTAATAGGTATATGTAGAATAAATTTAAAAGATTTGATTTTTAATGGAAAAATTGATGACAAATTTCCAATATATAATGAGGATTTAAATTCTATTGTTGGTGATTTGATTGTGACTATTTCTTGGGAAGAAATAAATAAATTTGAAAGAGAAAATAATAATATTAATATAACAATTAAAAAGGAAGGTGTTGATCCATTATTAATAAAATTAGCAGCATTTTTAAGAGATAAAGGCTTTTTTATGGAAACAGCTTTTCAATTGTTTGATAACAATAATCAAGGAAATTTTTCAGTAGATATTTTTAAAAATATTATTTTATCTATTAAATTTACAAATTCAAATGAAGATATTTCAAGATTAATTCAAATTATCTTTGAACAAAAACCTTTAGTATACCGAAATGATTTTTACAGAGTTTTCAATGGATTATTACCATATGAAAATTATAATAATTCAAATTCCCACTTTTACGAAAATAATATTATTGAAAAAGACATGGAATTTAGTATTGACAGAAAATATGATAAAAGAACAGGAGCAAATGAATCAATTAATAATGAACAAAGTGGAAATTATAATTCAGGAAACATGAATATGAGTGGAAATAATTTTAATTCAGGAAATATGAATATGAGTGGAAATAATTTTAATTCAGGAAATATGAATATGAGTGGAAATAATTTTAATTCAGGAATGAATCAGAATATAACAAATAATGAAAATAGAAATATTAATGAAATTATGAGAGAAGTTAATAATTATGTAATTGGATATGGGGCAAATGCAATTGATTTATATAAAATGTTTGATTATGATGGTAATTCCTTAGTAGGTAAAAAGGAAATGGCTGATGGATTTGGAAAATTAGGAATTTTATTAAATAATGATGAATTAGAAATGATATGGAAAGAAATTGCTGGTAAAGAACCACACGTTCAATATTTCGATTTCTTACAATTCAAAAAATTCTATAATCAACATAGATATATTCCAAATAAAAATAGAAATCCAAACATAAAATAAATTTTTTTATCTTAATTATATTAGAAAATTTAAATATCATGCATAATTCATTTTACTATAATTTATCAAATTTTTAATTTAATTATTAAATTTTCCTTCAAATATTTATTAACATAAAAATTACCTACTTCAAATCCTAAAATAACATGCATAATTAGAAGATAAAATTTCAATCAATCAATATAATAATGGTTAAAAAATAGAGAAATAGCAAATAAAATATCAGAAAATGTGATATTTCAATATAAACAATTAAATAAATTATTGGTAAACAATATAAAGAAAAGTTGATTGTAGAATATATGAAAATTATAAATGGAAAGGAAATTGGATGGAAATTATTGAATATCTAATTTAGCATTTTGATTAGATTATTCTTAAATCTATGACATGATTTTAACGAATTTTTGCTTTTTATTTTCTTTAACGATGGTTTTGAATAAATTAAAAACATCAGGCTAATATTTTATGAATATTCAAAAATATTAAAAATATTTTTAATTTCTTAAAAGTAAACCTCTATATATATTATTCTGATATATTTGTTTTTGATATTAAATTTTTATATTTATCACATGCAAATTTTAAATGCCCACTTGATATTAATAAAATAATTAAATCAATTTCATTGTTTTTCAATTCATTAACGCTATAAAAATTTATGATTATTGTTTTTAATTTATTTCTTAAACACATATATGTATCAAATTCATATTTAACATCTAAAGCGGAATAATATAAAAATTCTTCAAGAATTGGCCTTTTAGTCCATTTTGATAAAGGTTCCTTTTTAAATAAAGTGTGATATTTATCTTTTAATTGGTTTATACAATGATTAGGATGATATTCATATAATACAGTATTTAAACTTTGAAATGTAAATTTATTCCTACTTTTTTGAAGTAAAACCCCAAATTCTTTTAAATCTTTTGATTTAAATTTTAATAATTCTTCAAAAGAGTTTACTGCGGAATACAAAGGAGATAAATCTATATAATTTTTTACACAAATATTTAAAGCAAAATGTAAAGATGCTACATCATTTCTTCCATCAAAAAATATTTTTTTTATGTTTTTATTTTCAAATAGATATTTAATTAAATTTATTCCATTTTTATTTAAAGGATTTGTAAAAGTGTAAATATCAATTATAAATATTTCATTTTTATTATTTGAATTATCACATATTTGAATTAAATTAACAACTGGGTTATTAATAGATAAATGACCTTCTAAATCTATACAAATTACTTGAAAATTTTTTGATTTTTGATAAAAGTAATTCAAAGAGTTTTCATTATTTATAAATTTAATTTCAGTTTCTTCAATATTATATATATTTTCTTTTGGACATTGAATATTATTTAAAGTTAACTTTTTAAAATCACTTATTAAATCAATGTCAAGGTCTTCATTTTTATTACATTTTGAATAATAATAACTGTTATAGAAATTTTTATCATCAAAATTTTTAAATTTATTAAAATTAAAAATATTAATTTTTTGAGTGTTGTCAAAAAAAAGTAAACATTTTTCTTGAAATAATTTAAATTTTAATCCTATATAAAATAAATCTTTTTCAGAATGCTTGATTTCAGATATTATGTTTTTTAAACAAGTATTTTCAATAAAATCAAAATATATATATGCAAAAGGAGTATTATTTTCATTAAAATGTTTTTCATAAATATTTTCAAAAACAGAATTGATTAAAGAATTAATATCAACATTATAAAATAATTCTTCTTCTTTTTTTCCTTTTAAAATATTTAAATTTATTTTATCACTTTCTTTCATACATTCATCAGTAATTTTTTTTAAAAATTCTTTTTCATTAATTTCACATAAAGTCATATATTGATGAGTATTAGGTTCATATTCACCTATATGTCTATTTATAATTTTAATTAATGTTTTATAAGAAATTGGAAATATTTCATCAAAATTTTCTTTACTTTTAAATTCATTTATCAATATTTGTATAAAACGATTAAAAATAACATCAGGAGATTCAAATTTAATTAAATATATATTTTTTTGAATATTTCTTGTAAAAAACAATTTAGAATTATCTTTAATCAAATCTTTTATAGAATAAGGATAGCCAGCATATAATAAATATTGGTTGAATAAAACAGATTTAATAACTGGAAAATGTTCAAAAAAAATTTTTAAAAATTGAGATATAATTTCTTTTGCCATAGACAATCTTACCATATCTCTTTTATTTCTCTCTGCTCTCATTTCTTCTAAAGTAAAAGGAACTTTAAATAATTCTTTATGTTTCTTTTGATATTCCATTAAATTATCATAAGAATACTCCTTAAATAATCGATAATAATAATAAGGCTGCCACACATTTTGAGATTCGGTTTTAATTGCTTCTTGATCATTAATAAATTTTAAATAATTATCAAAAGAAAAATCTGTCATTCCATGTGCAAATTGACACTTATTTTCTAAGGTACATGTTCCTCTAAAATAAAATTTACAAAATTGACCTTTAGGATATTTAAATTTATGATTTATATATATATTATATTCCTCTCTTATTTTTTCTATTGGAATTTTTTGATTTTTAAAATTACTATCATTATTGCTATCATTATTATTATTCTTATCATTTTTTTCATTTTCTATTTTCTCCATTTATGACAGAGAAAATATATGGATTGATATAAATTTATAATTAAAATAAAATCAAATAAAATCTATTTTACAATAAAAATAATAATATTTTGTCAATAATTTAAAATTTTTTATTTCAATATTTTTTAATAATGATGATAAAGTCAAAAATTTTTTTTGAGAATTATAATCCTTAAATTTAATGAATTTCAATAGAATATTAAACATAAAAACTCTTCAAAATTAATAAACCTTTTAAAGATGCTATTAACAATAAACCTATATCTTATTTTATTAATTATTGAAATTTTTAAATTATTCCTGAGAACAAATATTATACAATTTGGTATTATAATATAGCAATTAAAAGGTAATAAGCCTTAATTTTAATTTATAAAAAATAAAACAAAGAAAATTCAAATTTTCTTTTAATTGATAATGAATGAATTTCATCTTTCAACAGAGATAAAGCATTGTCATATACATATAAATTATAAAAATCCATACCATAAATGTGGAATAGGTCTGCTTATATGGTAATATGGTAAATTAAATTGTAAATATAAAAATTCAGAGATTAACATTTTGTAAGTTAATAACAAGAGAAGGAGGACAAATTTAATTTAAAATATAATATAAGGAAATATAATGTAATAACTGGGTTAATATCATTAAGAAATTATTTGTCACAAAATATAAATTTGAAAAGATCATTTAGAAAGACTTTAACTCTTCCTAATTATATGAAAAAAAATAATATCATTATTTATCATCTAAAGTCTTAGAGTTTCTCATTAATAATTGTTATTGTTGGCGGAAAAAATACTAAAGGAACAGTTCATTCACCTGATGTTAAAGATTGTTCTTATATTTTGGTTTAGAACAAACCTTTTATAAATAGTTATATTATAATGTATAAAATTAGATTATAAATTATATTAATTAATCAATAATAAAAGATTTTTATGTTTTCATATTATAAATTTATTTTTTAGTTAAATTAAGATATAAATGAATTTGAAATTAAAAATTATTTTAGATAATTAACTAAATTGAAATAAAATAAAAAAATTAATGGGAAATATTTCAGAATGTAAATGTAAATGTAAAGATGGAAAACAAGAAGTAGAAGTAAATTTTCCATCCTTTAAAACAAATTTAAAAGAAACTCAAAATGAAACAAATGAAAATAATAACATTAGTAAAAATATCGAAATTGAAGTTAAAGATAAAAATATAGAACAAACAAATGAAGATAAAGAGAAAGAGAGTAAAATGAAAAAAGAAAATTTAGATGATTATTTTGAAGGAATTTCAGAAGTTAAATTAAATGAAATAGAGTATTCAAATAATGATATTTCAAAAAGTAAAGTAGAAAAAGATGAAAAAAAAAATAATTTTAATGAAGATACATCATTTAAATTAAAAAATAATTCTGCGAATTCATCAATGTACAACTCAAGTAAAAGATTGGATTATGATTCTTTTCGTTTAGATAAAAATAAATCATTTAAAAGACAAACAACATTTTTAAATTCAAGTAAAAATATGAAACAAGAAAATCAAAAAACTAATTTTTTTAACCAGAAAACAAAAACAGCAAATACAGATTTTATCAAAAATAAGTTTTTATCTAAGAAAAACATGACAAAAAAATCAAATAATTCAATAAATGAAAAAGATAGTTCTTACTTTTCTCAATTAAGTCAATTTAATACTTCACAATGTAAAGATTTTTTAGAAAAATATCATTTATATTGTACTCAAGCAACAACCAAAATTCCAATTTCTAAAATAATAAATCATATTAACTTAATGAATAATGATACTGATGATGTTTTATTTCATAGTGATTTAAATAGAGTTCAATTTTCTGGTGAAAGAATTATTTCAAAAAAATATATTTCTAGATTTTTTTCAAGTACAAAAAGAGAATTAAGAATTTATAGTTCTAAAGAAAAATTTATTACACTTCAAACTCCTATTCAAATTTTTTATTATTATAATATGAAAAAAACTTGTATGGTTGAATTTGATTTTATTAAAAAAACTGATAATTTTGATGTTAAAAATAGAAAAGATTTAGTTCATTTTATGATTTATTTTGATAATGAAAGTTTCGAAGTTTTTAGTGGAGAAAATGAAGTTGTTGAAAAATGGGTTACTTTAATAAATTATTTAATTGAAAATCAAATTGATATTTATGTTGTAGATAATTAAATTTCCAAAATATATTAATTTTATATGTTTTTAATTAAATTAATATCATTTATAATGTTTTTAATGGAATGCAGAAAAAATTTTTTATTAATTATAAATAATATATTATTAATATAGAGGGTTTAAATTATAAATCAGACTTTTATTTATTTTTTTAATTATAAATATGAAAAATTAAATGAATAATAAAAATGTTGATTTAATTATAAGTCAGATTCATTCCTGCCTTCCTAATAACAGAAATAAATTTAATAAAATAATGAATAATTTAAAAGAAAAATTAATAGATGATGAAAAATATAGTATTTATTTTCAAGCTCCAAAGGTTTTATCTTTAAATGAATATTTTGAAAAAAATAATTTTAAATTTTATCAATATGAAAATATAAACGCTCAATTCATTTATAAATTAAATTCTAATTTTAAAGATAATAATAATTTAGATTTAAAAAACATATTAGTCAAAGTAATTTAGATTATCAAAATATTAATTTTCAAAATAATCAGTCAAATGTAAATAATAAAAAATATAAGAACAAAGGAAATTTCAATTATATCACAACTCTACCAGAAGGAGAATTGCTAAATAAAAAAACATTTTATTCAAAAAATATATGATATTTATGCAAATTCTAAATATTATTATCCAGTAGAAATGAATTTAACTGGTGATTTTAACAGAGAAAGAGAAATGGAATGGAATAACAGAACAAATAATATTATTTATAATACTATGAACAATAATTGGAATGAAGATAATCTGAAATTTTGTGAATATATTAATAAAATGAGAAGCATTAATCATAATATAAAAAAATAATTAAAAGAATAAATTATTAAATTAAAAAATAATTTTTAATTATACTATTATTATGATAATATCTATAAAATAGTAAAAAATTAAATTTTTTTTTATTAATTTATTAATTTATATTATTATGATTTAATATAATCAAATTAAAATTTATAGAAACTAATAGATATTTTTCTCTTTACAATATTTTAAAAAAACTTATAAAAAATTAAAAAACACAATTTATTATGAACTCAGTATCAGGTTATTTAAGAAAGCTAAAATTACATATAATATTGTTTGGAGGAACAAATAAACGATGGTTTGAATTAAATTTTGATAATGAAACTCTTTCTTATAAAAATGATAAAAATAGTAATAAAATTTCTCATACAATAAAATTTTTTGACATAAAAAAATATTTCGAATTTACGAATGTTAATAAAAAAGATTGTGATTATAAATATGGTTTTTCTCTTTCAACTAAAGATAGGACTTTTATTTTATATACCAAAACTGAAGAAGAGAGAAAAATGTGGAATGATGGTTTTAAAAGAATGATGGAAATAAATTTACAAAATCATGAGTACAATTATAATTTTAATAAAATGAAAAAAGACATTCATATTTTCCAAAATAATAATATTTATGAATATTCTAATTCTAAATGTGAAACTGAACCCAGTTTTTTTTCACAGCAAAAAAGTAATAATAATAAAAAATTTGAAAGTAGTCATACTATAAGAAAAGTTAATATTGACTTTTTAGAACAAAAAGATGATTCTAAAAGAAGATTCTCTGTTGCTGTTGGCGATAATAATCTTAATCAAAATTATTATAATAATGGCGCTGATAATAACAATTTTTATGACAAAAACAAAAGAAAGATATCAAATAATACAATAAACAATAATAATTATATTCATAATAATGAGATTTCTAATGTTCCAAATAATGTTATTAATAATGGATTAAAGAAAAGAAGAAAAACCATTTCTTTTGAATAAGATTTTTATTTAATATTATTGAGTTATTGAAGGTTTCCTAGAAACCTTTTTTTAATAATTGTTGAATTATCATTTAAAATAAATTAAAAACTAATAATATTTTTTTAATATAAATAAATCCAATAAATTAATTAAATAATAATCAAAAAAATAAGTTAAAAAAAATAAAGCCTAAAATTTAAATAAACTTAATACGAAAATTGTACACTTCCAAAACTAACTTTCCTTAATTTATCTCTTTCACTAACTCTTCTTTTTTTTCCAAAATCATTTAATTGATTTTGTGACATTCTTAAGATACTTTTAGGTTTTGGTAAATTTCTATTGTGAATAAAATGTAAATTTAATCCTCCTTGAAAACTTGCAAATCTTTTACCTTGTTTTAGTCCATGAGAACTTGTAGTAGTTATAGAAGAATTACCATCAACTAAATTTATTCCAAGTTCTCTTAAATATATACATAAAAATTTAATTTCTTTTTCATTTTCTTGTAATTTTTGTATTTCTTCTTTTTTTATTCTATCAAAATTAATCACATTAACAAAAATTCCATTTTCTTCTGTTGTAAAATAATGAGGATCAATTACTATTCTTCCATTTTGAATGAAATTTACATTATATTCTTTTTTTTTTATTTTATTTCTTGGAATAAATATTGCTAATTTTTCTAAAAATGGATCAAATTTAAAATCAAAGTTAATTGAAGTGTTCCCAAAATATACTTTTAATTGAATATCTTCTTTGTCTGATAATTCTGTTGTTATTACAAAACTTGTTTTTGATTTTGATAAATAATTTTGTACTTTTTTTCTAATTGTATATGTTTTAAAATGAGATTGTATTTTTTGAATTGAATTATTTCTAATTTCTAATAAATGTTTTAAAATAAAAAATTTTCTTATATTCATTTTTGCTGTATATATATTTCTGAATTGATTTATTATTGTATTTACACTATTTTTTCTTTCCTCTATAATTTTATCTATAATTAAATCATCTTTTTCTTCTATTGTCATAGTTTCTGCCATTTTTTTAAAAGAATATGAGTAACTAATTAAATTTTTTTTTTAAATTAATTTTATAAAAAATTTAACAATATAAATTTAATTTTAAGAAAAATTATTATTTATATATTTTTGTTATTTTTAATTTGATATATCATTTACTAATTGCTCCATTAAATTTTTAATTTCTTGTATGTTTTGTTCTTCTTTTTTTTCGTTTAATTCAATTTCTTCATTATTAAGAGTTATAGGTTTATAATTATATTCATTGTTAATATTATTTGGTTTATAATATAATTTAGGATTTCCATTATTATCCTTTTCAATTATATTATTGGAAGGAATATTTTTAGCTGTAATATTAATTTTAGAATTAACTTTATTAAGAAAATCTCTTTTTATAATTCTAATATTTTTCTTTTTAACAGAAGGATTATATATTTTAGGTAAACTTACAGATTTAGTTTTTGGTTTTGGGACTTTATAATATTTTCTAACATTATATGAATTATTATATTTAGAAAAAGAACTATTTTGATAACTTAATTTATTTATATAACTTCTATCATAACTATTATAACTTACTACACTTTTATTTCTCATTATACTTTTATCTCTATCTAATTCTCTTCTTAATTCTGCAATTTGACTTTTTAAATAATTCATTTCATTTTGTCTTTCTTTTGGTCTTTGAATTTTTAATAACCTAAATTGTTTATTTAAATCCTTTATTGTATTTTCTAATTTTATTATATCATTTTTATTTTTATTTAACTCTGTATTTTTTTCTTGAATATTATTTACTATTTTTTTTATTTTAAGTGATAATTGGTTTACTTTTTCTTCTTGTTTAATTATTACATTTTCTAATTCTTTATTATTTTCTTCCATTTGTTTATATTTGTTTGTCATTAAATTTATTTTTGAATTTAATTGGGTATTATTTGTTTTTTGTTGTTTTAATTCTTCATTTAATCTTTTAGATTCATTAATTTTTGTTAATATGTTTTCTTCTTTTTCAATTATTTGGATGTTTATTTTTTCTTTTTCTTTTTTACCTTCTTCTATTTTAATTAATAAATTATTTTTTTCATTTAAAATTTTTTCATACTCAGATATAATATTGTTTAATTCATTTTGTAAAATATTATTTTTGTTTCTTATTTCATTTATTTCTTCTTTTTCTTTATTTGTATTTTCATCATCTTCATTTTTTTTTTCAATTGTATTTTCTTCTATTGATGATTTACTTTCTCTTTTTTTTTTAATTTCATTTTCTAAAGTTGAAATTTTTCCTTTTAATTCATCAATATTTTTTCCTTGATTTTCATTATCTCTAATTAATTCATCTTTTTCTTCAGTCAATTTTGCAATATTATTATCTTTTTCTTCTTGTTTTTTTTTTATTTCTTCTTTTAAATCATTAATTTGTCTTTTTAATTCAGATAATATTTTATTATTTTCATTAATTTTATTATCTTGTGATTCAATTGTTTTTAATAAAACATTTTTTTCATTTTCTTTATTATCAACTTGAATTTTTAAATTATTTGCAATTTGAGTTTGGTCTTGAAGACTTTGAACTAAAGATGCATTTTCTCTTTGAAGAATTGAAAGATAACTTTCTGATTGAATCGGTGAATTTAAAAAATTATCATTTTTATTCGAACTCATTAATCTTTTTGATTTTTTCTTATAAATATCAGTTAAGTTATTTTTTTAATATTATAATAATTTTATTGATATAAAAATTATTTGGGTTATTAAATTTAAATATAATTTATACTTTGTTTTTAAAGTCTAATTTTTATAAAGTTTTAATTTATTAATAATTAAATATTTAGGAAATAATTCTAATTATTTATCTATCTGTTTTAAAGCGTTTAGAAGATTCTCTTATTCAACTTTTAGCATTTTATTTTTGATTATTTTTAAAAAATAATTTTTATAACATAATCTAATATTTTTGATTAAATTTATTTATATTTTG